>Ga0209515_10007053_pt1 | contig 13688 bp, 9 predicted proteins | sample Subgroupgradi54m_FD_187454 | JGI IMG/M metagenome (GOLD analysis project Ga0209515, IMG submission 187454) | Subsurface groundwater microbial communities from S. Glens Falls, New York, USA - GMW60B uncontaminated upgradient, 5.4 m (SPAdes)... ...
GAGCGGCTCGATATAATACCCTCTATCATTGGGTATTATAAGATCTAAGGCCTTCATGCCGTTAAGACCCTCTTTATCAGGAAACGTAATCTTCCATGATTTTTTAATAGCATTCCAGTGGTCAGGACCAAAACCCCGATAACGAACTTTTACTTTTGGCTGGTAATATTCTCCCGCCCTAAACTCTGCATTTACCTCTGTTCTATTTTCGGCCTCTAATCTGCCAGAAAAAGGATCAGGCAACTTGGACTCAAGAAGAGCCATCTTTTTGGCTTTGACATAAAGTTCATAAACGGGTAAATCTGTTTTTTTAAGGAGATAGGGAAAGAAAACCACGTCTGAAAATTTACGAACTGACCTAAAAAATGAGGTGCCCAGCCGCAACAAAGGGTTGTTTAAAATAGAAGAACGACTTTTTCCCAAAACAAAAATAGGAAACAACAAAAACGCACCTAAGACTAAAAGTATTAGAAAACCAATCAATATGATTTTAAGCTCCGGGTGTTTTTTTAACATCATTTTTTACAGCAAAATAGGACCTCGCGATATTTTTTAAGATATTCGGTTCTGGACGGTAAATTTAGAGATCTTGCCGTAACTAGAGCTCTAGTAGCCAACAGAAGTTTTTTTTCTTTATTTTGGGCAATCTCTATAATAGCTTTGCTAAAAGCCCTCGCGTTCCCGACTTCTATGATTATTCCATTTTCTTTATTTTTGACAATTTCTCCGGCCAGGCCAACATCGGTCATAACTATAGGCAAACCGGAAGCCATAGCTTCAATTACCACCCTGCCCCAACCTTCGTAGTTGGAAGATAGTAAAAAAAGGTCAAAAGACTTATAAAAAGCGGGAAAATCACTCCGCCACCCTTCTATAATAACGTTTTTCGCAAGCCCTAGGTTTTGCATCTCTTTTTCGTAGAAACTTCGGTCCGGGCCATCTCCCATTAAAACCAAAAGAAGTTTAGGGTGGATTTTAACTAAATCAGCCATGATTTTTAGCAACATACTGAAATTTTTTTCTTTGTCAACAAAACGGCCTACGGCGATCATTTTAAAATCGTACTCTTGGAGACGCTGGTCAGTTTCTGGATCGCGCGCCGCTTTCAGAAACCTTGATACGTCGGTAAAAATGGGCAAGACTGTTATACGCGAGCCAGGAATCCCGAGGCCAATAAGAGTTTTTTTTATTCTCTCCGAAACTACGCGTAGATGATCGGCGCGAGGTATAATAAATCGCGCGAGCCAATATCTTATTCTTTCTTTCCAAGAAGCTCGACGAAAATAAGGATTTAAAATATCAGTATGAATCTGCAAACGCAAAGGCAAGTGACAAAACTTAGCAACTAAAAAAGCGGCCAGACCCGCTTCGGCCGGATCTTGAGCATCTACCACCTTAAGAGATCTTTTCCCGGCTAAACCAAAACCCAAACGAAAAGCGTCAAACCAAGCAAATAAAAGCAAAAAAGAGTTGGTTGGCCAGATAAATAATTTTCCATCTACCATAGGCAGATGCTTGCCCCCCACCATATTTATGACATGATATTCAGTAAAAAGTTCGGCGTATTCTTTAACGCGCTTATAGTTTTCTGACTCGGGCACAAATAAATTTAGGTCGCGGCCAATAACTAGAACCTTCATATTTTAGAGACAAATTTAGTAAATACTCCCAACCAATCTCCGGCCGTCTCTTTCCAGTCTCGATATGAATGAAAAGATTCCAGACGCTTTTGGTATGCTTCACGCTTTTTCTCATCCATTAAAACTTTGATTTTAACTACCAGATCATCTTCATCTAAAGAGTCAACCAAAAGACCCCAATCATTCACACGCTCCGCATACCCAGACTCCTTAGTCATAATAAAAGGAGTTCCGGTGGCAATCGCCTCGATGATGACATTTGGACCAACGTCGGAAAGCGAAGGAAGTACAAAAAAAGCCGCTTCCTTATATTTTTCTAAAAGTTTTTCTCGCGTAAGCGATGAAAAAAACTTTACCCCCGCCACACTTTCTTTTTTCACCAACAACTCAAGATTTTCACGCTCCGGCCCTTCTCCAACAAGATGCAATTCATAACTTCCGTCATTAATTTTACTAAAAGCCCGTATTAAACTCTTAACATTTTTTAAATAAAGCATCCGGCCAGCCCAAAGGATGATTTTCTGATTACTGGTAACTGGTAACTGGTTATTAAGATTCGGCCAGGCATTTTGGATAATAACCACTTTTTCCCAAGGCACACCGAAATTCTTGACTACCATCGAACGTCTCCACTCCGAAGAAAAGGCCAGAAAATCCGCTCTTTTTATCACCCAGCCAGTTACTTTTTTAATAAGACTCTCTTTGAAAGAAAGGGGCTGGAGGTTTTGGTAAAAATCACGGAGAGTTATGTCTTTCCGGGTCCGTTCCACAAAACTTTCCCATAAAAAATCGCCCTCCACTCGTAAAATCAAGGGTTTATTTAAAAACAAACAAGCCATTGCCGCCGGCCAACCAACACTAAACTGATCAAGGGCCAATAAAATATCGGCTCTACGAAGTTTAGGCAACAATTTGCAAAAAAATAAAAAATGGCGCAAGCCGCTCCAATAGTTAAGAGAAACAAAAAAAATTAGTTTTAAATCTTGCGGATCAATTCGCGAAATATCTTTAACAAAACTGACCACTTTTACCGAGTGGCCGGCTTCTCTAAATTCTTTTGCTAAATTTTGGGCGTAGTTGGCCGGCCCCCCAATCTCAGGAGGCCAAAGAGGCGTGGCAATAAGTATTTTCATATCACTAAAATCTCATCTAAATTTTATAAATAAATATGAAAAGGCGGCGGCAAAACTGACTAAAAAAGCGGAAAATAAAAAAGTTTTAGAACCGATATTTAAAGAAGGACTGGATATTTGCGCCAAGACCGGAGAAGTGGCGGCAGAGGATACTTTAAGATCAGAAGTTTCTTTTTTCTGAACTTCCGCCTTAACTACCTGATTTTGAGATACGGGGACGGCCTGAATAACCGGGCTAATCTTTAAAACTTCCTCTTTCCACTCTAAAGCCCGCAAAGAATTAGGGTAATGAAGCGTAATCTGCCCAAGGCCATCTCGCAAAATACCAGTTAATCTATTAGCCAAAGAAATTTCTGACTTAGCGCCTATTTTAGTCTTAGCGGGTATAAAAAACTTTCTACCGGCACTATCTTCCAAAATCCACTCGCCAATATCAATATCCGCGTCTGCCGGGTTTAAAAGAGTCAAAAAGCCCTCCTCTCCTATTAAAACTCCCTTAATTTTTATCTGGTTTGCTATTACCTCTATTTTAAGATAGTCCGAGGCCGCATTACTGCCCGAAGATACGTGCATTCCAACCATATATTTTCCGGGAACTTGAAAAATGTGAGACGCCATCCGACCTTCCTGGTTCGCCCCATCGCCAAAATTCCACCAAAAACGAGGATTTTCCAAGGGCTCATTTTTCAAGCCCAAGGCCTCCCCCATAAATTCAGTTAAAGAACCCGCGGCAACGACCTTATCTTCTCCGGCATAAACTTTGATATTTGGCAAAGAAACTGAAATTACCGGCGAAGAAATTTGCCCAATAGTTTGACCTTGAGGAGTCGGCGTGGGACTCGCTGTCGACGACGATGAACTTGCCGCAACTGTGCTATTTTCAGCGCGAGGAGTGGAAGAGGCCGTAATCCAGCTAGAGCCAACAAACTGCATTGTTTGTTTAGTATTATTATCCCCTGCCGGCCAGCCCGAAGAAGCGTTTACTTCATCAATAACTTCCCCGGAAGCATTTTTTAAAAGAAGATGCTCTCCAGAATTAGAAAGAGCTCCCACATAAATTTGATCGGCCTGGATTCCAAAAACAGTGTCATCGCCTGTCCTCTCCAAAAGAAAAAAACCAGAAGCGGCGATAGAACCCGTTAAAACAATATCCGGCGTGCCATCTTGAGCCGTTAATTTCCAACCATCCAAATTGATAGAACTTGCCGTATTATTTTTTAACTCTATCCATTCGTTATTAGCCGCTTGAGTCGCCGTTTCTCCACTCTTTGGCAACGACCCCATCCAAGCCACCTCATTTATAATAATAAGACCCGCTCCCAAAACAGGGAGCGGGAGTAAAACCAAAAAAGAAGTAATTGATGCTATCAATGGCCTCATGGATTGATTTTTTTCTTCAAATTTTCAATGGTAGCCGCTACTTCAGTATTTCCAGGCTCCGTGTCCAGAACTTTTTGCCACCACTCCAATGCTTTAGCCAACTCTTTTTTATTTTCATAAAGACGGGCAAGCGCCCTCATCAGATTACTCTTAACCGGTATATTATCAAGATTGGCCTCTATGCCATCCAACAGTACTTTATCGGCTTGATCCGCTTTTTCCTGATAAGAATAATAATAAAGATCGGATAAAGTAAGATAAGTTTGAAAATCGTTTGGCTTATGCTTAATAGAAGTTTTTAAATTCTCTTCGGCTTTAGGAAAATCGCGCAAGTATCTCCAGTAAAGCTCTCCTAGATTAGCAAAAGATAGAGAGTTAAGGGGTTCGATTAAACTTACGTACTCCCAAGCGTCGCGCGCGCCTTCAAAATCTCCGATAGTTTTTTTAAGCATCCCTACTTGTATCCAGCCCTCAAAATACGTGGGATTTCTTTTGACTGCTGTAGCATGAGTTTTAAGGGTTGAATAAAGCTGTTCTTTTTGCAACTCGGTAAATAACTTAACTTCTTCAGGAACCGGCCTGATCTCTGCTGGGTCGCGTCCAATATAGATAGGTACAAAGGTTTTTTTAGATGATTCGGCTTTATTCCCAGACTCTTTGCTGCCAAGAAGAGGTGGCGGAGTTTCCTTAGAAGAAGGAGTTGGAATTTCTACAACCGAAAAAGACCCCTTGGTGGGAGCAAAACTTAAAAACTCACTAATTTGACTGCGAAAAAATAAAGCTGCGCCGAAAATCCCAACGGCCAAAACAGCCATTATTATCTTCTGGAAATTTAGATTCATCATTAATGATATTATAAAGCACTTGGCTCCTTAGTCAAGGTAAAGTCAAAAGATCCTAAAACACTAACTGCGGAAGAAGTAGTAACCGTTTTGGTAGATTTAATTTGAAGGGTTCCGCTTTTCACGTACTCCAATGTTTCTACCCAGAGACTAACCAGTTTTTCTTCTCCTGGCTTTAAATTAATGTCAAAGGGTAAAAATAGAGGCGATTTATGAGGTTTCCCTGGTTCAGGAACAGTAAAAATAAAAGTAAAGTCTGTTTTGCTTATTAGTGGATCGGTAGGGGTGGCACCGTCCCTAAGCAGAAAATAGACCTTTTTATTACGATTCGGTATTGAATCCATTTCTTCGGTAATAAGAGTTTCAAAATTAGCAAACAAGACATCAGTGGTAGTACCGTTGAAGACTTTAAATTCGCCGATCTTAAAGGGATTAGTAGTTATGGCTGGAAAAGATTTAGTATCTTTTCCATATACGCTAACCCAGCTTGGCGTGGGAAAAGTAAAATCGCCTATGGCTTTGCTGCCGGATTTATCTTTGACCTCGACCGAGACTGCATAATTAGTATTCGGCTCGGGATAGTATTCGGTGGAACGAAGCCGGACAAACTGCTTAGCTGTCTTCAAAATTGGCGAGTAATAAATGAACTCCTCAAAAGGATCAACGGCGTTAACGTCCCAATCAAACGTTACGCGATATGGATAGTGAGCACCGAGCGGCGGGTCACTTATAAAACCCCTAGAAGCTACTCCTGACTTTTTGGTAAAAATTAAAGCAGTAGTTGTGGAGGTTGAAATCGTAACTGTTTGTTCGGCCGCGACTTTTTCCTGCAAGGCTTTCACACGAGCCTGTAGTTCTTGGAGCTGGGCCAAAATTGACTCCCTAGTAACTGTAGAAAGGGGAGCAATTACTTTAGCTGGGACAGCAGGAGCGGCAGACACACCCACAACACCAAGAATTGTATTAGCTCGCACGCGTGTTTTTGTCCCAAAATAGCCAACGGCGGGCGAGATTTTTTCCTGTATTTGGAATTTTTTGACCGATTCCCGCGTCAGCGAGAAAAAATTGCCGGTTACCGGGCCTGAAGATAAACTCCGATCGCGCAAAAACTCCTGAAGCATAGTTACTCCGGAATCACCCCGCAAGCCAAAATATAGATCTCGGTCAAACCCCGCAGCCCAAAGATAGACTGGCAGTATTAAAAAAAGAATAGGAATAGCTAAAAAAAGCTTGTATTTCATAATACTCTAATTATACAAAAAACCAATCCCGGTTGCAACCGGGATTGGTTTTTTTGATTCTCGAAATTATCTTATCGTCTCATCTGCAGTATTTTCTCCTGAATAGCTTTAACTTGAGCCTGTATAAGTTTAAGCTGGGCTTTTTCTAGCTCACCTTGAACTACTTGGGTAGGAGTCGTAACCGCCCGAGAAGGAACAGGAACACCAAGAGCAAGCGGAGCGGCCCCGCGTCCGAATTCTTCAGCCTGTACTACGACCAATTTTCCCTGCAAAGCCCTAATTTGCTCTCGTAAAACCACCGCTTGTCTTTCTTTGATTGAATCTTCCAAGGCCACTCTCACCGCTTGCTGAAGATTTTGATAATCAGCTGCCGCTTTTCGAAGTTCGTCCTGCAATTCTAACAATCTAGTACCGCTGGCAGTTTGCAATTCACTATTAATGGCCGCTATCCTTTGTTCAATTCTGGCTGTTTCTTCATCCAAAATTCTTGGTCTAAGCGAAGCAACTACACTCTCCAAAGCCTTAATTTGCATCTCCAAACTTTGAGACAACTCACCCACGGTCATAGTTTTAGTAGCGGCTAATGTCTCCGGTTTTGGCCTTCTTACCTCGTAAATTTTTTCCTGAATCAATTTAATCTTCTCTCCAATGAGTTTAAGCTGAAGATCCCTAAGTTGCCCTTGCACAGCTGTTAAATCAGCAAAGCTGGCGCTCGTCGCGACAAAAAAGAATAGTAAAAGTAGGGCAATAACTAAGACTTTGCTACTCATAAAATTTAACTTCTATTATTTTTTAATCGCGTTAATTTTCTCCTGAATCAGCTTAATTTGTTCCTGAATCAACTTTACCTGCAGAGATTGAATTTGGCTCTGAATGGATTTTATAAGTTCTGGAGAAACTTGCTTTGGAGCAACTGGAGCTACAGGTACTGACGGAGCCAAAGGAGCAACCGGAGCTTGCGGAACAGCAGTAGAACCTCCAAATATATCAGTAAGTTTTTGACGGGTTTGAGGTCCAACCTTTCCTATTTGCGAAATACCATATTTAGCTTGAAATTTTTTAACGGCGCTTAGGGTGGCAGGACCAAAATAACCACTTACTAGCCCATTCGGATAAACATCTTTATCTTGCGCCAACAAAATCTGTAAAGCTTTTACTTCCTCACCCCGTTGCCCAAAAGCAAGATCTTTGGTTATACCAACCGTGATAGGAACTCCAGGCGCTATTTGCTGACCTAATTTTTGAGATATCTTTGCTTGAACATCAGCAATTTGCTTTTTTAACAGAGTAACCTTATCAACTGTTTTCTGCGCTGGCGTTGAAATTGGTTCATACGAACCGCCACCACCGCCTCCGCCACCACCACCTCCGCCTCCGCCTCCGCCACCACCGCCAGTACCACGCGTACAAGTACCAGATGGAGTAACGGTGTGGGTTGCAGCAACAGCATTAACGTCAAGCTGCATATAAATTGATGACTCGGTATCGCTACAAGTTACTGTCGAATTCAAAGTATTGGTGAGCTTTTTTCTATCGCTAGAATGTAAATCAACTCGTCCTCCTGAAGATAGTCCGAAACCGAAAGAAGTGCTATTAATATCTATAGTATCAGATTGAGAACTACCCTTTAATGTATAGTTTGAACTATCGTTGGGAAGAACGAGAGTAATATCTTGTGAGACATTTACTTCATTAACCGCCAAAACCAGTACAGGTAAAAGCCAAATTGTTAAAATCACAAAGATTCGCTTCATAAATACAAGTTTAAAAGTATTAAACTAGAAAAACTATTGTCAAATCCTACCTGCATGAACCAGACTGCCAGACTGCCACTACATTGGCAGTGGTGGCATAGAGACTGAATACGGTAGCCCCATTATTCAACTCAATACAACCGCCCGTATTGGCTTTCCCAGACTGAATACTCAAGGTAGTAGTTGCTTCCTTGTTAAAAAACATACCACTGCCTGATACGGCTAGAGTATCTCCTGGCGTTGTAGTACTAATACCAATCCTGGTGTTCGTAGTGTCAAACTTTAAAAGCCCTATATTTGCCGAAGAAGTTGCATAAGCCCAAGATACGGCACTAGTAGGAAGAGTAGTAGTTCCAACGTTATTATACCTTAGATTAGCTGAATTAAACATTACCAAATCTGCTGCTGCGTCTCCAAACAAAGCATTGCCGGTGTTTTCAATCGTGCCTGCTGAAGTAGTGGCAATACCAACACCCAAACCAACAGTCAGGTAACCACTGCCAACTACTGATAACGCTTGAGCTGGTGTGGTAGTTGCCACGCCCAAATCTACGTTGGCCACTATTCTACCTGTAGAAGTTACAAGTATTCCAGCTCCTACGCCAGTTGTAAAGTAACCATTGCCAGCCACTGAAAAGGTAGCTCCCGGCGTAGTCGTGGCTACACCTAATGCATAACCAACAGTTGAGGAAGCAGATGTACTGCTAGTAGTAAGGGTGCCTGTTATGGTTACATTAGTCCCTACGGAGGTTGCCCATACGCTTACGCCAACGGCAAGCGCCATTCCTAAAACTAAAGCTAGTATAAATGAATAACGACTACTAAGAAACTTCTTTGATGTACTCATAGTTTTAATTTATATAGAGATAAGTCGACTATGCTAACAATATATTATTTTGAGCGAGTCGAAAAAATGAGAAAAGATTATAAACGACTCGACGATTAGTCGTTTAAATCATAATTAATAATTAATAAAAAATAACATAATCTAAAAGACGACCTTTTGAATTGTTGTTTATAACTCTTTTCTCATTATAAATCATCAACAGGCCAATACAATAGTAAACCTGTGGATAACTAAAAACCAGCCGAAGCTGGTTTTTAGTTATTGATCCTCCCCGTATTTCGTGCGGGGTTTCCTCATAATAAATAACCGACGCCCGCAGCAAAGCTGCGGGGTATTCTGCCAGAAATAATAAAAACAAGAGCCCCGCTACTGCGGGGCTCTTGTCGAGCCCACCTAGCTTTGATTGCTAGGGCACAAGAGACTCTATTCTATTAGTTCGAGAAGGTATTAGCTGACAAACCTGTAGCCGGAAGTCCGGGAAGAAGAAAACCATTAGTCCAGTCAGGCGTTGACGTTGCATTAGTCAGAGTAGTGCTTGTTGACATTGGAGACCAGACAAAATCGTTTTGCGGCTCAGTATTAGGATTACCAATCTGCTGTGCCGTACAAAGGAATCCTCTACCAGACTCATAACAAGCTCCGGTAGTCGCTCCCCAGATATCTGCTGTTCCTGTTCTAACCCTAGTAACCCTAGCCGCATCGCCGTCCAAACGTACTGAAAAAGAGTTTCCAGTTCCAGCGCCAGGATTTGCTATATCACCACGAAGTTCGAAGTAACGCGTATCTCCAGCTGCAATCTGTATAGCCTCAGTAGTCGAGGCCACATTAGCCACAGGGTCAAAGAAGAATACCACTTCTGAAGTAGAAGCAAGGTTACTACCTACCGAGCTTCCACAAGCAGTACCGCTACGATCTTCGAAGTTAGTCTGACCTACGCAATCCACGTTATTCAAACTAATTGGGTTGTTATCATAAGCCCTGAGCGAGAAAGCAGAATCGGTGTAGCCGTAAAGCCTGAAATTAGAAGTAGTTGCTGAAACCGTACTTGAAGATACAATAAAGGTAAACTTGTAAAGGGCAACCGGACCGGCCGCATCTGCCTTAACCTTGAAACGATAGAGTATGTTATCACCTGGAGTGATAGAAGTAGTTGAAACCGCAACTTTGTCAACTGTCGGTATAGTCTTCATAATCTGCATCGAGGCTCCGGCAGTGTTATTACCGCTCAACGAACCCAATCTTGCTCCTGATGACTGACCACTACCGGTGGTAGAACTGATACCACTATAGTCAATGGCTAACAACCTTCCGGCAGTAGTAGAAGCAGTTACCGAAATAGTTCCAAGATCTGCTTTTAAGGTCATCAGTTTATCTCCGTCTTTAGGAATTACGAACGGAACAATAAGGGTTGTGGTTGCGTTCTGAACATTGGTTGCACCTGACCATACCACCGTTCCTACTTGAGTTGCTCCATCCCACAAAGTTACTTTACTAAAGTCAGTGGTAGAAGCTGTGGAAGTAGAGAAGGTAAGAGTAATATCAGTAATACTGATTGCTTCGTCATTGGCGTGGAATTTCAGGACATTCATTGGAACCTCAATCTTTCCAGCAATAACCAGAGATGAGCTGGGTGCTGAACCGTCTTTAACCACGGTGTAAGAACCAGCTGTCCTAACAGTCATAAGCTGACCAGTACCAGTCGTGATGGTCTCGGTAATGGAGGTTCCGGTTTGAGCGCCTGATGAACTAATATTGGCTGCTGCGGCATTAGTACCCCAAGCGTGAGTACTGGCGCCGGCAGCAGATGAAGACACATTACACTTTAAGTCAACTCTTTTAACTGTTCCTTTGGTAATAATCAAATTGTTGGTCAAGGTAAAGGTTACATCATTAGTGGTTCCGGAAGACGGGTCAGAAGGATTAACTACGTCAGAACCGGTGTTGAGGGAAGTTGAGCCGTCAAACAACTGACAGCTGTTTACCTCATCAACCCGGCCGGTGGCGTCAACCGTGTCTCGCAACTGGATCGAAGATACCCGCACGTCTTCTCCAGACTGCGTAGCATCAAAGATATAAGTCGCAAATAAATTAAGATTAGTATTAGCAATGACGTTTTGCGCAAATGGAGTTGGAGAAACTGAAATGGCTAACGCCGCACCCTTAACAGTCTGATTATTGGCATTAATCAGAGAAGTTGGAGTGGGACTAATTGTAAGTCCAGTAACCGCACCCTTAACCGTCATATTGCTAGGATTCATCCCGACCTGCACAGTGTCATTAGTCACAAAAGTGGTGCTTAACCTACCTTTAACTACATAGGTATTGAGACCAACTGGCGCGGTCCAAGTGTCAGTCCAAGTAACTATTCCAGAAGCGGGGTCTTTAGGTCCTGCAGCAATTGACCCAGTCTTATTGTCATACAACTTCACGTTGGTAACGTTGGATGAAGTTCCCGTTCCGGTAAAGGTGAAGTTCAAAACTATGTTGGTGAATTGGGAAGGCTCGCCTTTCACGTCAAAGGTAAAGGCGCCCAAAGTCGTGTCAGCTACATCAATAGGTACATTACCTGACGCCACTACATTGGAAGATGAAACCAATATTGAACCTTTATTGATGGTCGAAGCGTAAGCATTGAAGAACGGCTCTTGGTTAGAAGAGAAAGCTCCGGCAGAAGCTGCACCAGACGATCCTCCACTGACAACAATGTTGTAGCCAAAGGTTTTGCCTTTCACTACGATGTCAGCCTTCTTGAGGATATCCATATCAACGGTTCGAGCTGAACCATCAAGAAAATCAGCTTTAATGGAAAACTCCTTATTGGCTCCTTTCTCAACATTGAGACCATCAGGAAACTTAGCTACCCAGTATTTACCATCAGAGGTAATCTCTGCAGGATAGTCCTTGTCTCCTGCTTTTACCATAACATTGGTGATATCGCTCTTAGCTGCAGAGCCAGCTTGATTCCACCTAATCTGTTGAAAGCTTACGTCTTCAGCCGAACCAACTGCGGCCTTAACGCTAGCCAAGTAATAGCCCTTGGTACCAACGTCTTTGGTGTTAGCAGCACCAGGGTCAAGCGAACCGATAGACATAGTGACTGAACCAATCGTGAGAGTAGAGTTCATAGTCATACCATTACCCTCGATTGGGAGGCTGGCGTTGACCGCAGAAGTTCCAGCATCAACCGCCACAATGGCCAGTTTGGCAATTTGGCCTGCTTGAATAGAACCTGCCGCAACCATATTGGCAGCAACAGTCATAACTTTAGAAGTACCAGCTTTAACCACAAATGATTCAGTAAAAACGACTTTGTGCTCTGAGGTCAAAGTCTTGGTTGTACCTATCTGATTGCCATTCTCATCTAAAAGAAGTAGACCGTCAAAGTTAACATCATCAGCAAGGCTACGGCGCTCAACTGTAACTGATTTTACAGTAACATCGCCATCAGCACTTGCCGTAAAGATTGCTTTGACAAAAGGCAATCGTGATGCTGATCCGGGAGCAAGGGTTGCTTCTGGTTGCCCAACTGGAGCCGTTACAGTCAAACCGGAGCCGGCCGGAACAACTACCGTACCGCCAGTTTTTGGAGCTGGCGGAGCAACCGCTACTACCATAGAATCATATTTTGCCCTTGAGAGAGTACCGAAATATCCGACTGCTGGCGAAACACTGTTTGCTTTCTGCCAAGCCATTACTGCCGCTTTAGTTACTGAACCGAAGAAACCGGTCGCTCCGCCAGAATAGGTGTAGTGGCCAGTTCCAGTTAGATATTTTTGCAAACACATTACATCATCGCCTCGCGTTCCCATAGTTAGGGAACGAGTGAATGCGCACTTGCCTCCTGCCGCAGGCGCTGCCGCCGGTTGACCCGAAAGGGTTGCAAGTTGCGCTGTCAGAGCCGCGATCTGCGCCTGTAATTGAGCAATGACATCAGCTGTTGACTGAGCCAAGGCCGCATAAGGCATAAAAACCGCTGCTCCAGAAATTGCGACGATAGTTGTAAGGGTTGCAAGCTTAGCCTTTAAACCCCCACGGCTATCGCCTCTAAATTTAATGTTCATAAGTTTTCTTAATAATATGGGAAACCTTTCCTTATATTCTGAAGTTACAGAAAGTAAGGAGGGTCTCCAGCACAGGGACGCTCATCTTTTTTTATATCTGTCGACACACAGACAATAAAGATGGGCGTTTTTTGATAAAATCGTTACCAATAATCCTAAACCAAATTGGAGTCAAGCCTTCTCCTAGTAGTAACCAGTTACCAGTTACCAGTTACCAGTTACTAATTACTAGTTATTGGTAACTGGTTACTAACCAAGATCGACCAGACTTTGAATCTCCAGCTAATATTTTAAACCATTAAATTTTTAACTGTTTCCAATTAAGTTGTCAAGGTCCCGGAAACTCATCCATATTCTTTTCGACATATTGATATATCGAAATTTCAACTTGCAACCCGCATATCAGACCAAAAAAGTTATTTCTTTTATGAACTGATATGTAATTTGCAAACCCCGCACCAAATTTGGACAGCCGCTGTTGTTTCCATTTGTGAAGAGAGAATATACGCAATGCCTTGCCAACTTTATCTCGCCAGCTCAATCGGGGCGGCTTAAGAAACAGTCCAAATTTTGGTGACGGGGCAAAATTTTGAAAACAACCAAAAAATGGCTTTCTTTAGGAAAATTTATACCGGGTAAAACATACTGGTAATTTCATTATACTTTCGTATAACCTACTTTCGCTCGGAAATGAAAACTGATGTTTTCATTTCGCTCTCTCACTTGATTATACTCCCGTGTAATCTGCCTTCGTTCGGAAATGAAGACTGATGTTTTCATTTCGCTCTCT
>Ga0209515_10007054_pt1 | contig 13686 bp, 18 predicted proteins | sample Subgroupgradi54m_FD_187454 | JGI IMG/M metagenome (GOLD analysis project Ga0209515, IMG submission 187454) | Subsurface groundwater microbial communities from S. Glens Falls, New York, USA - GMW60B uncontaminated upgradient, 5.4 m (SPAdes)... ...
AGTATAATTAGTTTTTAATAAATATTAAGGAATATATGGAAGGAGAAAAAAGAAAAATTTTAATAGTGGATGATGACAGCTTTCTTTTGGATATGTACGCGCTAAAGTTTAGCCAAAATAATTTTGAGGTTTTCACGGCGGGAAGTGGCGCGCAGGCAATCGAAAAAATGCACGGTGGGCTTAAGCCTGATGTGATGCTGATGGATATCATTATGCCGGAGATGGACGGTTTTGAGATGCTGGCAAAAATAAAGGAAGAAAAATTATGTCCAAATTGCCTGAACATAGTTTTGTCCAACAAAAGTCAGCAGTCCGACATCGATGCAGGCAACAAGTTAGGAGTATCAGGCTACATTGTCAAAGCGAATTCTACTCCCGTGGAAGTCATAAATCAGGTGATAAATATTTTAGGAAAGAAAAAATAATGGATTATAAAGCGAAACTTGAAGAACTTATTTTGACAGTTATTCGCGAAGGCGGATCGGATTTGCATTTAGGCACCAGCCGTGTGCCAGCCATTCGTGTCTCGGGTGAGCTTACATTTCTTGTCAAGCATCCTGTTTTTACCCAAGAGGACACGATTGGAATTTTAGGTCAGATACTGCCTAAAATAAAAATTGATAAATTTATGGAAGTTCAGGAAGCAGACTTTTCTTATGATTTTCGGGGAGAAGCGAGATTGCGGGGCAATGCTTTTTTCCAAAAAGGTCTGATTTGTATAGTTTTTCGATTAGTACCGAAAGTAAAGACTCTGGCCGAGTTGCATTTGCCGGGTATTTTGGCTGATTTGGCGCGCAAGAAACAGGGATTTTTTTTGGTGGTTGGCCCTGTTGGGCAAGGCAAGTCGACCACCCTTTCAGCCATGGTGGATTTAATTAATAACGAGCAAGCTTGTAATATTGTCACGATTGAAGACCCGATTGAACACGTCTATGTTCCTAACAAATCGATGATTAATCAGCGTGAAGTCGGTATCGACACCAAAGACTTTCACGTGGCGCTCAAATCGGTTTTTCGTGAAGATGTGAATGTGATCATGATAGGCGAAATGCGTAATCCCGAGACGATTGCGACTGCGGTGACCGCCGCGGAAACAGGGCATTTGGTATTTTCCACCTTGCACACCAACAACGCTTCGCAAACCATAGACAGAATCATCGACTCTTTCCCGGGTGACCAGCAGGATCAGATTCGCACCCAGTTGGCAGCCTCGCTGCTCGGAATTTTTTCTCAGAGATTGATTCCTAGAATTACCGGCGGACTGGTTCCGGCTTTTGAACTTCTTTTGAACAATAACGCAGTCTCAAATTTGATTCGTGAAAAACGCACCCATGAAATAGATGTAGTCATCGAAACAGGCATGGAGTCCGGAATGATAAACTTGAATCACTCGCTCATGGAGCTAGTGCGCGCGGGAGAAATCTCAATCGAGAATGCCCATCAGTACTCGCTTAATCCTAAAGGACTTGAACGCATGATGTGAGTAGGAGACAGCGCCTAAAGCGCTGTCGCAAATAAAAATTATGTTATTCCAATATAAAGCCATAGACTCTGAAGGTATAAATAAGGAAGGGGAAATTGACGCGCCTAATCGCGATATAGCGATTAGCGGACTGCAGAGAAGAGGGCTGGTGATCATTTCTATCAAGGACGAAGCGGAGCGTAAGTCGATTTTTGCTGTTTCTTTTTTTGAGAAGGTAAAAACAAAAGACATAGTTATCCTCTCCCGCCAGATTTCCACTTTATTTGAATCGCAGATTTCCGCGCTGAAAGCTTTTACAATCCTCGCAACGAATACAGAAAATAAACTTCTCGGGAAGAAACTGACTGCTATTGGGGATGACCTGCAAGCCGGAATTTCTATTTCCGGCGCGCTCGCGAAGCATCCGGATGTGTTTTCTAATTTTTATATAAACATGGTGAAGGTGGGTGAAGAAACCGGCAAGCTCAATCAGACTTTTCTATATCTAGCGGAGTACTTAGACCGTCAATATTCTCTGACTTCTAAAACCAGAAACGCGCTGATTTATCCGGTGTTTGTCGTCATTACTTTTTTTGTCGTCATGATTTTAATGTTTGTGGTTGTCATTCCAAAACTCTCCAGTATTATTCTCGACTCTGGACAACAAGTGCCATTTTACACTACCTTAGTCATAGGAATTTCAAATTTATTTGTCCACTATGGTTTTCTTCTGGTAATTTTTGCGGTATTGCTCGGTATTTGGATTTGGCGGCTGGCTTCTACGCCAAAAGGGAAGATATATCTTGATTCATTGAAACTCTCTATACCAGCCATAGGCAATCTCTACAAGAAACTGTATCTTTCCAGAATAACAGACAACCTCAATACCATGCTTAGCTCCGGAGTTCCGATCGTTCGAGCCATCGATATTACCGCCGAGGTGGTCGGCAGTCATGTATATAAAGAAGTTTTAGGATTCGTGGCGGATGGGGTAAAGTCGGGTATGGCGCTCTCTGCCGCGTTTTCGAAGCACAAAGAACAAATACCCGGCATTCTGGTGCAGATGGTCTTAGTCGGTGAAGAGACGGGTTCAATGGGAGTCATTTTAAAAACCTTGACTGAGTTCTATCGGCGTGAAGTGGACGATGCCGTTGATACATTAGTTGGTCTAATAGAGCCGGTTATGATTGTGGTTTTGGGTTTGGGAGTAGGAATATTACTGGTGTCGGTGCTAATGCCTATTTACAATCTGGCAGGGGGAATTAGCTGACCTCTCCCCAACCCTCCCCAATGGGGAGGGCGAAGGGAGGGGTGGGTGTGGATAACTTATTTGCTTATATATTTATATCTATATGTTATAATAAGCACATTAAAAAACACCTGCCCGACTAGTCATTCAGGCGGGAGTCGGAATTATTATAAATTATTATTAAATAGATTATTATGAAGAAAATGAATCTAAGCAAAAGTTTAAAATCTGGTTTCACACTAATCGAACTCTTGGTCGTGGTTGCCATCATCGGTATTTTAGCTTCGGTGGTGCTGGCATCGCTCAACACCGCGCGTTCCAAAGGCGCTGATGCAGCTGTAAAGGCTGATATGGCGAATATTCGAGCACAGGCGGAGCTTTATTATGATTCAGGTAATACATACGGTGCAAGTGCTAATTGTACTACTGTTGGTTCATTCACTTTTGTGTTTAACGATACTAATATTAAAGCGGCAATTGCCCATATTACAGCGCAATCCGTTGCTCCTGTTTGTAACACTTCTGCTGATGGTCAAAAGTGGGCAATCAGTGAACCAACTCTTAAGGGTGGTGGAACATGGTGTGTAGATAATTCTGGCTGGGCGAAGGCAGGAACGGCAGCTGCTGGTATTTGTGGCTAAAGTTAAAGTTTAGATCTCTAAAATAACAAAATGCATAAGAAAGGTTTTACTCTTATCGAACTTTTGGTCGTCGTTGCCATTATCGGTATTTTGGCTGCTATCGTGCTTGCCAGTCTCAATAGTGCCAGAGTAAAGGCTATTGATGTATCTATTAAAGCCGCTATGTCCAATATTCGTCCGCAAGCCGCCATATACTATGAGGATCATTCATTAAGCTATACTTCGATGTGCGCTTTCGGTACTATCGGCGGCGCTTATCCTTTTATAGAAAACGCCGTTCAGAGACTCAATCCGACGAGTGTGCCCGGTTTTAAGCCAACCGACGCATTTTTGTATAGCGCTTCTGGTGCCTATGTGGTAGACACTACTTATGCCTCAATTTGTCATGCGAGCCCGACAGCTTGGGCGGCAATTACATCATTAAAATCTCCAGTAACAGCCAACGCTGGCTGGTGTGTTGACTCCACTGGAGCCGCAAAAGAGGCAACAGCCCTAGGCAGTAGTATATATAATTGCCCATAATTTCAGTTAAATTTCTCTGAATTTTTTTAAGGGGTATGATACAATAAGAATGTGGTTTTACCCCTTACAATCATTTTTTTTGCGCTTGGCGCCATCATTGGAAGTTTTTTGAATGTTGTAATTTATAGGCTCAATACGCAGAAGTTTCTTTTTAAATCTCTGGGCGGCAGGAGCGCGTGTCTGTCTTGTCGCAGTATATTGTTTTGGTACGAACTTATTCCGCTCCTGAGTTTTTTTTCTTTAAGAGGAAGATGCAGAACTTGCAAGACTAAAATATCTATCCAATATCCCTTGGTTGAGCTTGTGACGGGGATCGTTTTTGCTAGTTTATTTTTAAAGTTGCAAGATATCTTATTTGTATCTATGCTGAAATTTTCTATTACCTATGCATATTATGCAGTCGCGTTTTCACTTCTCTTAGTTATTGCAGTTTACGATTTGAGACATAAAATAATTCCTGACATGCTAGCATTTGTTTTCGGGACTCTTGCGTTTTTTGGACTGTTTTTCTTTCATGTTCCCACGGTTTTGGATTTTTTATCGGGGGTATTTATAGCCTTGCCTTTTGCTCTATTTTGGCTTATTTCCGCTGGCAGATGGATGGGCTTAGGAGACGCCAAACTTGCGCTTGGCATTGGGTGGCTTTTGGGTGTTTCTCTTGCGCTTTCAGGTTTAGCCCTTGCTTTTTGGTCTGGAGCTATCGTCGGGGTAACTCTTATTCTTTGCAGAAACAGCAAAATGGCAGGACGGGGCATGAAAAGTGAAATTCCCTTTGCTCCTTTTTTAGTTTTCGGCGCTTTTTTGGCGTTTATTTTTAATTTGAATCTTTTTGGAATTTAGACTATGAAAAAATTACTAAAAATACAAAACCCGCCCGAACGACTGAAGTCGTTCAGTCGGGCGGGGAACAAAGGACTGACTTATGTCGAACTTATCGTTGTTCTAGGCATTTTTGCCGTCATGACTTCTGTAGTGCTTTTTAACTATGGAGAATTCCAAGGTAAAGTCGAAATTAAAAATTTAGCGAGCGAAATTGCTTTAAAAATTGTGGAGGCGCAAAAGTCGGCTTTGTCTGGGAAATTGCCTTCCCAAACAATAGGACAAAACTGGAAACCATCCTTTGGAGTTTATTTTGATATTACCACACCGAAACAATTTATTTATTTCGTGGACTTAAACGACGCGAACGGCTATGAAGCCGGGGAAGCTCTTGATACGATCAGTATTGCGAAAGGCAGTTATATAGATAAAATAGATAAATGTTCCGGCGGTAGTTCTTGTGCTCTGGGCAGCAATCCAATTAGTTCTTTCTCTGTAAGTTTCAAGAGACCGGATTCGCAAGCTATTTTTTCGATCAGCCCGTCGGTAACCGTCACCGGTTCGGAGTATGTGCAAATAACAGTTAAGTCAGTAAAAAATTCAGCCGGCACGATCAAAATTTATCCTTCCGGCAGAGTGCAAGTAAATTAAAATGCGGAATCCAAAAAATAACCAAAGAGGGTATACCATAATCGAAACGATGATTTCCGTTTCTCTTTTTATCATTATTGTGATGGCGGGTATGGGCGCGCTTTTAAATGCAAATCTGCTTCATCAGAAGTCGCGAGATATGCGTTCCATTTTGGATAATTTGAGTTTTATCATGGAAGACATGTCTAGAAATTTGAGAACCGGATATAACTATTACTGTATTCCGGCTGGCAGAGTTGATTTTCCTAGTTCGAGTACGCCCGCGAACGGTCAAGGTTGCTCCGGCATTGCCTTTGAACCTGCTCTCGGCGGGAATCAATGGTCCTATGAAGTCGGTTCCGACAACAGCGGTCCAACTACTATTTATTATATTCGAAAGTCGACCGATAACGGCGCCACCTGGGTACAGCTCACTCCGAATGAAATGGAGATTGACACTGCCGCTTCAAATTTTTCAGTCTCCGGCGCGCTTCTAAATGACAACGAACAGCCTTTTGTTACCCTGAAATTAGTCGGTAATATAAGATATAAAAATATTAGCACGCCTTTTTCCTTACAAACTTCCGTGTCACAAAGATTGATAGATATATGAGTAAATTTTTAAAACAAAAGAATAAGGGTTTTACTTTAGTAGAGACACTTGTCGCCATTTCTATTTTTAGTGTTTCCATCTTGGCATTGATGTCTGTTTTAGCGTCCGGCATTTCCAATACTAACTACGCGAAAAGAAAACTGGCGGCTGCTTATCTGGCTCAAGAGGGAATTGAGTGTATTAGAAATAAGCGTGATAATTATGTTTTGTATCCAGATTCAACTCATGATTGGAGTAAATTTGTAGCACTTAATGTAAATAGCATCACTTGTCCCAGTATTGATTCCGGATTTACCCGCACAATAAGTAAAGTGGGAGTTGGAGCCAGTCCTTTTGATGAAGTAAAAATTATTTCAGATGTTTTCTGGACTCAAGGTTCCGGTACTTACCATATAATTTTTTCGGGAAATTTATTTAATTGGTACTAATAAAATGATAAAAGATAAAATAAAAAAAAGGGGGGGGTTCGTGATACTTTTTGCGGTTACGATTTCCGCTATTATCTTAGCCATAGCCTTAGGTGTTTCTAGTATCGCGCTCAAAGAAGTGAGGTTTGGCACCAACGCTCGCGATGCCAACGATGCTTTTTTCGCGGCTGATACCGGGATTGAGTACGCGCTTTTTCATGATAAAACCCCAAGCAGTTATCCATTAAATGTTCTTACTGTTATTCCTCCTATTGTTGGATTAGGTAGTACTGGACAGAGTTGCGCTAGTGTAACTGTTGACAAGACTGTTTCTTCCAAGACCACGATAATTTCCAAAGGATACAATATTGGTAATGCTTCCTGCACCTCGACCAATCCAGATCGCGTCGAACGCGAACTTATAACAACTTATTGATTTTAGCATGGGAAAATCTGAAGCCGAAAAAAGAACCCGCCCGACTGAACGAAGCCAGTCGTTCGGGCGGGTAATAAAACTAAGACGAGAAATCGCGCGCCTTCGAACTGCCTACCACGTGGAAAATGCTCCAAATGTTACCGATGATGTTTATGATTCTCTAACTCGCGAACTCAAATCACTCTTGCGAGAATATCCCAAATTTGAAGATGCTAATGCTCCGGAAAACAGGATAGCTGGCAAGCCGCTAGATAAATTTGTAAAAGTTCAGCATCAGACGAGGATGCTTTCTTTGAACGACGCTTTTTCTTACGAAGAACTTTATGATTGGGAAAAGAGAATTAAGAAGTTATTACCCTATAACTTGGTAGTCGGAGTACCAAGTGGTACTCCGACTACCAAGTTGACATATTTTTGCGAAGTAAAATTTGATGGCTTGGCCGTGTCGCTCATTTACGAAAATGGAAAATTTAGACGCGGGGCAACGAGGGGAGATGGGTTCATTGGAGAAGATATTACGGAAAATTTAAAAATGATAAATTCAATCCCACTTGTACTCAACCCACTCCCGACCTCCCCCTTATCAGGGGGAGGGGAAGTGAGCTATTTCCCCCCTGATAAGGGGGGATTAAGGGAGGTACCTTCATATCTAGAAGTTCGCGGAGAAGCGCTGATGAGTAAAAAAACATTGGCAAAGCTAAACATTGAGAATGAAAAAGAGGGTAAAACACTTTTTGCTAATACCAGAAACGTTGCTGCTGGGAGCCTTCGCCAGCTTGATCCAGAGCTTGCAAAAGAACGGCATTTGGATTTTGTAGCTTATGATCTAAATTTGGGAGCCGAGCTCCCACGTGGGAGCTCGGCTCCCAAATTTCATTCTGACAAGCATCAAATGCTCAGAGAATTAGGATTCAAGGTTGAAAAATTAGAATCTAAATGCGCGAACTTGGAGCAAGCTATTGCTTTTATAAAAAAATTTAAAAAAATAAGACCAGATTTTCCTTATGGCACCGACGGGATTGTCATATCGGTAGATAACTTAAAATTGCAGGAAATTTTGGGGGTTGTTGGTAAAGCTCCGCGTTTTATGGTGGCTTTTAAATATCCAGCAGAAAGAGCGACGACCATAGTAAAAGAAATTTTAGTTAATGTCGGACGCACTGGGGTTTTAACACCACTAGCTGTTTTCGAGCCAACCTTGGTTGCTGGCTCTTTAGTTTCCAAAGCGACCTTGCATAATATGGATCAAATCGAGAGGCTTGGTTTACATATTGGAGATACCGTGGTTATCGAAAAAGCAGGAGACGTGATTCCAAAAGTCGTAGAAGTTCTAGTCCGCATGCGTACGGGCAAAGAAAAAAAATTCAAAATGCCGGAAAAATGTCCAACATGCGGGGGAAAAATTGAAAAGAGAATTATCACCCCGCCTTTACAAGGAGGGGATAAAAGGGGTGGTCTTTCGGTTGCTTACTATTGTTCGAATGCGAAATGTCCCGCCAAAAATGAAAGATACTTGGAACATTTTGTTTCTGTTTTTGAAATATACGAGCTTGGACCGAAAATTTTAAAGCGTTTTAAGGATGAAGGATTAATTACTGATGCGGCGGATATTTTTACGCTAAAGAAAGAAGATATTGCACCCTTAGAACATTTCGGCGAAAAATCAGCCGAGAATATCGTGGAAGAAATTAATAACAAAAAGAAAATTCCGCTCTCGAAGTTTTTGTGGGCGCTTGGCATATTGCATGTAGGGGAAGAGACGACGCGGGACTTGGCAACACACTTCAGTACTTTAGAGAAATTAATGTCTTCCGCTAGGCAAGACCTAGCGGAGATAGATAATATAGAAAATATTGGTCCGGCAGTTTTAAAAAGTGTCAGTGATTTTTTCCACGACAAAAATAACTTAAATTTTATAAAAAAATTAGAAAAAAACGGGGTTGTGGTGGAAAAAGCCGAGAAGCAAAAAGCGGGCAAATTTACTGGAAACTCTTTTGTTTTGACTGGCACGCTTGCCACTATGTCTCGCGAAATTGCTAAAGAAAAAATTCTTGCTTTGGGCGGCAAAGTAGTGGGTTCGGTTTCCCAAAATGCTTCTTATGTCGTGGCGGGAGCAGAGCCGGGGTCTAAGTTAAAAACGGCAGAGAAACTCGGGGTAAAAGTGATAGATGAAAAGGAATTCTTAAATATGCTAGACTAAATTTGTGCATTTGGAGACGTCGCATAGCGGTCTAGTGCACCACGTTGGAAACGTGGCAAGGGGAAACCCTTCGCGAGTTCAAATCTCGCCGTCTCCGCCTTGACAAATTAGTATCGGCATGTCCATATTGCCTATGGCAATAGTCCTTAATTCACCCATGTCGTCTCGTATAAATCGTTTGATTTCTTTAAATCCAAAAAGATCACCGTAGAATGGTATTGAAATTAATAAATCTTTGACTGTTATTGCTCCATGGTGAAATTTCATTTTATTTCTTCCTATACCTCGTTGTTCTCCCTTGCCCGATACGCTCAACTTTTTTTAGCCGTAAAAGAGTGTCGAGTGCTTGCGAGACTGTTGGACGTGCAACTTTAGCGATTTTTGAAATTTCACCAGGTGTTGCTTCTGATACCTCTACAAGATATTGCCACACCAAAAGCTGTTTTGGAGATAAAAGTTTTTCAATATTCTCTTTTGATAGAAGTTCAATAGCTTTCCTTGCTTGAGTAAGTAAAACACTAAAAAAGAACTCAAGCCATGGCATGATATTTGATTTGTCAGTTTTTAAAGTTTTCTGGCTCTTGCGAAGAGCAAGATAATATTCTGTTTTATTGTCTTCAATTAATTTCTCATGCGAAACATAAGGCATATATGTATAGCCAGCTTTGAGCATCATTAAATTTGTGAGTACTCGGGAAAGTCTTCCGTTGCCATCTGTAAATGGGTGAATGTTTAAAAATTCAACAAGAAAATTACCAATAATTATTAATGGATGAATTTCTTTTAGAATTATCGCTTCTCTAGTCCACTCAACCAGTTTCAACATTTCCTTCGGCGTAAGCCATGCGGGCGTGGTATCAAATAATACACCAATAGATTGACCAATTTCATTTACCATTTCAACTCTATTCTCTGACTTCTTGTATTCACCCCTGTGAAACTTGTCTTTCTCAACATACTTCAAAAGTTCTTTATGAAGATGCTGAATGCTGCTTTCTGAAAATGGTATTTTTTCTGCTGAGTTAAATACATTATCAAGTAATTCGTAATATCCCTGGACTTCCTGTTTATCTCGGTCAGTAAATTTTTGCATAGAAAGTCCTCGCATCATTTTTTCAATATCTTCATCAGAAAGTTTAGCTCCCTCAATGCGGGTTGATGCTCCCGTAGATGTCACAAGCACAGAACGCTTTAATCTTCCAAGCGCTTGTGGATTTATTTCTGCTCCACCAATCCATCGGCCTTTCAATTCATCAATTTGATTGATAATTGCCCATAGGTTTTGTGATATATTTTTAATGCGTTTGTTGTAGTTCATATTTTTCAATCTAATGTATTAGATATATGAGATTATATTAGATTAAGCAAATGAAAGCAAGTCTGTTTGCAGAGCTAAAATATCTTTCAAAAAACCTATATTTTATAAGCCACCCAATAAGTGCGACTCACGTGGTTAGAGTCCCATCGCCTCCGCCATTGACAGCTAGCACGAGATGCGTCTTTTTTAGCTTACTAAAATAGTAACAAATAAACCAATGACAATTGCGATAAGAGCTAAGATGTTCAGTAGCACATCAAGTTTGTGCACTACTAGTTCATCAAGGGGTCGGCTTACGGTGAAAGCAAACGTTGTACTGTTTGCGCTTTTTGTTTTGTGAACTTGATCGTAAGTTATAGCTGACACATTATATCCTCCCGGCGGAAGATTAAACACAGAATTGTCTTCACTCAAAGTAAATTTGCCGGTTTTATCTGCCCACGCGGTGTAAATCTTCGGCGGCAGATTTGCCTGTTTGCCTGTTTCAGAAAATAAAACAATGACGGCGTCATTGGCCGGAGCGGAACCGGTCAAGGTGACTTTGCCATGCTCGTTTGTTACCACAGAGACATGAGGTGGAGAAAGTTTTGCGTCTACGGCAGCCACAAGCATGTCATGCGCTGCTGTATCCAGCACAACATTTTTTTTCTGATTGTCTTTGGTTTCATTTATTTTTAGAGTTCCGTAGGTACTGGTGTTCCACACAAGTAAAATAATCAGTAGGAGCTTGATAATCCAAATGATAAGAAGGGTGGCAATAGTGCCAAGCGAAAGAGCTCTTCGCAGTTTGTATTGCTTCGCTTCTGTGCTATAACTTGTGATATGACTCTCGCGAGTAGCCAGATATGATGGCAATGAGATAATAAGTAAAAGAATTTCTGCGCCGATGATTGCAAGGACGGTAATAAACGCTCTCCATCCATTCGCAAGAATAAGATCGTTTTTCCTTCGGTTAATAAAAGAGCTAAGATGCAGAATTTTATTTGACCAAGACTCGCGGAGAGCTGACATATTATTTTAGTACGTGCTTTATCTTTTCGGTCAGCAAAGTCAGATCAGTGGATGATTTAATATAGTAATCGGTGGCGCCCAGAGACATTGCTTTTTCTTTATCCTGATCTTGTCCTAAGTTTGAGAGAATGATAACAGGAATTGATTTTGTTTCTTTTTTAGCTTTTAGTTCTTTAAGAACATCGAAGCCATTCATCTTTGGCATGGTAAGGTCAAGGAGAACTAGATCAGGAATTTGCTTTTGCACAAGCGCGAGTCCGGCAGCTCCGTCAAACGCGCTCATCACTTCAAAACCGGCGCCGAGCAACTCAATTGATAATGCTTTTTGTAATATCTGCTCATCCTCTACCACGATTATTTTTTTCATATAGTAATTATAACAAGGTGTCAAAGCAATGACAAGCATCTAACCAATAAAAGATACACTAAATTAAAAATGGTATAATTGAACTATGCTTATAGATATAGTAATACTACCTCCCAAAAATTTAAGAAAAAAGATTGGAATAAAAATGAATAAAGAAATTGGACATCTTCCTAATTTCTTTGTTGTGGATAACATGAAACTTATTCCACATTTGAGCTTGTGGCACATGAAAACTTCAAAGAAGGTGGTGGACAAGATAGCGCAAGAATTAAAGCAAGTAATCGAAGGACAAAAATCTATTAAAATTAGTTCTTCTGAATTTCACGCCATAGAGAAATATAAAGGATGCCTAGAATTTTCCGTAAAGAAAAATAAAGATTTAGTTGTCTTTAGACAAAAAGTTTTTCAAAAAACTTATATCTATAAAACAGGAACAATGCCACAGTTTGCATCTTTTCTAAGAATTAAATACTCTAAAGAAAAATTAAAAGAAATAAAAAAGTATGGCAGGTCTTTAGGATTTGGTCCCCACTTTACAATGGGATGGTTAAAAAATGAAAAAGATATTGCAAGGGTTGTGAAAAAAATGCGAAAGGTAAAATTCAGCTTTTTAGCAAAAGAGGTTTATATATGTGAAATTTATAAATGGTGGCAAGTTAAAAAAATAATTCAAAAAATTAATTTTTAATTATTTTAGACTATGTCTTGCTTAGCAAATTCATTAAACTAGTTTCAAGAATTCTTGAGCTGTTAAACCAGATTGCTTTATAATATTTTTTATAGTTCCAATTCTCATATCTTTATTGTGCCACGGCAAAGTAATACAAACTTTGTCTTTGATATAAATTTTATGACTACCTTTTTGGCGAACAAAAACAAACCCGATTTTTTCTAAAGTTCTTGCCACTTCTTTTGGCTTAAGAGATGGAAATTTTGGCATATAATTATGCCATTACTTGAATGGGAGTTATGATGATGCCAAGTTTCTGCTCTAAAATTTTTGTTTTATTTTCCTTCATTACCTCCAGATACAAACTCGTTGCCTCCTTGATATTCTTGAGAGCTTCTTCAAATGTGTCTCCTTCTGAAATACAGCCGGGTAAATTTGGAACAGTAACAGTATAACCGCCTATTTTTTGGTCAAGCTCAAAAACCGCTGTATAATTGTATATTTTCTTTGAAATTTTACTCATAATTGTATTATATATCCTAATGTCATTAAGTCAAATAAGATTATAGTTATCCCCATTTCCTGTATCTCCCTTATTTGTGTTGTAATATAATAAATAAATTATAAACTTTAATTCCTTAAAAGTTATTTTCATCCGATCTTTTTCGATTAACAACGCCTGAACTAATTTTTATTTTAAAAGTTATGCAACAAAAACGTGGTGTGAAAGAAAAGTGGCTCAATGTGATGCTGCACTTTTCGGCGTTTATTAACTCTTATAAAGTAAAGCTGGTAGAAACAAACGGGCCGAAGATTATTCTCTACGGTTTTTTTATTTTACTTCTTGAAATCCTGAATTTTTTCATTTCTCTTCCCGCCTATGCCTTTATTAAACCGGAATTTTTCGCTGGTGGCGACCAAAATGCCATTAAGACATATAGATTGCGACGAGTAGTCTCACTTTCTGTTTTAGGTGGAATGGTATTGGCTGTAATATTATGGATAGTCGTCGGTGTATTTGGAGTGGCGCTTTTCCCAAGCAAAAGCCAAGCCTCAACTGCAAGCTGGGATTTCAATAATTCTTTAGCGTATCACTACGATCCAACCAAGATTCAAATTGTCGATGGCAGTGTTGTCTTCAAAGCAACACAAACTCCAATTGTTGCTCCCGTTGTGCAGCCCATTCCAGAAATTACCACCCCGCCTCCGGCACCCCTCCTTAACCAAGGAGGGGAAGTATCCTCTCCTCCTTCGCAAGGAGGAGTCCCCGCAGGGGAAGGTGGTTCTGTTGCCCCAACGCCTGACACCACGACCCCGGTGCCGGTTACACAACCCACCCCC
>Ga0209515_10007056_pt1 | contig 13679 bp, 16 predicted proteins | sample Subgroupgradi54m_FD_187454 | JGI IMG/M metagenome (GOLD analysis project Ga0209515, IMG submission 187454) | Subsurface groundwater microbial communities from S. Glens Falls, New York, USA - GMW60B uncontaminated upgradient, 5.4 m (SPAdes)... ...
GGCGCTTCAAAGAACTGACCACCGGCCATGTGGTTGTGATGGGCCGGAAGACATATGAAACAATTGGTAAACCGCTCCCGAATCGTACCAATATCATTATTACCAAGCAGGAGCACTACTATGCTCCAGGCTGTGTCACTGCTCACTCCCTTGAGGAGGCCTTAAATAAGGCCCAAATTCAGGAGAAGGAAGAGATCTTCATTATGGGGGGCGGAGAGATTTACCAGCAAGCGATTGGCTTAGCAGATAAGCTTTATCTAACCTTAGTTCACCAAAATTTTGAAGGAGATGTTTTCTTTCCCGATTATTCTGAATTCAAAAAAGAAACTTTTCGAGAAGAGAAAGAAACAGCTGGCGGTCTAAAATTCACCTGGGTCGAGTTAGAAAAAGAATAGTCCTAAGAAAAAACTATCTTCCTATCTCCTTCTTTACCTCTTTTCCTAGTTTGGAGGCATCGGCATTTTTAGCGCCGGCGTATTTGGCTCCTTTCTTTTTGGAGTAGGGCACATCCACCCTGCTTGAAACCTCTTCAAAGGTGAAAGCACAGATTCTCATTCCCGGATAAAGGGTTACAGGCATCACTCCCAAATTGCCAAGTTCCATGGTAGGTTTGCCGTCCCAGCCCGGATCGAAAAGCCCGGCGGTACTGTGAACTATTATTCCCAGTCGGCCTAGCGAACTTCTTCCTTCAATTCGGCCGGCAATGTCATCGGCTAACTTAAGCCGCTCAATCGTGGTGGCAATGGCAAAATCCCCGGGCTGGAGGATAAACGGTTTTCCTTTAGGAACGACTATCTCATCCATAATGTCTGCGACATCAACATCCCCCATTAAATCAATAAAAGGATGGGTTGAATGCTTAAAGACACGGAAACGGTTGCCCAGATGAAAATCAATAGAGCAGGAGCCAAGTTGCTTTTTGAAATCCGGCTTGGGCGTAATCTTTATCCGTCCGCTCGCAATTGCTTTTTTGATATCCCGGTCAGAGAGAACCATGAACTCATTGTAGCCAGAAAAGAGAATCTAGAGAATAGGACTGCTTGACTAGATTTTGACTGATAAGTTAGAGTCAGTACGCAGTACATTCACAATGGCCCGTTGAACTCTTGCATTGGGTAAGAGGAATGCGACGCCACAACCGCCACCAAGCGGAAAGGAGGACTTGCCATGGAAAGGGCAACCCTCAGACAGGCAGAAAAGATCCTCAAGGTTTTTAGTGATGGTGATATCTCGGCGGAGCATCTCCAGCGAGTTATCGCCTCCGGTTTTCTCGTAGATCTCCGGGATAGCGTCCAGTTTCCTGATCGTGATGAGCTTCGGTCTCTCTTTGGCTTGCCCCCGCTTGAAAAGCCACAGTCGGAGGAAGAACGGTTATGGCCGGTCTGGATGACGCTCAGGATCGTTCCCGTGTCCAGGGATCATCTGATTATTCAGCTTATCCAGGCTGGCGTCGGCATGAACCCGAGAACGCGAAACCTCATTCTCCGGGGAGGTCCTTTTCGGAGTAGCATGGGCGATAGGCAATATGAAGTTCCCCTTGTCCAGCTAAAGGTTGAGGATCTCGGATTCCGAGAGAATCCAACAACTCAAGAGCTCTTTACCAGAGCAAGGCGATGTGGTCTCGTTCTTTGCCCCGGTGAAACAGGACCGCATCTCGCACTCGCTCTAGCAAATAAGCGGGAGGGCTTGCTCTGGGTTGCCTCAATCGTATACGACTCAAATCGTGTTCCCCGGAGTTTCTGTATCGATCGAGGGCTCGATGACATACTGCGATTGGAGGCGGATCTAGCCACCGATGGTGTTCGCTGGCCCCTCGTTCGCAAGGTCATCTTCTGCCACAAGTGAGAAGCACCTTGAAGCCCGTCCCGATGCAACGCATCGGGGCGGGCTTCCTCATTTTTGTAATTTGGAATTTACTATTTGGTGCTTTATCATTCTCTTATGCCTTTTCAAGACCCCCTTTTAGAGAACCTCATTAAGAAAGAGATCAAGCGTCAAAGAGAAACCCTCGGCTTAATTCCTTCAGAAAATCTTGCTCCAAAAGAGATTCTAAAAGTTTTAGGATCGCCCCTTACCAATAAATATTCAGAGGGGTATCCGGGCAGGCGTTATTACCCGGGTAATGTTTACTACGATAAAATTGAATCTTTAGCTCAAGAAAGAGTTTTAGAGCTTTTTAAACTTGATCCCAAAAAATGGCATGCTAATGTCCAGCCGCACTCCGGCTCTCCGGCAAACTTCGCCGTTTATTTTGCTCTAGTAAAACCGGGAGAAACAATTATGGGGATGAAGCTTGCTGACGGGGGACATCTTACTCACGGCCATAAAGTTTCAGCCACTGGAACAATCTGGAAGAGTGTCCAATACGGGGTTAATCCCAAGACAGGCAAAATTGATTTCAAAGAAGTTACCAAATTGGCTAAAAAAGCCAAGCCAAAAGTTATCGTCTCCGGTTTTACTGCTTATCCCAGAAAAGTTGATTTTAAAAAGTTTGGCCAGATTGCGAAGAGTGTTGGGGCGTATCACCTAGCTGACATTTCTCACATCGTAGGCCTCATTGCCGGCGGAGTTCATCCAGCGCCATTTGCCTCGGCGGATGCCGTAATGTTTACTACTCACAAATCACTTCGTGGTCCTCGAGGAGCGGTGATTTTAGTCAATAAAGAATCACTCATTGCAAAAAAGAATAAAATTGATATTGCCTCTGCGATTGATAAAGCAATTATCCCGGGACTCCAAGGTGGCCCCCATAACAATGTTACCGCCGCTATGGCAATGACTTTTCTTGAGGCCTCCAAGCCGGAATTTAAGGTGTACGCCAAACAAATTGTAAAAAATGCTCAAGCCCTCGCCGCTGAATTGAAAAAATTAGGGTTTAACTTGATAAGCGGTGGAACGGAGACTCATTTGATTCTTATCGATGTTCGTAATTTTGGCCTAGACGGTTCCGAAGCGGAACGCATGCTAGAGCGGGTCGGCATTATCGCTAACAGAAATTCTGTTCCGGGCGACACTTCCCCCTTCCGTCCCTCTGGCATTCGGATGGGCACGCCCTTATTAACTACAAGGGGAATGAAAGAGAAAGAGATGATTCAAGTGGCGCAGTTAATTTACCGAGCGCTTCACAAAAAATCTGGGACAAAAGCGGCAGTTTTAAAACTCTGCCGCCGCTTTCCGGCCAAAAGATTTTTGAGTTAAACTGATCTTACTGAATCAATGAAGAAAAACCGCAGATTAAGCGCCGGCTTCCGCGCCGCCTTCGAGGGATTTAGAGAAACTCTTGTTTTTGAGCGCGTTTTCCGAGTGATGCTTGCAATTACTTTAATAGTAATTGGAGCGATGCTCTATTTTCCGACAAGCCGTTTGGAAAAGGTGGTGCTTTTAGCTTCGATTTTCGCCGTTTTGGTGCTGGAGCTTATTAACTCGGTAGTTGAAAGGATAATGAATTTCTTAAGCCCGGAGTATAGTGAGCAGGCAAGAATAGTTAAAGACTTGATGGCGGCCATTGTGCTTCTGGCGTCGATCGGCGCCGTCGTTATCGGAATAATTATTTTTTCCCCTTACATAGTGAATCGATGAAGATCGACGGTCATGCCATTGCGGCAGAAATTATTGACGAGCTTAAAAAATTACCAAAACCGGAGAAAATTTTCGCGGCTATTTTGATTGGTGATGACCCTCGCTCAATTAGTTTTTTAAAGCAAAAGGAGCAAGTTGCCAAAGAGCTGGGGATTAAATTCCGACTCTATAAACTGGAAGCTGAATTGGGCAATGACGGTTTAAGGCAGGAAATACGGCGCCTAGTCGAGAAAAAATCGGTTGGCGGAGCCATTGTCCAGCTGCCTCTTCCCGAAGGGATTAACTCACCCTACGTTTTAAATGCCGTCCCTCGGGAAAAAGATATTGATGTCTTGGGTGAGCGAGCTCTGGGGGCATTCTATAACGGCCGAAACCCAGTGCTTCCTCCGGCGGTCGCGACTGTAAAAGCTGTACTTGATAAAATTGTTTTTAATTTAGAGAAGGCAGAAGTAGCAGTAGTCGGATTAGGCGCTCTTGTAGGAAAGCCGGTTGGTACCTGGCTCACCGGAAAATGTAAAAACCTCTTTTTGCTGAGGAAGGGAAGCGATTTGGAATTACTTAAACGGGTGGACCTTATTGTTACCGGAGTCGGACAAGCAGGACTTATTAAACAAGATATGCTAAAACCGGGTACAGGCATCATTGACTTCGGTTATTATTATTTTCCGGACGGTGAGGTATCAGGAGATTTTTCTCCAGACAATGCAGAAACATCAGCTTTCTATACTCCAACTCCCGGAGGCACCGGTCCGATTTTAGTCGCCGAGCTGTTCCATAATTTTTATATCTTAAACAGTCATAAAAAATGAGAAAAAATCTAATGATTTTGACTTTAGCTGCCGTGGCGGGTCTTTTAATTAGCGGGTTGTTTTTCGGTCAGCAGGTTTATTTTTTTAACGGTAAGCTTGGGAGAGGCCAAGATTTAGCGGTTTTAGTTTTGGGGCAGGTGGCGCCGGGAGAGGGAGGCCAGTGGCACAATGCTCCGGAGCTCGCTGACTCCATTGTTCTTGTCTATTACAATGCCGATTCAAAGACAGCGAACCTGATTTCCTTGCCGCGCGATCTCTACGGCAGTTTCGGCGGCGAGATATTTAAACTAAACGAGGTAATTAAACGGAAGAAAATTGATGCTCTCACGGCATTTATGCCGGAGATAACAGGAGTTGAGACGGATAAATATGTCATCGTTGATTTAGGAATAGTTGAAAAAGTGGTTGATGCGCTAGGAGGAGTGGATGTTGTGCTTGAAGCTCCGGTTACCGATTCGGTAAGCGGCTACACGTTAGAAAAGGGTAGAAATCACTTAAATGGGAATCGAGCAGTCTTCCTTATTAGAAATAGATTTGCTCCCGAAGGGGACTTTTTCAGAGAAAGGCACCAACATCTTTTGATAAAAGCCATTTTCGATGAGTTAAGTCGGCAGAGTCCTGTTGACCGAACAAAATTTTTCTTCCAGATTTTACCGGAGGTTACTAAATCCCAATCAAACTTTAGCATTGGAGAACTCATCCCCCAGCTCGGCAATGTTGAGGTTAAAAAATTCAACAGTATTACTTTGGATTTCTCTACCGGCATTCTCGTCAGTTCCCAAGACCCAATCGGCGCCTACATCCTAATCCCCAAAGAAGGAATCAATAACTATAAAAGTGTTCGACAATTTATTCAGAGTAAGCTGGAGTAGCTTTGCCCAAACCCCTTTTCTCGAGAACGCCCTCCACTCGGAATAAATCGTGTTCGTTCGAGTAAAGAAGTGCCCAGTCGCTCTCAAACTTAACCAATCTGTCGACATCGCAAGTCGACAGATTGGGATTCAGACACTGTTCGCGCCTGAACTTCTTAATACCCTCGCTCGCCATTTATTGACCTCGTTACGAGATGTTCTCTACGAAAAAGGTTTGGGCTATGTGAGCCAAAAATCCTTTATCTATGGGCTCTCTAAGCTCTATTGACAAACTAGGAGCTATATAGTATAATGAGGGTGTACCTTGAGAAATTAGCCCGAGTCAGTTTTAATGGTCGTTAGAGATAGCGGCTAGTAAAACTGGCTTGGGCATGGAGAACCAAGCCGTTCGCCTCGGAAAGGAGGTGAGATGACAACAAAACCGTACACCCGCGAAGAAGCGCAGTCAGCTTTGGATCGCGTGGTGGCGATCTGCGTACATTCCTTGGACGCCTCGCAGGCCGTAACCAGTCTTCGGGAGACTCTCGGTAACACAGAGCTTTCTTCGGGGGAGAAGATTTGCCTTGAGGGGTTCATCGAGTTTCTCGAAGGCAAAGGCTCCCGCGATCCTGATGAGTATTTCTACGACAAGCTGCTGATTGCTCCGGACGTTGCGGACAGGAATCCGGGATTGCTTGATCCCGAGGTGGTTGACAGATCCTTTATGAGGGCTGTCCACTACTTCCGAGCAAGAGGCTACTGAGTTGTCGAGCGATGGCGCAGGACTAAATTCATCGCCTCTGCGTGAAAGCTCCTCGTAGCCGCATCGCGCAGGGGCTTTCGCATTTTTAACAAGTTTATACAAAGCCTCCCTCTTTCTCACAGCCGACATGTCGGAGAAATAGAGATAAATTACTGAAGCGGAAGGAGGGGGAAGCCGGAACGTAAGCGAGCTAAGTACTTTTCTGCCAGAGGCAGATTAAAGTACTGCGAGACACATTCCGGAGGGATCCCCGACTGGAGCAATGATAATTTATCTATTGCGGAGACCGTTGGCGAGAGAAACGAGGGAGGCGAATGGGAAATTCTAAATATATCTGTCTGCGACAGATGAGGCGGCGTAGCTTTCGGGCTTGGTCTTTGCCTCTAAGTTATTAGCACGAACCATTCCCACAACTTCTTGAATCATTTTGCTTGAGGTGCCGTTCATGCCAACGTCAACGTGGACCTCCAGGTCAAACTGGGGGGCATCAAATTGCCTCAAGTAGCTCAAAACTGTTTTAGCAATTTCAATGGAAACAATCACCTCCTGCATTATTCGATCCCTCATCGTGTAAAGTTTGTGCAACTCATTACGATTCCAAAAGAATCTTCCGCCGTTGCCGATTCGGTGAACAACGATGGCTGTCACAAAATCAGCCGAAGTTTTGCCATATATCTCGGAATCAGTTCCGATGGTCACCTTGTAAGAGCGATTCGGCTCCGCTCGCATAAAAGCGATGATTTCGGTAGCCACCTCTTTGACATTCAATTTAGCGCCGTTCGAGCTGTTAAACAGTAATTCCGCTTCCGTCATTCTGGCATCTATCATTCTGACTTCTATAGTAAGTAGAGTTTAAACTAAAGGCAACCCCGCACCTTTCTGTTAGAAAAGGTGCGGGGTATAATTTAAGAGGTGGCAAGAAAAAAAAGGAAGAGGCGAAATCAAAGGCCCGAGCAAGATCCTCCGAAGAAAACTCTCCACAGCGAAACTAAAACAAGTATCCTGGCGGTTGCCCTTGTTGGGCTTGCCTTGCTTCTTGTCCTTTCGGGTTTTAAGTGGGCCGGTCCCGCTGGCGATTTTATCTTCAATCTGCTCGAAAAATTGCTCGGTTGGGGCTATTTCCTCGCGCCGCTCACTCTCTTTCTTATCGGGGTTAATATACTGACCCAAGCTAAGCGAATGGTTATGGGCTTGGCTCTCATTGCCTCCGTCTTCTTCGTTATGGCTGGCTTGGGAATGATTGACCTTATCTTCCCCGACAAAGGCGGGCTCTTAGGCAATATCTTAGGTAGTTTAGGCCCTCTTTTTGGTACGGTCGCCGCTTTAGTAATAAATCTCACCGTTCTTATCATTACCGTTCTTATTATTTTGAACGCTCCCTTAAATCTCCACTTGCCTTTCTTAAAGCCAAAGGAACCGAAAATTATTATGCCGGGAGCAGCTACGCCAGTCGACAACCAACAAGAATCCAATGAGAAGAAAGAAGAGTCCGCTGCAGGGGAAGAACCGAAAGTGGCGACCTCGCCCCCTCACGCCCCTCCCACACTTCCTTTAGCCCTTGGGAAGGAAATGGTTCATGAAAGTCGAACCTATGTCCCACCGCCCTTAAAACTCTTAAAATCCACCAGTGAAAATCCGATTGTCGGCGACCTGCGGGCTAATGCCAACATCATCAAAAGAACCTTGGAAGGTTTCGGTATCCCGGTAGAAATGGGGGAAATCACTATCGGCCCCAAAGTTACCCGCTACACCTTAAAACCGGCTGAAGGGGTAAAACTTTCCCGTATCATCGCTCTTCGGTCTGACTTAAGCCTGGCCCTGGCCGCTCATCCTATCAGGATTGAAGCTCCTATTCCCGGCCGTTCTCTTGTTGGAATTGAAATTCCCAACAAAGTCGGCAGCATTGTCCGACTCGGCGCCATTCTTGCTTACCCCGAATTTAAAAAATCCGGCAATCTCGGATTTCCTTTGGGCAGAGATGTAGCCGGTGAGCCGATTTTTGTAAACCTTTCCCGCATGCCCCATCTCTTGATTGCCGGTGCAACCGGAAGCGGAAAATCTATCATGCTGCACTCCATGATTCTCTCGATGCTCTATAAAAACTCACCGGAGATTCTCCGATTGATTCTCATTGACCCCAAACGGGTTGAGCTCTCGGTCTATGAAGGTGTGCCCCATCTTCTCACCCCCGTTATTACTGATGGCAAAAAAGCCATCGCTGCCCTCCGATTTGCCATTCACGAGATGGAACGGCGCTACGAAGTACTCCTCAAAGCCGGCAGACGAGACATCGCGGGCTATAACAATGAGCGGAAGACGGACCCAATGCCATATCTTTTAATTATTATTGATGAATTGGCTGACTTAATGACTGCCTATGGCAGGGATATGGAATCTTCGGTGGTTCGACTGGCGCAAATGGCCAGAGCCACTGGGATTCATTTAGTTGTTTCCACTCAAAGACCTTCAGTTGAAGTGATCACCGGTTTAATTAAGGCTAACATCAGTACTCGAATTGCTCTCCAGGTTGCAAGCCAAGTTGACTCCCGGACTATCCTTGATATGGGTGGGGCGGAAACCCTCTTAGGTGGAGGGGATATGCTTTTTGTTTCAGCCGAAATATCCAAGCCAAAGAGAATTCAGGGAACCTACATCACCGAGGGCGAAGTCCACGATGTGGTTAACTTCATCCGTCGAGAAAATCCTCCACATGAGACAAACCATCTGGGTGAAGAAGCGGCCAGGTCACTCATTCAAGGTGAGGCGCGGGGAAGACCGCTCGGGTTCGGGGATTTTGAGAATGACGCGGACGATGAGCTGTATGAAGAGGCAGTAAGAGTTGTTAAGGAAGCTAAAAAGGCCTCGGCCTCCCTTCTCCAGCGGCGGTTAAGAATCGGTTATGCCCGGGCTGCCAGATTAATTGATATAATGGAGGAACGCGGTATAGTCGGTTTTGGTGAAGGCGCTAAGCCTCGCCCTGTCTTTGTGAATGATGAAGAGCAAGAATAACCTAGAGAGCGAAGCATATCACAATATAACAGCTCTCTTACAAGAATCGATGGAGGCAAAGGGACTGGACGCCGGTAGACTCTCTGACCTAACTGATGTCCCGCAACGTTTTATATCCTCGCTTGTAAGCGGTAATTTCGATGATCTCCCTTCAGAGCCCTATATCAGGGGATATCTTTTTAAGATCGCCGGCATACTGGAGGCCGATCCTAATTTTCTCTGGCGGAGTTTTCGCCAGTCGGCCGAGATTCGATCTTCCGGCTCTGGGGATATTTTACCCGCTAACCGTTTTGGCTTGAAAAAAATGAGCAGCAAGAAGATCTGGATTCTCTTGGCGGCGCTCGTGCTGGTTGGGTTTCTCGGTTTTCGGATAAACAGTATCCTAGGAAAACCGACTCTTGATGTGTCCTTGCCGGAGGTAACCGTGAGCCAAATTGTTAACGTTACCGGGCAGGTGAATCCCGGCGACACTCTTACTTTAAATAACGAAGTGATTTATCCTGACAAGAGTGGTAGGTTTGGAAAGGAGATTCAACTTGAGCCCGGCTTAAATACCCTGGAGTTTAGAGTTAAGCGCTACTTGGGTCGCGAGACAAAAGCAGTAAGGCAAGTGCTCTACAAGCCCCAATAATAAAAGCACCAAAGCACAAGCACCAAATGACAAACAAATCCCAATGACTAAAATTTTAAGCACTAAACCAGTTTGGGACTCGAGATTTAGATATTGTTTGTAATTTGTAATTTGTTATTTGTAATTTTCGCTCATGGTTAAAAAAGAAAAACCACAAGTTAAGTCAGGCGACCTAGACTCGTTGTTGCAAGCTCTTCGTACCAAATTCGGCGAAGAAGCAGTGATGAAGTTAGGGGAAATTCGGGGCGTAAATGTTGAAATTATCCCGACGGGTTCATTGTCGCTTGACCTGGCACTGGGCGTTGGCGGCCTGCCTAAAGGAAGGATCGTTGAGATTTTTGGTCCCGAATCTTCTGGCAAAACCACCTTGGCATTGAATGTCATCGCCCAAGCGCAAAAGCAGGGTGGCCGCGCGGCTTTTATTGATGCCGAGCACGGCATGGATCCGGATTACGCCAAGCGCATAGGCGTGAACGTGAATGAACTTTTAGTCTCTCAGCCCTCGAGCGGAGAAGAGGCGCTAAATATTCTGGAGAGTTTAGTCCGCTCCGGAATTATTGACGTCATTGTAGTTGACTCTGTGGCAGCGTTAACCCCCCAGAGGGAAATTGACGGCGAGATGGGGGCCCAGCATATAGGGCTCCAAGCAAGGATGATGTCCCAAGCGCTCCGAAAACTCACTGCCATCGCCGCCAAGAGCGGAACCATGATTATTTTCATTAACCAGTTAAGGGAGAAAATCGGCATTATGTTTGGCAATCCGGAAACTACTCCCGGCGGCCGGGCGCTTAAATTTTATTCTTCAGTGCGAATTGATATTCGCCGGATAGCTCAAATCAAGAAAGGAGATCAGGCAGTCGGCAATCGGGTAAAAGCCAAAGTAGTTAAAAATAAAGTTGCTCCGCCCTTTAGGATGGCCGAGTTCGATATTATCTTCGGTGAAGGCATTTCTTACGAAGGTGATGTTTTAAATATGGCCATGAATACCGGAGTAGTGAAAAAGAGCGGCGCAAGCTACAGCTTCGGCGATGAAAAACTAGGCGTAGGACTAGAGACCGTCCGCAAAAACCTCCAAGAGAACAAAAAATTACTGAATCTGATTAAGAAAGAAGTTCTGCGGGTAGCAAAGGGATAAGTCCTAGAAGGCAAAAACTCCTTTATCCACGGCACTTTTGAAATGATTGACAAAGTGCTGTTTATCTAGTATAATTAAGGGGTACATTGAAAAATTAGAGTTACTTGCGTAGAGGTCTTCACACCTTAGACACATATGACGACTTGCGATGTCGTCATTGCTTAAGATGTGGAGGCCTCATAGGGAGGTTTCCGAGAATCATAGAAGGAGGAACAGCCATGCCAAAGCATGGAACCGCCTCCCAGGTAACTGGGAGCTACGTGGAATTTCAGGCGGCGGTGCTGCGCGCTCTGCCGCGCGACCTCGACTCCGAGGTAACCCTCGGATGGACGCAGAACGGCGAGTCACTCGCCCGCGTTCTCCGCGAGGCGCTCTCGCCGAACGGCAAGACCGACAACGTTTTCTCCGTCATCTGCGAGGGGTCGTATAAGGCCTCCGAGCTTGTGGCGCGGGGGAACTACGACTGGGCGAACGACTGGATCACGGACGAGCGATTCCCGATCCAGAAGCATGCGCCCGTGAGCCGGACGATCGAGCTCGTGAAGTTCATCAACCACGATCCAACCTCCGAGGAGGTGCTCGCCGAGTTCGCGCGTCGTGGACTCGAGAGGCCCACCTACGAGGACGCTCTCTACTTCGGGATCCAGTATCCCGAGGAACAGAGGAAACGCCCGGTGGTTTTCCTCCACGAGCCGGTGCTCCGTCCGGACGATCGCCGCGTTGTCCTCGTCTTGCGCGGGGACGCCGGTAGGCGGCGCCTGGATCTCGGCTGGTTCGGCCGCCACTGGTATCGGCGCTGCGCCTTCGCGGGCGTTCGCAAGTAGCTTCTGCTCTTTGATCCTTGGACCCTTGGATCTCGTTTCACCAGCCCCGCGCTCTGCGCGGGGCTGTTCCTTTTTCAAATCTGCTAGAATAAACTAGAATAAATATGGCAGTAGGTGAATATGCGGGCGGTTATGGCTTTCCGCTACCGAACCCGGGGATTATTCTAGTCCTCGAAAAATGAAGCTACTTGGTGCAGAATATTAGAGAGTATAAAGACTCTGAATACGATACAGCTCCAAGAGAACTCAAGGAGCAGTGGCGCGGACGATATTCTGTACATTGGTGCTCAATCCGGACGATAACCGCAATGTCCTCGTCTTGAACGAGAACGCCGGTAAGCGGAACCTGAATCTCAACTGGTTCGACAACCACTGGAATCGGAACTACGCCTTCGCGGGCGTTCGCAGCTCGCTTCATTCCTCCCCTGACTTTCTGTCAGGGGAGGTTTCTTTTATAAGCCGTTTATTCCAACCGCCGAGCATTCGGCCGATCTCATTTAATTTTTCGGAGAGCGCAATAAACTTTTTGTCATCCAGGATTTTTATTTCCCAAGTGAGCTGAAGGAAAAATTTGAGCAAATCCAGTTTAATAATAGCTTTCTGAATATAGGATATACGCCGGTTTTTAAGATAGCTCGCGATAACTAGAAGTTCTAATAATTCTAAAAATAAAGTGTTCATTTTACCTCCCAGAGTATAACGTGAGGTCTTTGGGAAATGAGGCAGGAATTCATGCCAGAGCTTGTATGCGGCAACCAGCTTTTGAATAATTGATGGAGGTCTCGGGGGGGGGAGCTAGAAGCCGTTAATTTTTTCATTTTTTCATGGGGGCTCAATTTACTCACAAGCTTGAAGACATCATCAGTATAGAAAATTTGCTTGAAGCCTGGAAGGAATTCCTGAGAGGTAAGCGTGGCAAAACAGACGTTCAGGAATTTTCGCTCCGCTTGATGGATAACATTATCCTGCTTCACAAAGAACTGGCGAGCCAAAACTACCGCCACGGCGGCTATCAGGCGTTCAATATTTCCGATCCGAAGCCGCGTAATATCCATAAAGCGGCGGTGCGCGACCGCTTACTGCATCATGCAATCTATAAAATCCTTTATCCTTTCTTTGACGAAACTTTTATCGCTGATTCCTATTCTTGCCGGCTCCGTAAAGGGACCCACAGGGCTATGAATAGATTTAGGCAGATGGGTCGCAAGGTAAGCAAGAACAACAGCCGCACCTGCTGGATTTTGAAGTGCGATATTAGGAATTTTTTTGAGAATATTGACCACGAGGTTTTGAAGAATATTCTCCGGGAATATATCAGCGATAGAAATATTATCTGGCTCCTTTCGGAAGTGATTGATAGTTTTCCTTCCCTGAATAAAGGGAAAGGTTTGCCTCTTGGCAATCTTACCTCCCAGCTCTTTGTAAATATTTATATGAATGAGTTTGATCAGTTCGTAAAGCACGAGCTAAAAGCCAGATATTATATTCGCTATGCGGACGACTTTGTATTTTTTTCAGATAATCGTGAATGGCTGGGAAATCTAATAACCCCGATCCAAGAATTTTTGAGTAACAAACTTAAGCTCAAGTTACATCCCGATAAAATCTTTATTAAAACTCTCGCTTCCGGCGTGGACTTTCTCGGCTGGGTTCATTTTCCTGATCATCGGGTTTTGAGGACGACTACTAAAAGAAGAATGATGAAAAGAATCGAAGCACATCCGACTTCTGAAACGCTAAATTCATACTTGGGACTCACGAAGCACGGCAATACTTATCGATTGCGGGTGAAAATTAATGACATCTTCTTTCAAGATAATGGGTGAACAGATTTATTTATATGGGAAGAGTTTATCTTGATTACTTTGCATACTTTGTAAGTAACGAGCCAGCTTGTACCACGGGCCCTGGCTATGCGTGACTGAACTTCCAGGTATAGAGGGTAATAGCGACGGAGGTCGCCAGATTTAAGCTTGTTACGCCCGCGCGCATTGGGATTCGAACTCTTTTGCTCGCCCGGCTTATGAGATTCTCACTTAAGCCATATCTTTCTCCGCCAAAGGCAAGAATAGCTCGAG
>Ga0209515_10007057_pt1 | contig 13677 bp, 12 predicted proteins | sample Subgroupgradi54m_FD_187454 | JGI IMG/M metagenome (GOLD analysis project Ga0209515, IMG submission 187454) | Subsurface groundwater microbial communities from S. Glens Falls, New York, USA - GMW60B uncontaminated upgradient, 5.4 m (SPAdes)... ...
GCGCCTGGAGTGCGCGCGAGAGATACTCAAGACGTTCACCCTGATTCGACCCGACTCCAATGAAGACGCGGCTCATGGCTCGAGAGCCTTGGAGATCCGACTCACCGCTTCCTGGAGACGCTCGGTGGGGACCGTGAGCGAGAGACGCACGTAGCCTTCGCCAGCCGGACCGAAGCCGACCCCCGGAGTGATGACGACGCGCGATTGATCGAGGAGCCGCGTCGCAAACCCCATGGAATCTTCCTTCGTCGGCACACGGGCCCAGAGGTAGAAGCTCGCTGACGGTTTCGGAATCTGCCAGCCCGCGTTGGCGAGCCCCTCCACCACGAGGTCGCGTCGCTCTCGATACGTCGCGATGGCTTGCTGGAGCAGGACGTGGTCCCCCTCGAGTGCGGCGATCCCGGCCCATTGGATGGGCTGGAAGATGCCGGAGTCGAGATTCGTCTTCAACTGAGCGAGTGCTGCGATGAGTTTGGCGTTGCCGCAGGCCCAGCCGATACGCCAGCCGGTCATGTTGTACGTCTTCGAGAGGCTGTGGAACTCGATCCCAACCGACTTCGCGTCCGGCAACTGGAGAACACTGATTGGTTTGTCGCCCTCGAAGCTGATTTCGGAATAGGCGTTGTCATACGCGATGGCGATGCCGTACTGTTTCGCCAACTCCATCGCTTCCTGAAGCTGCTCGGCTGTGGCGATCGCGGCCGTCGGGTTGTTCGGGTAGTTCAAAAACATCACCTTGGCTCGCCGGACCGCCTTCTGACTGAGCGCTCCGAGATCCGGGAAGAACCCACTCTCCTCGAGGAGCGGCATCGAGACCACCTCGGCCCCGGCCAAGATCGCCCCGCTGCGATAGGGGGGATAACCCGGATCCGGCACGAGGACGACGTCGCCGGGGTTCGCGAGCGCCAGTGGCAGGTGTGCGAGGCCCTCTTTCGAGCCGAGAAGCGGGAGGACTTCGGTGTTCGGATCGAGCGTGACGCCGAAGCGGCGGGCGTACCAGCGCGCGATCGCCTCGCGAAGCTCGGCGAGTCCTTCGGTGAAACTGTAGCGGTGGTTCGCCGGATCGTCGGCCGCCTGCTTGAGCCGCTCGAGGATGTGCGGTGGGGTCGGTAGGTCCGGATCGCCAACGCCTAAATCGATGACGTCCTTCCCTTCCGCCTGCAGCCTTCGTTTCGCCTTATCAATCTCGACGAACAAATAGGGCGGTAGCTTCTTTAACCGTTCTGCCTTCTCGTACTCTGTCAACCGCGCTGTCCCTCCCATTCTTTCCCCTACTCACTCAATCACTCCATCACTTAATCACTCAATCACTGCTCTTAAGGACATGCGACATGTCATAGAGGCCTGGGCGTTGCGTCATGATAAACTGCGCGGCCCGCAGCGCACCTCGCGCGAACACCTCTCGGCTGTGCGCTCGATGGGTCAGCTCAAGCCGCTCCAATGGACCTGCCAGCACCACCGTGTGATCGCCGACGATGTCGCCGGCTCTGATCGCATGGACCGGGATCGCCCCACTTGGCTGCTTTCTCACCGAGGCGAGCAGGTTAGCCAGCCGCTTGGCGGTCCCGCTCGGGACGTCTTTCTTCTGGCGGTGGTGGCTCTCCACCAGCTCCACATCGAAGGTCGATCCGAGCCGTTGCGCAGCGAGCTGTGCGAGCTCGAAGAGCACGTTGACCCCCACGCTCATGTTCGGACTCACCACGATCGGAATTGTTTTGGACACCAACCGCAGCGACTCCAGTTGCGTATCTGACAGGCCGGTCGTGCCGACCACCATGGGCTTGTGAAGCTCTTGCGCAAGCTGGGCGTGCGCGACTGTGGCATCCGGGGAGGTGAATTCCACGAGCACATCGCCTTGGCTGATGGCCTGACGCACATCGGCCATCACGCGCAGCCCACCACTCACCGGCTGTCCGATGACGCTGCTGTAGTCACGGCCGATGGCCTCGTGGCCGGGGGCTTCCAGCGCCGCCGCCAGCGTAAACACGCCCTCACTCAGCGCCCCGCGGGCGATGGCTTGTCCCATCCGGCCGCAACAGCCTGAAATAACCAGTTTGATCGCCATGAGTGTTAGGCCTTGACCCTTGTGCTGCGCCCCACGTCCCCCGCTCCTTGCTTGAGCAATCCATACGCGACGAGCGCCTGCCGCAGCCGCTCCTCATTCGCCTCAGACATCGCGCATAGCGGAAGGCGCATCTCGGGCGCAATCAATCCCAGCATTCCCATCGCGGTCTTGATCGGGATCGGGTTGGTCTCGAGGAAGAGCGCTTTCACCAGCGGCAGCAACCGCTGGTGCCATCGAAGGGCATCCTCATGGTGACCGTCTTGAAACGTCTTGACCATCGCCGCCATATCCCGGGGGACGATGTTCGCCGCCACAGAGATCACCCCGGTCCCTCCGATGGAGAGGACTGGGAGGGTGAGCGCATCGTCGCCGGAGAAGAGGGTGAGCTTGCCGTTCGTCAGGTGGAGAATGCGACTCATCTGTTCGAGATTTCCGCTCGACTCTTTCACCCCGACGACATTCTTGAGTTCGGCGAGCTGGGCGAACGTCTCCGGCTCGATGTTCACCGCGGTGCGCGAGGCGATGTTGTAAATGATCAGCGGAATCTCGACCGCTTCGGCGACCGCTTTGAAGTGGAGGTAGAGGCCGCGCTGCGTCGGTTTGTTGTAGTACGGGCTGATCAGCAAGGCCGCGTCCGCCCCGACCTCTTTCGCGTGTCTCGTGAGGCGAATCGCCTCTTTGGTGTTGTTCGATCCGGTCCCGGCGATGACCGGGGTGCGTCCCCGCGCCGCCTGGACCGTGAGCTCAATCACCCGATCGTGCTCCTCATGCGAGAGGGTGGCCGACTCCCCGGTCGTGCCGCATGGCACGATCCCACTCGTTCCCGCCTCGACATGCATCTCAATGAGCGAGCGGAGTGCTCGCTCATCGACCGCGTCGTTCCGGAATGGGGTGACGATCGCCACCATCGACCCCTGCAGTTTCAGGCTCATCCCGCTCTCCTCATCGGCCACGTAATCGTTCCCTCAAAGACACGAGCCGCCGGCCCTTGGAGCACAAGATTGGTGATGCGCGGCTGCCGCCCGTGTCGTTGCACCGTGAAGGAAACGGTCAGCACGTCTTGGCTGCGCGTTTCAACTTCGATCCGGTGCTGCCCGGCCCCATTCCGTTGGGCCCCGTGGCTGAGGGCAAACACCACCGCCGAGGCGGCAACGCCGGTGCCGCACGCCAACGTCTCCGCTTCCACACCGCGCTCGTAGGTCCGAATGCGAATCCGATTGAGCCGCCGCGGATCCGCTTGGATAAAATTCACATTGGAGCCGCGCGGAGAAAACGCGCGGTGGCAGCGCAGCGTCCGGCCGATTCGGGTGACATCCACAGCCTCAAGCCGCTTCACGGGCACGACCGCATGCGGCACACCGGTGTTCACGCATCCGAGACGAAACGTCTGGTCCGCCGCCGTCAGCGTCAGGCCAAGTCGCAGCGATGTCGGATCGGTCATCCGGATCGCCACCCGGTTTCCCTGCGCCCTGGCTTGCACGATGCCTGCCTTCGTCTCAATCGTGATGGGCGATCGCCCCTTCCGCCCGCTTCCCTGTCCAGTCAGATAGCGCGCGACACAACGGGCTCCGTTGCCGCACATCTGGGCCTCGCTCCCATCGGGATTGAAGACCCGCATCTTCACATCGGCGGCACGTGAGCGCTCGAGCACGAGGAGTCCATCTGCCCCGATCCCCGTGTGCCGATCGCACACCGCTTGGCTGATCGCTCGCCACTGCGACGCTAGGAACGGCTGAGGGTGGCGGACGGCGTCCACGACCACGAAATCGTTTCCGGTCCCAACCATTTTTGTGAATGGGATCATGCCAGCAGCCCTCGTGGAATCACGTCATGCCGGATCAAGTCGCGCCGCGTCTCGCGGCGGCGGATGATCGCCCAGCGGCTCCCTCGCACCAACACCTCGGCCGGACGCAGACGGCCATTGTAGTTTGACGCCATCGTCGAGCCGTACGCCCCAGCCCCCAGAACGGCCAGCAGTTGCCCCGACCGGATCGCGCCCAGGCGCCGATTGCGAGCCAACACATCTGCGCTTTCGCAGATGGGGCCGACGACATCGTAACGGGACGCTCCATTCAACGCGCCCGGCGTGCTCGCAGCCGGAATGACCTCGTGGTAGGCGCCGTAGAGCGCCGGTCGGATGAGGTCGTTCATCCCCGCATCCACGACTGCGAACCGTCTGCCTCGGGCGTGCTTGACATAGAGGATCTCCGTCAACAAAATCCCCGCGTTGCCCACGATGAACCGCCCCGGCTCCAAGATGAGGCGCACCCGCAGCGTGTGCAACATCGGCAGCACTGCTTTCGCGAACTGCTGCGGCGTCTGCGGCCGCTCATCTTTGTAAATGATCCCCAGGCCCCCGCCGACGTTGAGCCACTCGAGCGGCACCCCAAGCCGCCGGCCCTCCTCGATAACGACAGCGGCTCGGCGGATCGCCTCAACAAACGGCCTCGCCTCTGTGATTTGCGAGCCGATGTGCATGTGGATCCCCGCGATGCGCAGCCCTGGAAACGCGCTGGCCCGACGGAGGATATCGACGATCGTCCTGCGATCGATCCCGAATTTGCTCTCCGCGATCCCGGTCGTGATGTAGCGGTGCGTATGGGCTTCGACGTCCGGGTTGAGCCGCAGCGCGACCCGCGCAACAGTTCTCAGCTGCCTGGCGATTCGGTCGATGGTCTCGAGCTCGGGCTCCGACTCGACATTGAAAAAGAAGATGCGCCCTCTCAGCGCCTCGCGGATCTCCTCCAGCCGTTTTCCCACGCTCGCGAAGACGATCCTTGAGGATGGACAGCCGACCCGGCGCGCCTTGAAGAGCTCCCCGCCAGAAACGATGTCCAGGCCCGCGCCCTCCTTCACGAGGAGCCGTAGGATCGCGAGGTTGCCGTTCGCCTTCACCGAGAAGCAGATGAGCGGGTGCAGCGAGGCGAACGCCCGTGCGAGCTTTCGGAAGTGGTCCACCAGCGTCTTGTAACTATAGATGTAAACCGGGGTCCCCACCGCCTCGGCGATGCGCGAGACAGGCACCCGCTCACAGTAGAGCGCGCCCTTCAGCCGATGAAAGTCGTGTGGATAGTACATCACACCATTTCGGACTGCGGATTGCGAATTGCGTCCGCCAAAGATCAATGGCGGACGAAATCCGCAATCCGCAATCCGCCGCCTCTACCTCAATCGCTTTTCCCATTGGCGAAGAGCCCGCCCCACCTGCCGTGGATTCGTGCTGCCCGCGCTTCGCTTGCGCTCGACCGAGCGGCGCGGATCGAGCACGGCCAGCGCCGCCCGATCCAAGTGGGGAGAAAACGATTTGAGCTGGGTGAGCCCCACGTCGCGCAGCTGTCTCCCCGATCGTTGTGCCAACACCACGAGCTTGCCGACGATCGCGTGCGCGTCGGAAAACGCGACCCCTCGCGTGACGAGGTACTCCGCGAGGTCGGTCGCGCACAGCGCGTCCGAGGCGAGCAGTCGAGCGGATGCTTCCGGTCGAATGCGCACATGACCCAGAAACCGCTCAAGGACCGTCAGCGCGCCCTGGCTCGCCTCCACCGCCTGGAAGAGAAACCGCTTATCCCACTGCAGATCTCGATTATACGACAACGGCAGTCCCTTCATCATCGTCAAACACGCAACGAGCTGGCCGGTGACGAGCCCGGCCTGCCCCCGGATGAGCTCGAGGACATCGGGGTTCTTCTTCTGGGGCATCAGGCTCGAGCCGGTCGCCACCGCATCGTCCATGGCGAGGAGGCCGAACTCATCCGAAGCCCATAAGATCAGGTCTTCGGCCAGACGCGAGAGGTGGATCCCGATGGTCGCCAGCACCGACAACAGCTCCAGCACAAAATCCCGATCCGACACCGCATCCATGCTGTTCGCGGCGATCCGAGGGAACTTCAGTAGCCTGGCGACGTAGGCACGATCGATCGGCAGCGATGTCCCCGCGAGCGCGCCGGCCCCCAACGGGAGGATCTCGATGCGGCTGCGGGCATCCTGCAACCGCTCCGCGTCGCGCTGCAACATCTCCACGTACGCCAACAGGTGGTGGGCCACCAACACGGGCTGCGCCCGCTGCAGATGCGTGTAGCCGGGAATCACGATGTGGCGGTGCCTCCTCGCCAACCGCACCAGCGCGCGCTGAGCCCCGCGGATCGACTGGCAGAGTCCCGTCACCGCCTCGCGGCAATAGAGTCGAAGGGCCAGACTCACTTGATCGTTGCGGCTTCGCGCGGTGTGGAGCTTGCGCGCCACCGACCCGATCGCCCGCTCTAACATCTGTTGGATCTGCGTGTGGATGTCCTCGGCGGCGGGGTCCGGTTTCCACGTTCCCTGCTGGATGGTCCGCAGGATCCGCGTGAGCCCTCGGACGATTCGCTGGCTCTCGGCATGCGTGATGATCCCGCAACGGCCGAGCATCTTCGCGTGCGCGATCGACCCCTCCACATCGTAGCGCGCGAGGCGCTGGTCCACCGCGATGCTCGACGTGAAGCGCTCGACGAGCGGATCCGTCCGTTTGGTAAATCGTCCACCCCATAACTTGCGCTTCATATCCTATCCTTCTGTTCAAGGTTCAAGGTTGGAGGTTCAAGGGAAGGGCTTTTCCCTCGAACCCCGAACCTCGAACCTTCAACGCCTTTCATAGGGCAGTCCGAATAACTTGATGAATCCCTCCGAGGCGCGCTGATCAAATTGATCCTTGGCCGAATACGTTGCCAGTCGCTCGCGATAGAGACTGTGAGGGGATTTCCGTCCCACCACCTGGCAACTTCCTTTAAAGAGCTTGAGTCGGACACTTCCAGAGACGTGGCGTTGCGTCTGTTCCACGAATGCATCTAAGGAGGCCTTGAGAGGAGTAAACCAGAGCCCGGAATAGACGAGCTCAGCATATGTCATCGCGATGAGCGATTTAAACTGCAGCAGGTGCCGATCCAAGACCAGCCGCTCTAACTCTTGATGCGCCTCCAAGAGCACAGTCCCCCCTGGCGACTCATACACTTCTCGCGATTTAATCCCGACCACACGACTTTCCATCATATCGGCCCGGCCAATGCCGTGCGCCCCACCAAGTTTGTTGAGTCGTTCAACAAGACGAATCGGCGCGCATCGCTGTCCATTGAGATGTGTTGGCACACCGCGCGTGAATCCCACGGTCACCACCGCCGGACGAGCCGCGGCGCGTTCCGGCGATCGAATCGACCGGTACGTATCCGCCGGTGGTTCAGTCCATGGATTTTCCAATACACCGGATTCGATGCTGGTTCCCCACAGATTCTGGTCGATGCTGTATGGACTGCGTTTGGACACATCGATCGGAATCCGATGCTGGTGCGCATACACCATCTCTTCTTCGCGCGAGCGGAATTCCCATTGCCGCACGGGGGCGATGATGATCAATCGAGGATCCAGAATCCGAGCCGTAACCTCAAAGCGGACTTGGTCGTTCCCCTTTCCCGTACAGCCGTGCGCGAGGGCGTGCGCCTTCACCTCATGCGCGACATCGACCATGTGTTTCGCAATCAACGGTCGCGAAAGCGCAGTCGCTAAGAGATACTTCCCCTCATAGACCGCGTGGGCTTGAAGTGCCGGCCACACGAAGTCTGTGAGGAACTCCTGGCGCAGATCACGGACGATCACACGATGGGCCCCAGCGATCTTAGCCCGCCGGACGGCAGCAGCTGATGGATCACCTTGACCCACATTGGCCATGAAGGCCACGACCCGCCATCCGCGATCGGCTAACCACCGCACACAGACCGAGGTATCGAGTCCTCCCGAGTAAGCCAGCACAACTGTTCGGCTCATGAGGGCGCTGCGGATTTTGGATTTTGGATTTTGGATTTTGGATTGTTGGCCTTTTTCCAATCCCCAATCCGCAATCCGCAATCCGCAATCTCTACTGTCTTCATCACTTTCCCTTCGTCATTAACATGCGCAAGAGCGCCTTCTGCACGTGGAGGCGGTTCTCTGCTTGCTCGATGATCAACGATCGCGTGCTTTCTATGACATCCTCCGTGACCTCTTCGCCACGGTGCGCTGGCAAGCAATGCATGATCCGGCAACCGGGCGCAGCGTAACGCAACAGCGCGCGATTCATCTGATACGGCCGAAAGACCTTGAGTCGCTTAGAGCGCTCTTGCTCTCGGCCCATGCTGACCCACACATCCGTGTAGACCACATCCGCCCCGCGCACTGCCCGTCGCGGATCGGATTCCCATTGAAGGCTGGCCCGATGCGCCCGTGCTTGCCGCTCGGCTGCGCGCCAAATCGCTGCGTTGGGCCGATACGCTCGAGGCGTGGACACCGTGACCGAGACCCCTGTCATGGCACATCCTTGAATCAACGAGTGCAGCACATTGTTGCCGTCACCCACGTACGCTAATTGTACGCCTGATAAGCGACCGACGTGCTCCTGGATCGTAAAGAGATCCGCGAGGGCCTGGCACGGATGGACCAAGTCTGATAACCCGTTTATCACCGGACATCGCGCATAGGCCGCGAACTCTTGAGCATCCGCATGCGCAAAGGTGCGAGCGACGATGGCATCGACGTAGCGCGAAAGCACTCGGGCCACATCTTTGATCGGTTCGCGCTGGCCGAGTTGGATATCCTCTTGTCCGAGATAGATCACGTTTCCGCCGAGTTGCAGGACGGCCACTTCAAACGCCACCCTCGTGCGCATGGACGGCTTTTGAAACACGAGGGCGACGGTTTTACCGCGAAGACTGCTACGACCATAAGTACGGTTACGCTTGCATCGCGCCGCTTCAGCCAAGAGTGCGCGGATGTCTCGTTCGCTAAAATCTGTGAGCGTTAGGAAGTGGCGCATAGGACGTTTTCCAAAATATCGCACGCCCGATCCAACTGGTCCCGAGTAATCGTCATAGCAGGCAGCAACCGCAGCACCGTCTCCTGGGTGCAGTTGATGAGCAGCCGCTTGGCCCGGCACGCGTCGACAATCGGCCGCCCGTCAATGCTCAGTTCGATCCCGACCATGAACCCTCGACCGCGAATCTCCCGGATGCACGACACCCGCCGGGTGATCGCCGTCAGCCGCTTGAACAGATGTGGGCTCAGCGTATTCACTCGATCGAGGAGTCGCTGCTTTTCAACCGCCTCGAAGACCGCCAGGATGCACGCACACCCGAGGGGGTTGCCCCCGTACGTCGCCGCGTGAGTCCCCGGCGTGAGGACATCAGCGACGGCGCGCTTGGCGACCACCGCCCCGATTGGAAATCCTCCTCCCAGCGTCTTGGCCAGCAGCAACAGGTCCGGCTCTGCCCCGCTGTGCTGATAGCCGAACCACGTCCCGGTCCGCCCCATCCCGGTCTGAATCTCATCGGCGATGAAGAGGAGTTTCCGATCATCGCACAGCCGGCGGATCCCCATCAGGAACTCATCGCCGGCCGCTCGTAGGCCGCCCTCTCCCTGGATCGGCTCGACCATGATCGCAACCGTCTTCGAGGTCACGGCCGCACGAACCGCGTCCAGATCATTGAACGGCACGCGCACAAAGCCGGGAAGGAGTGGGGCAAACCCCTCCTGGTATTTGGACTGACCGGTGGCGCTCAGGGCGGCCATCGTCCGACCGTGAAACGACTGCTCCATCACGATGATCTCGTACCGGCCTTTCCCCCAGCGACGGGAGAGCTTCACCGCGGTCTCCACCGCCTCGGCACCACTATTGGTAAAGAAGACTTTTCCATCGAACGAGACGCTGATGAGCTTCTTCGCAGCCTTGGCCTGGAGCGGGTGGTAGAAGTTGTTCGACACATGGATGATGCGTCCGGCCTGGCCCCGGATGGCCCGCGCGACCCAGGGATGGTTGTAGCCCAGCCCGCTCACACCCCAGCCAGGAAACAGGTCGAGATACTCGTGGCCCTCCACGTCCCAGACACGACTGCCCTTCCCCTTCGTGAGCACGAGGGGCTGGCGGACGTACGTGTTCATCACGTAGCGTTCGTATTGTTTGATGACGTCGCGTGTCGAGGTACTCATCGGACGATCTCCGTGCCAATGCCTTGTTTCGTAAAAATTTCCAGGAGCATCGCATGCGGGACCGACGCATTAATGATGTGCGTCTTCTTCACACCGCGCCGCAGCGCGTCGATACACGCCTGCACCTTCGGAATCATCCCCTCCTGAATCACCCCGCGCTCGATGAGCAGCTTCGCCTCCTTCACCGACAGGGTCGAGATGAGCGAGCCCGCGTCGTTGGGATGCCGGATGATGCCCCGCACATTCGTCAACAGCACCAATTTCGCCGCCTTGAGCTGGACGGCGACGTGGCTGGCGACATCATCGGCGTTGATGTTGTACAGCTGCCCGCTCTCGTGGATCCCGACCGGCGAGAGCACCGGGATCGCGTGATGCTGAAACGCGCGCCGGATCGGAGCCGGCCGGATGGTTCGCACCGAACCGACAAACCCCAGCTCCTCGGCCCGCGGATGCGGATCCGCTATGACCGCCCGGCGATCCGGAATAAGCCCTTCGGCCCGCCCCCCGAGCGCCTTGACCTGCGTGACGAGCCGGTGATTGACCGCTTCCAACTCCTGGCTCACCACGCGAATCGTCTCGTGGTCGGTCACCCGCATCCCGTCCACGAAGGCGCTGGTCTTCCCGATCTGCGCGAGCTTCTTCGTGATCATCGGGCCGCCGCCGTGGACGAGGACGGCATGGATGCCCACGGCCCGCAAGAAGACAAGGTCGTGGAGGATCCCCCGCATCGCCGAGGGATTCTCAATCGCGCTGCCGCCGTACTTCGCGACGATGACCTTGCCGCGAAAGGCGTCGATGTACGGCACCGCCTCGATCAAAATGTCCGCTTTCCGGATCGATTCTTCCATCACCTCACGCTACCCGCCGTGATGGCGGGGCCTGTCAGGGACTTCACTCGCCGCCATCATGTCGTATAGCGCGCATTGATGCGCACGTACTCTTCGGTGAGGTCGCAGGTGAGCATCCGCCCCTCTGCGCCACCCGCATGGAGCCGGATGAGCATCTCGACCTGTGGATGCGCCAACAGTTCCCGAAACGCGGCCTTCGTGAACCGCAACGCGGCCCCGCCTGCGATCACCCGCTGATGGCCGATGAACACTTCGAGCTTCTGCGGATCAAACCGCGCGGGCGAGGCGCCCACCGCGGCCGCGATCCGTCCCACGTTGGGATCGCCACCCGCCAGCATCGTCTTCACCAGCGGCGAGTTCGCCACCTGTCGGGCGCACGCCTGAGCTTCGCGAGCCGTTCGCGCCCCAACCACGCGGATCTCCGCCATTTGCGTCGCCCCTTCGCCATCATCGACAATGAGGTGGGCAAGACGCCGACTCACCATCTCCAGCATCTCGGCAACGATCCGGCCGCTGGGTGTGCCGCGGCGAACCGTGACCCCCGATGCCCCGCTGGCGAGGACGAATACCGTGTCGTTCGTGCTCATCTCCCCGTCCACGCTGATCCGATTGAACGTCCGCTCGGTCGCCTGCTGAAGAAGTGCGCGCAGAAGGGCGGGGGCGATGGCGACATCCGTCGTGATGACGCAGAGCATCGTCGCCATCGAGGGGGCGATCATGCCCGCTCCCTTCGCCATCCCCCCGACGCGGCAGACCCGCCCACCGATGAGGGCTTCGGCCGCCGCCTCCTTCACCTGCGCATCGGTCGTCAAGATCGCTTCGGCCGCCGCCGTGTGATGGCCGCGACTCAACCGCTGCACCAACCGCGGAATCGCCCGCACGATCCTTCGCACCGGGAGCCGCCGACCGATGACACCGGTGGAAGCCAGCAGCACGTGGCGTTCCGCGACGCCCAGTTCGCGTGCCGCCGCGCGACTCACCGTCAGCGCATCCTGTGTGCCGGCTGCACCCGTCAGGCAGTTCGCGCAGCCGCTGTTGATGAGGACCGCGCGGGCCGTCCCGCTGCGCAGCCGGTGCCGACTGATGAGCACTGGGGCGGCGAGGATACGATTCGTCGTGAACACCGCCGCGGCTGTGGCCGGCTCATCCGCCACGACCAAGGCCAGATCCGGTTTGCGCAACCGCTTGATCCCAGCACTCACCCCCGAGGCCCGGAACCCGTGGGCTGCGGTGACACCTCCTGAGATCCATCGAATCCCCGTCGCCATCAATTCAGCGCGGTGGTCTCAGGAAAGCCATGCATCACGTTGAAGTTCTGCACCGCTTGCCCAGCCGCGCCTTTCGTCAGGTTGTCCAACGCACTTCCCACGATGAGCGTCTCCGTGGCTTGGTCGTAGATGAGGCCGAGGTCGCAGAAGTTCGTCTCCACGACGTCCCGAAGCTCCGGAAGCACCCCCGGCCGCACGCGCACAAATGGGGCCGCACTCGCGGCGTACCGGCGCTCGTACACATCCTGGATGGCGTCAAACGTCGCACGAGTCCTCACGTACAGGGTGGAAATCAACCCACGCGTGACCGGGATCATCTGCGGCACAAAACCCATGCGGGCGGCGCGTCCGGTGATCCGGGTGATGTCTTGCAACACCTCCGGCATGTGCTGGTGGTCGTTGACCTTGTAGGCTCGTAGGTTCTCCGTCATTTCCGTGAAGAGGAGCGCTTGATCGGCCTTGCGGCCAGCACCACTCAACCCTGACTTGGCATCCACGATGAAGCGCTCCTCCTCCACGAGATTCGCCTGAAAGAGCGGCAGGCATCCCAGGAGAATGCTCGTGGCATAGCAGCCGGGGTTGGCGACGAGCTGAGCCTGCGCGATCTCGTCCTTGTGAAACTCGGTCAGCCCGTACGCGACTCGCGCATCCGCGAGGAGCTCGGGATGGGAATGCTCGAACTTGTACCAGCGCGGGTAGGCGGCCGGGTCCTGGAGCCGGAAGTCTCCGCTGAGGTCAATCACCCGTTTTCCGGCCTTGAGGAGGTCGGGCGCGAGCGACATGGCGGTGCCGTGCGGAAGTGCCAGGAACGCAACGTCACACGACGAGGAGAAGCGCTCGAGAGCGAGCGAGGAAATCGGAAGGTCTAGCCGGCGAGCAAACCGCGGGTAGACCTCACAGACAGGCCTCGGGCGGTCCCACTTGGCAGAGGCTGCCAACGAGGTAAGTTGGACATGGGGATGTTTGAGGAGCAACCGGATGAGCTCTTCCCCGGCATAGCCGGTCGCTCCGGCAATCGCGACGCGTATCGTTGACATCTGTGAGGCTGAGTGTTCATCTTATCACAGAGGCACAGAACAGTCATACCGATAGGCGGAACACCACAGAATCACAGAGAGGATCTTCTTTACTTCTGTGTCTCTGTGTGGCTTCTGTGTCATCTGTGGTGTGGATGCTTTCTCTGTGTTTCTGTGGTTACCGTTTCGTCCACTGGAAGCGCTTGCGCGCTCCCTTCTGCCCGTACTTTTTCCGTTCTTTCTCACGTGGATCGCGCGTGAGCAGGCCGGCTCCACGCAGGGTCGAGCGGTACGATGCATCCAACTTGAGGAGTGCCCGCGCGATCCCCAGTTTGATCGCCCCGGCTTGACCAGTCATCCCGCCGCCCGCGACATTCACGAGCACGTTGACCTTGCCCAGTTGATGGGTGAGCAGCAGCGGCGAGCGAATCCCCAACCGGAGCGTTTCGCGCGGAAAGTAGTGCTCATACGGCCGCTTGTTCACCACAATCGCT
>Ga0209515_10007058_pt1 | contig 13675 bp, 1 predicted proteins | sample Subgroupgradi54m_FD_187454 | JGI IMG/M metagenome (GOLD analysis project Ga0209515, IMG submission 187454) | Subsurface groundwater microbial communities from S. Glens Falls, New York, USA - GMW60B uncontaminated upgradient, 5.4 m (SPAdes)... ...
TCGCCTCTTCCGTGGCCCGCGGTATCGCTTCTCCCGCCGCCGGTCTGGCGGTCAGAGAGTTCCGCGCGATGGCGGAGGTAAGATTCTGGAGGGCGCTTGAACGAGGGCCGCTTTCGAAGATCACGGAGATGCTGAATAAACGGCCTGATCTGAACGAGGTCCTCAACGGGCGGGCGAAGGAGATACAGGAAACCGCTCCCGACGGCGTCAACGCACTTGCCAAAGCCGAAGGCCTCAGTGTTGAGGATGCCGCATTTCTTTTGGTCACGAGGGACTATGTCAAAGAGGTGCAGGCCAAGGGGGCTGAACTGGCCGCCCGGCTCGATGTTGCCTTCTTTATAAGAATCATGGACCTCTTTGTAGGGGAGGATAAAGCGGTTGAATTTCTGGCAGGGCGTAAAGATTCTCCCGTTTCAGTCGCTCGGGATATTAAAACCGGAAAACTCCAATTTATCGTTGATGCCCAGAGGGTGTTAAAACTTGATGGCGCAAGAAAGGTGACAGATCCGGCGACGAAGGGAGAGGTCTGGGTTCTCGATCTCGATGCGGCGAGGAGGACGACGGAAGATATCCGTTCTCGTCTCGACCTTTCGCCCGACCCGGCGCATCCGGATAAATATACGAATGAGCAGTATCTCCTGAACCGCGCCTTCCAGGCAGCGGAGGAGTCGCTCCTCAAAGAGATTATCGGTCAGGATGGACAGATCGATCCCGGTAAGTTAGCGGCAGTGGCGATCGGTAAATTTTATGTCCTCATGCAAAATCAACTCGCTTTTGCCGTCGAGGCGTTCGGCCGGGCAGGTGCGGATCTGGAAGGCCACGCCCTTCCACCCGCCGTGATTCAGTTGATTCAAAGCCATGGAAAAACAAGCGCCTTCGCCTTGACTGCACTGGCACTCCTTGATAGGGCGAAGGTTCGGGGAGAAGAGATACGCCTTGGAATTGTGACCTCTAAACATAGGCTTGTCGGTCAGTACTTGGAAGACCCATTCATTAAGATCATCAAAAAAGAGGGTTACGGAGTCAAGCGAATTACCGGGCGGGAAGCGAAATCGGTCGACTTCAACGCCCTTCAGGAGCATCTCATCATTATGGATAACGCCGCTTTTAAGAGTCTGGGTCTTGAATTTATCAAATTCGCCGAGGAGTATAAAGATCCTATTAGCGGCCTTACCTTTGAGGAATTGACGCAGGAGAGGACGGCGGTTCAAAAGTCTATCGATTCAGGGGAGTTGAGCCCAAGCGAAAAAGCGGCGCATGAGGCGAGGCTCAAGGTGCTGAAAGAGACCGAGGAGCGGTTTAATAAGGTCTTTGACGCGCACTCGATCCGCCGTTTCGGCCATATTTTCGCGGATGAGCCGCAGGAGATGCTCGCGGATCCGAATCTCCAGGAAGCGATCGCCCCTTCCCTCCGTCATCTCAGCCGTGAAGAGCGGGCGATGTTCAGGGCCCGTTCAAAGGCGCAGATTAAAATTTTTGCCCGCGTCCTGGATATCCTTGAGAAGGCCGGCCTGATTCGTGTGAAGGATAGGAAAATTGAGACAGTAGGTGATGCGCATAAAGAGGGCAGAGGAATTATCAGCGCTACGATTAAAAACCGCGAAGTGCGGAATCGTCTCGCCCTTGTAGAAAGGCTCCTCCAAAAGATTAAAAATGAATTTGCGGGCGACCCCGATGTGGCGCGCCTTCAAGGGGTCAGCACCTCCATGGCGCATCTCGGCTCCGCAGAGATTGAGGAGATCGCCAACACCGCCCTCAATATCCTCCTCGGGAAAATTAAAGACCGGAACCACTATCGGATGAAGGTGACGGAAGATAAACATGGGAATATTCAGGTCGATTATGAAGTGGCTCACGAGGGAGAGGCGCTTGAACACACGCGGTTTGGAGATAAGAATATCGGGGCGCAGGTGGTGGCGCGGCGTTACCTTGAAAATTATCTCGAGCGATTCGGCAGCCTCGACCGCCTGAGAGATCCAAACGGAAGGCTCGACGTGAACTTGGTGGTCCGCGGTTTGGAGTCTTTGAAAGGAAATGTCCTGAGAGATATGACGCGGAGTCTTGTCCATGAAGAGGTCCGCAGTGTCACGACCCTTCAGACATTCGCGCTCGTGGGGCTTGAGAAGATTACCGCGGGGACCGGAACCGCCGGAGGGGTCCGCCGGACCCTGAGGGGCGCCGGGTTTGAAGTGATTGAGCTCACGGAGGAGCCGAATCTTGTGAAGGTGGGCGGGAAAGTCCGTCTCTTTGTCGTCGGGAAAGATGGGGCCGCGGGAAAAACACATGCCACGATCGAAGAAGATTTTGGCGCGGGGAGCCGTGTCGTCCTCGTGAACGGCGTTGACAATACCGAGGTGGGAGATGCCGCGGCCTATTCCAAGAGGGACTTTGGCGCCCGCGCGATTGTCATCGATGCGGCGAAACTTGAAGAGGTGCTCCGAGAGCTTAAACTCAAAACCGGACTGGAAGACGGTCCCTCTATTCAGGCGGCCATCGAAGCATTTCTTGCGAAACCTGAGAATGCCGGCAGAGACATTGTTCTGGTTGACCTTTCCGAATTTAGCGAAGCGGGGAAGGGGTATGTTTTATCGGCTTTAGAGGGGACTATTGGGAATGCGCTGGATAAGAGCAAAGAGGGAAACCGCAAAGTCGTAGTCTTTGGAACAAGGCTCGCGACGGGGCTCAATACATTGAGCATCAGAGGAGACGCCAAAGACTATCATTCGGCCTCCCTGATTCAGCTCGGCATCTCGCGGGCGGATGACCTGCATCAATTTGCGGGACGGGGCGGAACCATTTTGGACCAGATTATTTTTCACCGCGCGGATCTCCTCCATCTTTCCGTGGTTGTGGATTTTGAAAGACAGGGGAGTCTCCTTGAATCTGAAAAGGCGGGATTCCGGGCGCCCCAAACTCCGGATGAGCAGATGGCCCTTTTTGAAACGATTCAGAGGAGAATGCAATCCGAAGTGGATGACATGAACGTGGTGCAGCTGGCGCGGATGAGCGAAGGCCAGAGAGGGAAGGCGGCCGCGGCCTTCGAATTCATGAAACGGCTCGCGGGGAAAGCAGATGTCTATCATTCGCAGGGACGCGACGAAGCGCATAAAGATTTCGGAGTTTTCCTTGAACTCAAAACCCTCGGAGATTTCAGGCAGGCCCTCCTTGCCCTTGCGCCCGGTGAAACGGCGTCTATCGAGGCGCTCGTGAAGTTCATCGCCTCCCGGCCGAATCTTGTGGAGGATGGCGCCTTCACGGAACAGGGACATCAGTTCCTCTCCCTGGTCGACCTTATCATCGATACGCATACTCTTCAGGATCTGCGCTCCGAGCTGGACGCGAACGGCGCGATCACCGTGGGCGCGGGGCGGCCAGCGCTTTCTGTTTCAGGACTTTCCCCCGATGCATTACGGGATCACGCGCTCGATTTCGTCACACTGGCGCTGGATCGGTTTTTGAGGAGCGGCTTCGACGTGCTCGATCTTCATGTGGCGGTCCAGTCTCTTCGTTACGCCCTTCAGTCGAGTCTTGATGAAGCGCAGTCCCAGCTTTTTGAAAGGCCTCCCGTCGGGGCAAGCGTAGAGGAGGATGCAAATTATATCCCGCTTTTGGGAGAAGAGCATGTCCGGAAATTCATCGAGAATTTCCGCGCGGAGATACAGAAAGGGAAATCTCCCCATCTTGCGGCGGACTGGTTCAGGCGTTTCTACCTCAGGACTCTCCGGAAGCAGCTGAGCAGAACAACCAATTCTTATGAAAGGGGGCAGATCCGGCAGCGCATTAAGGCCATTCAGGCAGTGGCCCGCAGTCTTGATGAGACCCCTCCCGCAAACGATCATGATGTGATGCGGCGGGTGAGTCAGGTCACCGCCCAATTTCCGGAAACGAGTTCACGCGAACTTTTCGCCGTGCTTTATCCTTTTATGACACTCAGTCTCAGGCTGCGATACGCCGATTACCTCGACCGTGAAGTGGAAGTTCTCGGAGAGTTCCGTTCTTTGAGTGACCCGCGGCTTGGCACCCTTCTTCCGGAACTCGCCATCGAGACGCTTCAGGAACTGAAGGTCCAAGGACCTTTTACCCTTGTGAAATTCGGCAACAAGGTCGGGATTTTCACGACGCTGAACCAGGCCCCTGTCACCGTTTTCTCGACGGAAAGAGGGGTCGGTGTCCAGGTCGGCTTCAGCCCGCTTCTCTTTGAAAAAGTGAGAAACGAAGACGGATCTGTTGACATCAGACCTTTGGCGGATGAAGTGAAAGAGGTCCTCCTGGATGATGTGCCCAAACCTGTGAGGGAAGCGCTCATCAAGCGGGGATATCAGGGAAGCACGATTCGCGTCGCCCTGGTCGGTTCTCGCGTCTTCTATTTGAAGCCGAATTCACGGGAGATCTCCTACGAGCAGGAAATTTATAGAAGTCCTGAACCGAGTCTTCTGGCGGATGTGGCGGAAGTTGCGAAGAGATCGCTGGGGGAGGACATCACCCTTTCTCCGACAGAGGCGATCCGGTTTGATGTGGAGTATCAGGACGGCCGGCCCGATATCGCCCATGTCTACAGCGGAGAGCGCCATCTCTTTTCCGTCAGTCTTGTGAATACAACGGTGAGCGACGGACCCGAAAAAGACAGATTTACGCAAGCAGGCTCCGACGCCGATCAGGCGGTTGTCGTCGCGCAATTTCTTGATAAAGAAGGAGCTGTCCTCTCAACGACCGTCCCGAATCTTATCACGAAGAAGGTGCAGCCCCTACTCCTTGAGATTCCGATTCTGATGAGGGCCGGCATGTCGTATATTCCCGTTTCTCAACTGGTCCAGTTCCAGGGGACCCTTCTCGGAAAGATGGCGAAGTATCAGATGCCGTTGCGGCCGGTCATCATCAACTTTGATGATCGCCACAGTCTTCTGGACCGCAATAGCCAGCCGACCGTCGAAGTGGAGGCGAACGGCGGAGATATCCCGTATCTTAATATCCACCCCGCCTTTTTGGAGCGCTCCTATCGGTTTGCCGGATGGGATCCGCATGTTCCGATGACGATGGATGGCGTTGCGGCCGAGGCGTACCAATTCGCGGCACAGCGCAACCGCGGTTACATTCACGAAGCCATTGGCCACTTGAGAATTAACCCGGAGACAGGGCAATATTTTATTCAGACCGATGAAGCGATCGCCGAGTCGTTGAGCGGCGGCGTGGACCGCCTTGTTTTTGATCCTGAAGTAGGTCAGTATCGGTGGCTTGATGCGTTGAAGAACGCCGGTCCCCAGAAGAGGGTGTATAGTCCCGTTGCGAAAGGTTTTGTGACTCTTGCGGAAGCACGGGTGTTGCATGAGCAGCGATTTGGGAATAGGGTCAATGCCTATGACGGAGACGCGGCGCTCAATCAGGCGGTGAGACTTGTCGATTTCCTGATCGTGAACCAATCCATCGACCGATTCAATGCGGACAAGATTCGCAAACGGGTCGACCAGTTTGTCTATCAATCTTCCCATGATTACGAATTTATGATCAGAGACCGCGCCCTTTACAACGAGGTGAAGCGGCTCGTCGTGCTTCTTGCCCGGGCCTATTTCGACGCGTTGGACGAAGTCCGGAAACGGACCATGACGCCGGGCATTTCATCCATCCTGGCCATGCAGGGCGCGGCAGGCGGGTCTGTTCCCCCCGATCCGCGCCTCTGGCCCCACGTTGCAAGAATGATTGCCGGTCTTTACCCGATCCTGCCGTTAGCCGACGACGATACGAGGGAGAAGGCGCGGAAAGCGGATATGTCATCGGCGCTCAGGCAGGCATTTTCAATTCTCTTTGGGAACGGTCCGGTGGATGAAGAAGCGGCCAAGGCGCATTTGAGTCAGATGCAGGAAACCCTGACCCCGGCCGATTATAAAACACTTGTCGCGTTGGCGAATGAGGTATACACTAATGCGGTGGCTGTTCAGTCGACTCGTATCCTTTCCGTCATCGACCAGGCGCAGGATCGGGAAGAGCTCCATCGCCTTCTGGGTGAAAGAGAGATGACATTCAGTGGGGATGATCGTGAAACGGTTGTGACGCTGCCGGAGGCGCTGGGAAGGGAAATTCATATTCTGGATAGTCCCGACGCGGCGGTGAACGCGGCGTCTCTTTCGAATTATGAGGCGCTCGCGGCGCTGGGCGATCATCCGGTCACTCCTCCTTATACGATTCGGCATGCCTCCGACGGAGCGAGCCGAAAACTTCCACAAGCGAGCGGAGTCCCGAGCGAGCAACGCGAGTCGAGGGACGGAGGCGCGCACTTTACCGTGATTGAGATGGCGCGTGTTCCGAGCGCAACGACTATTTTGAAAGATTTTGTGGCGCAGGGAAATATTCGAGGGGCCGCGTCGTATCTTCAGAAATTCATCGGCCTGTATCAGGGATTACACGAAGCCACCGGCCGTTTCATTGACAGTTCCGCGACCGATCTCTTAGGGTCTGTGGGGTGGTATCAGGGCCGCGCCGTCTTGACGCGCCCCGCGCATCTGACACAGGATTCTTCGGAGATGAGCCGCAGTCAGGCAACGCTTGCCGCGCGCCTGGCGCAGAATCTCACTAATCAACTCGGCGAGCAGGCGAAACCTCTGATTCCTCTGGTCAGAATGATGATTGCGCCTCCTGTCCCGGCACCGACGACATTCACGACTCCGAGAGGAACGTATACCCTCGAGACTTTGACAGTCAAACGATTTGAAGAACTGCTTCCGAGACTTGTTGCGGTGGAAGCGGCCAATAACGGCGAAGGACATTCCCGTATCTGGGATGAGAAAACTTTCCGGCAGAATTTCACGGGACATCGCGGGGTCGGCGAAACGAGCCAGGTCGTCCTCGATCAAAAAGGCGAAGTCGCCGGATTCATCATGAATTATCACGGCGCGGACAACTCCCTCTATATGGATTGGCTCACGATTCACCCCGATCATCAGGGACTTGATCTGGCGCAAACGCTTGTGAGAGCTTCCGCCGAGGCGGCCGCGCGCGCGGGCCTGCAAAAGATCGAAGCGCATGCCCTTCAGACGAATGTGGCCGAGCAGAAACTTTATGAAGCCTTCGGAATGACGCAGGTCTCGCTTGAGACGAATTTCTCCGACGGAAAACCGCGGTATCTCTATCAAGGGGAAACAGAAACAGTTCTTGCGAAAACAGAACAGCCGGCCGTGGCAGCAACCGCGGCACGGGATGGCGGTGCTGCAGTAGCTCGAACGATTGCGCTTGAGCAACTTCTCACAGTATCGGTTCCGGCTATCGCTGCGTTGGGACCGATGCCCCTCGAGATGGTTTTGGCCTCCTCTGTTTCGATGGCTCTTGTTGGCGTCGGCTTGAATGTTACCGCAAGGATGCCGTTTAAGAATATGGTCAAGGGTTTTGTAAGGGACGTTACCCTCCATACAGTTGCCTTCGGGTCGCTCCAGGATACTTCCACCGTTCAGCAAGCAACGGGTGAGATGCGCGCCTGGGGCGCCTGGTCGCAGACACATGCGGCAGGTGTTCTAAGTTCTATCAAACAATGGTGGGATCAACCGGCAAGGACTCCTACAGTGTCTGATGCAGATCGCTTAACATTGCTTCGCGAAATAGCGGCGCGTGGAGTGCCTGCCGCGCTTAGCGCGATTGAAAGAGAAGAGGCGCGGCGCCGTATGTCGCCTGTAAGCGCAAGGGATGGCGGTGTTGCGGTGATGGAAACACCGGCTGTATCAGCGACGACGGCGCGGACGCAACATTATCAGGAAGAAATTCCTGCGGAATATGTCGCCTCTGAGATGAGCGGATATCCTGTAGCCATCTGGGAAAAGACCCTTAAGGAATTCCACCCTGAAGACCGAACACTCCTTATGCAAGATATTGAAAAGGGAAGAATTCGATTTTCAGAGGGGCACTTCAAAGAAGCGGTGATGAACGGCAGGGTGACTCCCGAAGAATTTGCGAGACTGCTCCGGTTCATGAGGCGGGCCTTGGCCGCAGGGGTGGTGGATGCGATTCATGTAAACGGCATTCAAGAAACGGACATTCCGCAATTAAAGCAAAATATCGCTAAACTCAATACGGTAACCTTCCCTCCTCTTGCGGGTCTTGAGAATGGGAAAGAGCAGGAATATCTGGGACAGGCACTGAAAATGCTTGAGAACGATTTGAGCACGCATCTTTTTGTGGACGAAAAGGGTCAAGGGGTCAGCGCCCTTTTGAATGTGAAACTGCAGGAAAGTCTGGTAGGCGGCCTATGAGCAAGACATTTCTCATTTTTCTCGTTGGAACAGGGTTGGGAGTAGCACTTCTTTCGGGAGATCTCTCGGCGGCACTGCAGACGCTTCCGGGAAGCGATGTGGGGACGATTTTTTTCGAAGAGAAGCCCTATTCACTTCGGATGGTGAAAGGAGAGGCCGAGAAAACCTATGACCAGATTCTTCTGTACGGCCCGTCGGGAAACGCGATCGGGACCCTTGCCTTCAAAATTCGTTTAAATGCCGCCTCGGGAAGCGCCGTCGTCGAGAATCCTCTTCCGATTGTGACAGAAGAGACCTCTCTCTCCCAGGCGGCGATCTTCGACACGCTCTATGCCGGGCTTTTCTCTTACCTCATCGAACAATCGCCCAGCGCCGTGAAAGAAGGCCTTCGGATCAATTTTACCGACGTTCCTAAGGGGATCGCCCACCCTTCGATTACGATGCCTCTTCTCAGATTCGGTTTCAAAGCGGTAGGAGGACAGAATGTCACCTTCCAAATTCCGGATAGGTCTTTGCGCATTCCGACAAAGAGTGGGGCCCTCCAGGTCCCGCAATTCCGTTCCGTGACAATCGGACTTTCAAATCGCTACACACTGACCGACGTCCAACAGTTACTCGCGACCCTCGCGGGCATTGTGTATGGCCTAGGGAATTAACGCGAATGTGATCGATTCGATAAAACGTTTCATGAGCCGGGTTACTTCTCAAAAAGTGACCCGGCTATTTTTGTGTTTTTATTTATGAAACTAAGTTTCTATAAGAAACTAAGTTTTTTATCATAACTATATATAAATAAATAAGTTTAATATGTAAACCGAAACAATTTGTTGTTTCTATTTCGTCATTTTGTGGCATACTTATAGTAGCAAATCGCTTCTCTATAATAGGAAAGGTCGCCTTCTGTGGAAAAGGAATCTCCCAAGTTTCAAAAACGTTTTCCAATCTGGTTTCGGCCGCTCGCCTTTATCGTGGTCGAAACTTTCTTATGGACGACCCTTTCCTCTGACTTAGCGCTCGCCCTCAACCAGGAAACATCCCATCTTCGTCCAAGACCCTCCGCCTCTGACGGCGGCGCCCAAGAACTCGAGAACGCTCTTACCGGAAAACAGATCGCGCAGGCGGTCACCCCCTTTGCCCCCGGCCCTACCCGCCGTAACGGCATCGAAGAACTTCAGGAAGAATTTTCCCCCACCGCGCCTTTCGCGAAAGACGGAGGGATCAATCCCCGCGAAGTGATCGAAAATGCCGCAAAAAGAATTTTTGATAAACTTAAAGTAGAATTCGCGCGGAACTCTCCGGAAATTTTTGTTGCCTATTTGAGCCAAGAAAGAACGGGCATCCCCCTTGAAAACCGCCTCATCGATCTGGCGGGCGCGGAAGCGGACGCCGCTGGTCTCCCCACCGTCACAAAAGGCGCGATCGTCACCCGCATCAACCAGTTGATTCAAGAAGAGTTCGGCGCCGCCCGCGATGGCGCGGGGAAGTCGCACCTTCCGCCTGGGATGCGAGACATGCTTCGAAGCCTTTTCACGTTTCATCTGGGAAAGGATGCCGTCTCCGTTCCCGAGCGGATCCTCGATAATCTGATGGCAGAACTTGAACGCGATGAGATCAGCGTGACAAGTGTCGCCTCCGAGATTGCGTATTGGGCTCAGCATCTCAAGCCGGAAGAAAGGACGACCCTTCGGGAACGCCCTGAACCTTTCAACCGACTCGTCGCCGAGGCGCTCAGCCGCGGGACGGTGGAGCGGCTCATGTTGTTAGAGAAGACTCCTGACCTCGGAGACATTCCCTATGCCACTCAGCTTGAGAATCTCCTCTTCACAAGAAAGATCACCCGGCTTCAGGCCTACTGGGTGGCAAACCTTTTTGAGCATTACCCGGAGTTCACGCCGGAAGATTTTCGGATCAGAGACAAGAACGAATCGTTCGGCGCTCTTTTGCGCGCGAAAGAGATCTCTTCTTCAAAACGCCCCTCGGAGGCGAGGTTGGTGGCTCTTGAAGAAAATTTCCGAAGCTTTGCCCAGCGGCGGGATATTCTCGGGAAGCTGAAAGATCCGCGGGCCACGCTTCTTCTCTTCGGGGCGCTTTATCCGCGGGTAACGAGCAACATTCATCTCGCTCTTTCGTATCTCACCCATCGTTACCCTGAGTTCTTCTACACGGAGACGACAGACGGGCGTCGGTATCGAGGCCCTGAAGAAATTCGGGAAGATGTTCAGGAAGTCGTTTCGTTATTGAAAAAGCTGTCGCTCAGGCCTGATGAGGCGGAAGGCCTTGTGGAGAGTATTTTCCAGTATAGAGCATTTAACGATTTCATCGATCAATACACCGGTTCGAGGGTGTGGCCTAAAGGAGGGAAGAAAGGTTTCATTCGGAAGCTCAAAGAGGAAACCGTTCAGGGCCTTATTGAGAAAATCGCAAAGACAGCCGTTCGCGAGTTAGACGCCGATGATATCGCAATTGACATTATTGAATTGGCAAAAGGCCATTTACAGAATGTTTCTGTTCCTGAAGGGGCGGTCGCCGACCTCATCCCACTGGTCGCAGACAAGGTTCAACAGTTCCTTTATGAGCGGCCCCTTCGGGAAGACCAGATTGCACTTTTGAACCACGTGGCGCAGTTTGCTATTGAGACGGAGCAGAAACGGTTGGAATCTGCCTCGAGAGACGGCGGCGCGAAGGGGGAGCTCCTTAGAGAAAAAGTCATTGCGACCGATCCGGCGACCGGAATTCAAACGGTTGAAAATCTTTTTGGATTCAAACGGTTGACCGGTTCACGGGCCTTGAAGGAGACCGTTACGGATGAGATGATTCGTGAAATTGCCAAGCGCGAAGGGATCGAGACTCTTTCTCCGAGAGAATTGCGCCATATCCGGAATGAAGTGAACCGGGCGAATGAAAAAGGGTATCGGGAATTCGGACATCGCGCCGGCCGTCCTATAGAGAAACAGGGATTCTGGAAAACGCTTCAGGAAAAAGTCCGGAAGAGTTTTCTCGTCCACAAATCGGTTCCCGGTCTCCTCATCCGGCTTCCCATTCACCTTTTTGATTCTTTTATGATTCGCTTTTATCGGGAGCGCGCGGCGTATCGCTGGTTTGGAGGAAAGAGCCGCGATTACTTGGGAAAGACTCTTGCGGAGCAGGTGGTCCTCGGTGCTGTGAAAGAAATCAAATTCATGCGCGGCGAAAAGAGAACATTCCGCGAGAAAATGGATTATCTGCGATACTGGGTTGCAACCAATTCCATCTTCCATTTCGCCCGAGGAGTTGTCGAAAACAGCGTCATCATCCCGGCGACATTTGAATTCGTGAGGCGCCGCACGCTTTTGGCCGCCGTGACCTTGGTGGGCACAGGGCTTTTGGCCCTTTTGGGTGTTCCGGTCCTCTCAGCAGGTTCCTTGATTATCCTTTCGCATATTTGGCTTGTCGGAGGACTTTTCGTAGGGCTTTCGCCGGCGACGCTGACTGTGGGGAGTGTTGGAAGCGCCCTTCTTTTATCCATCGGACTCAATATCGGCCATTTTGTGAAAAAACATTTCATGCTTCTTAAAGATCGAAACCTTGCCGTCAACCCGTTCCAGGGAAACTGGGCCAACGGATTTTCGGGGTCGCCGCAGCTTCCGTCAATGAAAGGGTCCGATGTCCGTTCATTTGTCGAGGCGGTTAAAGTTTTGAAGGGCCAAGGTCGCCTGAGTGATGAACAGGCCCTGCAAATCGCGACGGTTCTTGAAAGAAATCTGAACCTTGGCCTTGTCTCCGCCACTTTCCGAGGGGAGCAGTATATTCTGCGTGACCTCATCCGCTCTCTCGTCGGTGAAACTCATCTGGCGCGCTCGCCGACCGACGGAAAAATGGTTGTCTCCAAACGAGCTCTTTTTGAAAACCTTCTCACCCTCTCTCTCAAGTCCCTCGGGAAAGCGCTCATCGATAAAGAATTTCTCTTCAAAACCGCTATTTCCACGGCGAGCATCTGGTTTGTCGCGACCGAAATTAACATCGTTCTTCGATATACGCAAGGGCTCGATCGCGCCTTCTCGTGGGCGGTGAGCGAACTTCTTGGGCGAAATGTCCATGTCGCGCCCCTTCATACCGTTGCTTCCTTCATCGATCGCGACGCGATTTCAGTCGGCCAGCGGCTTATTCATGGAACGGAAGGGCTTCTTCATATCAATGTTTCCGACTCACTGTATCACCATCTCGGCGGGGATCAAGGAATGAGCGCGCAAGGAGTGATTGAACAGGCGCATCAGGCGGCGATCGAGCACGCCCTCATCGGAAAACCCGAATTGATACAGGAGATGAAAGCGCACACCCAAGAAGAACAGGCCTCTATGGCCGCCAATCCGATCAGCCGGGCGGTCCGTCAGGCGATGGGTGCCGCGTCGGTTGTTGTTTCCTCTTTCTTTCCCGGATCCGCGCAAGCGGCTATCCCGCCGGTTTCAACGATAGCCCCCGAACATCTTACGGAGCAATTTCAATCCGCTTCTCGCGAGCCGGAGAAGGTTGTAGCAAGACCCGCACAGAAGGCGACAATCGTTACAACCTCTCCGGCCGCGGATTTTAAACTTGATGCAACGCCTCGAGGTGGGGCGGGCGGTGGCAAGGGAGGTGGAGAAGTACAACCCAAGTCGCTTCATGAGGCGATTACGGAACTCCTTACGAAACTCCAAACAGTTTCTTTGGCGGGGCCGACTGCGAAAAGCTCACAGGGGCAACCTGAAGAAGTGCCGTCGAAGGCGCTCCCGTGGTCCGCCTGGAAAGAGAAACTACCGGAGGAGGCGCGCTTGCGGGGAGAGGCGGCCAATGGCGTGCACCTTCAGGAATTGGAGGGAGCCCTTGCGCGATACCGAGAAGCGGAAGTTGCATTCGGAAAATCAGAGGGAGAATACACCACATCGTTCAAATCGTATCTTGGCCGATTCGAGAAGTGGCAGCGGAGTCTTCAGGCCCGCGCGCGGGACGAGCATACCGCGCCGTTTGATGAGGAGATGCTCCGGACGGTTGCGTTGTTGCGGGAATTTCTTGAGACGCGGCTCAAGACGATCGATAAAATCATCGAGGCGAATACCACAGCGGATTTTAGAGAAAGTGTTTTTCATATTCCCGATACCCTCCCTGAGGGGGAGGCGTATACCGCTTCCGTCGAGGCGAGGAACAACGGCAATACGCCTCTCGGCGTTCAGCAGGTGACCGTTTTTTACGTCTTTGATTCGCATGGCAAGCTGGTTGAGGAATTGGATGCGACAACAGGTCTTCCCGTTGTTCAGTATAAACCTGCTGAAAAGGAGGAGAGGATCGAAGTGGCCAGCGGTTCTTCCCGGAATCTTCAGACGGTGCGGTCGAACATGCCGGTGGGCCTTTACGTCGTCCGGTCGTTTCTGGTCGATGCGGACCACATGCCGAAACAGGATGAAAGATTCGGGATCGAAGAAAAGCAACTG
>Ga0209515_10007060_pt1 | contig 13672 bp, 12 predicted proteins | sample Subgroupgradi54m_FD_187454 | JGI IMG/M metagenome (GOLD analysis project Ga0209515, IMG submission 187454) | Subsurface groundwater microbial communities from S. Glens Falls, New York, USA - GMW60B uncontaminated upgradient, 5.4 m (SPAdes)... ...
CTCTCCTTCGATCTCTGATCAAGTCCGCCTGACGCCCGGTGATCCGGCCCCGCCACGACATCCAGTACCATCGCCTTGCGGCCCCAATCGCTTCGGTAGCCGTAAATCCCAGCACGGAGGAATCGTCTTGATCGTTTCCCCGCACTCGATACCTTTCCGCGAATCCTCTTGGGCAACAAAAAAGGGGCGCTCCCGCGTCCCAAGATTCAAAGTGGATCCGGACCCCGCGGCCCGGAAGGTTTTTGCCGACTTCTCATTTTCGGAGTCGTCTTTTTCGTACCCGTCCTTTTCCGGTCCGGCAGGAGCGGGCCGAGCTGTCCCGGGCGGACCTTTGCGGATTTTTGCGACCCTTAGCGGAGGGTCAACCAGGTATGCGTGCGGACCTGATCGCCGACCTTGAGCTTGAACACCAGCGAACCCGCGCCCGTGGCCAGGCGGTTGGAGAACACGGAGAGGTTATGCGATCCCGCCGCGTAGCTTCCCTGGATCAAGGTCGCCACCAGACGCCCCTGGGTGTCGAAGGCCTGCAACGAAACGTCCCGCGCTTCGGTCAGGCCGAAGGAAACATCCACGTTACGGGTGCGGGGATCGAAGTCCATGTTGATGGGATGCGCCGCGTCGGCGGGGATGGCGATGGACGTGGCCGCCTTGACGGTGACCATACCGCTGACCAGATACCAGGGAGAATCCCCGTCCGGCTTGGAAACGTTCTGGTCGGTGCAGGGACCGCTTTGGCAGATGCGGATTTTGCCCGTGGTGGTGGCCTGGCCCGCCACCGTCCACCTGAAGGTATTCGACTTCGCGTTGTCGTTGAACCCGGTCTTGATGTCGGTCCAGGTGTTTCCGCCGTCCTTGGAAAAAGCGATGTCGATGCCCTTATTATGATTCTCTTCCGCGGTCCAGGAGATGGTCGCGGTCTGGCCGATGGTCAGGGTCTCGCCGCCCTTGGGCAGCAGGGTTCCCCCGGACAGATGAGCGTGGGAAAGGCCCGCGGCCAGGGTGACGATTGCGGTCAGGTTCTTCCAGTTCATGATCAGCTCCTCTTTCCTGAACCCGAGACCGCGCCGTTACGCTTTGCGGGGGCGGGCCATCACAGGAGTGGTGAATATATCCCATCATAATGGGTTTTGCGTGACGCCGGACCGTATTTCAGTTCACAAGTGAGAACACCGCTTTTTCCCGGCAAACGGCCGGAAAGGCCCGGGGACGGCCGCATGGCCCCGGGACGGGATTCGGGAATCAGGGAAGATTGGGGAAGAGCGTGGGGAAACGCCCCGTAACCGGGGCGTTTCTATTCGGTTCAGCGCACCATGGTCCAGGTATGCGACTGGACCTGATTTCCGACCTTGAGCTTGAACACCAGGGAGCTTCCCGATGCGTCCAGACGGTTGGAGAACAGGGAGAGCTTGTGGTTGCCGGCGGCGAAGTCGCCCTGCACCAAGGTGGCAAGGAGGCGGCCCTGGGTGTCGAATGCCTGCAGCGTCACGTTCTTGGCCTCGACCAGGCCGAAGGAAACATCCACGTTACGGGTCTCGGGGTTGAACCGGAGTGAAGATACCCCGGCCTCGGATCGCGCAAGAACGGCCGAAGTTCCGGAAACAGTGAAGACGGGGCTGACAAGGGAATAAGGGGCGCTCGCGCCCGGGCTGGAAACTTTGACGTCCGCACAAGAAGCACCTGCACCCAGACAAACGCGGATCTTCCCTTTGACGGTGGGCTCATTCGGCACGGTCCATTTGAAGGAGTTGTCTCCCGAAACCGCCTGATACCCGGCCTTCACGGAGATCCAGGTAGTGCCACCATCCTTGGAAAAATCGATGTCCATTTTGCCATCGTGCAACACCGACACGTTCCATTTGAGGGTAACCGCTTCGTTCACGGCGAACGTCTCTCCACCTTTCACGGAAAGGCTTCCGTCTGTTAAATGCGCGCTCGCCATGCCGGCCAGCGCCAAAACCGTAAATCCTGTTTTCAGCCAATTCTTATGCAGCATATCCCATTCTCCGTTTCCAATGAGGTTCCCCGTTCCCTGCCCTGAATTTAGCCATTTCCAGGCCCATTTCTCGACAGATACCGGTCTAAGGTTTCTCTGGATTTCCCCGACGCCAAAAAAAGGTTCATTCACCCACGATTCCTTACCGGATTCGAGGTATGCGGACGGGTCATTTCGACCTCACCGTTGGGCACTTTGTCTTTCTCCTGTCGAAAGCGTTACAGCGGAAAATGCCATTCTGGGAACCGGCCCATGCCGAAGGGTATGCCCCCGTCCGTTTCCGTTCCGGCCGCGGAATGTGTATTATATGCCAAGCACACCAGGCCCGATCCCGGGACGATTTGAAGCCTTAGCGGCCTTGGCCGCCTTTTTTCGCGTCACTCATCGCGCCAACCACCGCGCCGATCATCGAGAAGGAAACCCATGCGCCCAGTCCTGGCCGCCCTCTGCCTCGCCTCCCTTATCACCGTGACCGCCTCCACCGCCAAAGCCGCCGCCCCTCCCTCCGCAGCCGCTCCGCCGGCGCCCGCCGCCGCCGCCGCAACCTCCGGCTTGAAATCCCTGCCCGCGTTCACGCTTCCCGATCTGGAAGGCAAGAACCACGATCCCAAGGAGTGGAAAGGCAAGGTCGTCGTAATCGACTTCTGGGCCACCTGGTGCACGGGTTGCCGCGAAACCATTCCCGTGCTGGAACGGCTCAAGGCCAAGTTCGGCGACAAGGGCCTGGTGGTCGCGGGCATCACGGTAGATAAAGGTCCCAAAGAGAAGATCGCCAAGTTCGCGCGCAAGCAGAAGATGGATTATCAGATCCTGTGGGACGCGGAGGAAACCCTGTCCAAGGTGTTCGGCTACGAAGGCCTGCCCTCGGTCTACGTCTTCGGCCGCGACGGCGCCCTGCTCAAGGCCATGCCGCAGTACACGGCCGCGCAGGAAAAGGAGATGGAGGCTTTGGTCGAGGGGCAGTTCACGGCGAAGCAATAGAGTGCCGTTTCGCTCCGGAGTTGCTGCGCAACTCCATGCTCAACGCAGTGCGTTACCCGGCGTGGACGCGCATCTCGGCGAGCACGGACGGGCCGGCGCGCAACTGGAAGATCACATGGCCCTGGTAACCCTGCAGGCGGTTGGAAAACAGCGAGAGGTGGTGGAAGCCCGAGCCCTGGTTGCCTTCCAGGAGGGTGGCCAGCAGTTTGCCCTGGGTGTCGAAAGCCTGCAGAGAGATGCGCGAGGTCTCGTCGATTCCGAACGTCACTTCCAGGTTACCCGCGTCCGCGTCGAAGCGCATGGACGGAGCGAAGTACGCGCCATGATCCGATACGGCGGAGGCGCCCGCTCCGGTGGCGGAGGCGGCGGAAAAACCCGCGCCGTCATTGGGCGCGACGGCCTCTTGCACGGTCTGACCGTTGTTCGCCTTGACGACTCCGGCGCCGGCGGCCACGGCCAGGGATAGCAGAAGCATGGTTTTGCTGAGCGACATCGGAATACCCTCCCCCAAGGGCCGCCCTTCCGGAATCCGGAAGTCGTCGGCCTCGACGGTTGGGAATATATCGCTAAACCTCTGATTTCTCAGGACATTTAGCTGGGTGTTGAAAGAGTCTGGACGGGTGGGCGGCCGGCTGAGCGAGCCGGTTAAGGGGCGACGACCTGGATCAACTGCCAGCCCGTTTCGGCGCGATTTCCCGCCAAATCCGAAGCCGCCATCCGAAAAGCATAGAAACCAATTGGTAATTTTTGGTTTTTTTCATCGGTCGCATCCCACCGGATGACCCGGGGTGGAAGGTCCCGACCGTGGAAAACCCGCACTTCCGGTCCCGCCAGACCGTCCGGTCCCACCTCGTGGATGATGAGGCTCCAATCCAGAATCCGGCCTTCGGCCAGGGAAAGCCCCTCTTCAAGTGATCCCTTTCGGCGCGGCCACATGCCCGGACCCTCGGGTTTTTCCAGCATCCCGGCCTCGACTGGACGCGGCGCGTATGCCTTATCGCTGGCGTTCAATCGGAAATGCACCTGCCCGGAGTCCGAAGGATCGCCAGGGGTGATCGTCACTTTGTCGGCGCGCACTTCCACGCTGGGCGGAAGCGGATCGAGCCGGCGCCCCAGGCGGAAGTTCAGGGAAAAGGAATGGGACGGCTCCGCCTCGCCCGATTCCGAAAATGAACCTGCATGCAAGGTGTAGGCGAACACGATGGCGGCGCGTCCCATGGGCAGATTTGCGAAGGTGCCCACCGCGAAACCGGGATCCCCGCCGGGCTGCAATAGCAGGGTCCCCCGGAATCCGATGCGGCCTCCCGGGGTGAAACCGGAAGCCGCGGATAAGGCATGGGCGAAGCGCGGATCCGTGAACGGCCCGGTCGTCCGCAATTCGTAGTACGCGTCCGGATCATGGAAGGTAAGCCCGGCCACGTTGATCCCGGAAAGGCCGGTACCCATGGCGATGGCGTAACTCCGCTGTGTCCGGTAACCTTCGGGTTCCTGGCCCACGCCCGCCTCCTGGAGGTCATGCACCGCGAGGCCGGTCCAGAACGCGCTCGCGGGGCGGAACAGCGCGCCCACATCCTCGTCGATGCCGAACCCGTCCAGGCCCACGCCGTCCCCGGTCCCGGCGCTGCGCACCGTGGCTCCGAACGTGGCCCAGGGCTTCGCATCCCACGACGCCCCCGCGACCATGCCCTGCCGGGGCGGGGCGGGCGCGGCCGGATCCCCGCCGCGCGCGTCGTAGAAATAGCCCGCGGCATAGGAGGAGTTGTCGCCGCCGCGGGATCCGAACAGGAAGTACGGGGACATGCCCGCGGTGAGGCCCATCAATCCCGTTTCCGCCTGGAAGGCGTCGTGGACGGACAAGGCCGCGGGGTTGTCGAAGACGGAGTTGAGTCCGGACGCGTGGGCCGCGCCGCCGCCGCCGAAGGACGAAGAGCCCGTGCCCAAGGGATAGTCCGGCAGCAAAGGCCTATCCGCCCCCACCGAGGCGCAGGCCAAAGCCACGATCGCCAGGAGGGACCGGATGCGGAGGGAGGGATTCACCCAGGGATTATAGGGCTTTGGGAGGGTTTAGTGCAATGATTGGGAGGGGTGGAAGGAAGAGAGAAGTCAAAATGAAAAGTGAAAAATGCAAAATGCAAAATTGAGGATTCGGTATTCCGACCTCTGGGAGGTTTACCGGATTTCCGACACCTGGAAGCGCCGGCCGAATGCTCTGCCGCATATATTCCGGTCGGTACCGCTCGCCAGGGGGCTCGCTCCCGGCTCACAGCCCACCGGGCTGTTCGCGGCCCAAGGCGCCCCTCTTTATCTCTTCAACTTTTCATTTTTCATTTTGCCTTTTTCATTCTCCCGCGGCTTCCGCGGGCTACTGACCATCCTTAAGGATTCGCAACGGCATCACGATGAAGAAGTAATTCGGCTTGTCCATCACGGGCTCGACGATGATGGCGCCGAGCGGGTTGTTGAATTTGAACTGCACTTCTTCGGTGTGGATCAGGCGGAACACTTCAAGCACGTAGTTGGCGTTGATGCCCACGTCCACGGCGTCGCCGGCGTATTCCACGGGGAGGCTTTCCTCGGAGTCGCCGCCCAGATCCTGGTTCTTGGCCGAGAGCGCGAGCTGGCGATCCTGGAAACCGAACACGACCAGCTTGGTCTTGGCGTTGGCCATGGTGGCGACGCGGCGGATGACGGAGGCGAGATGCTCGCGATTGCCTTTCATCTTCTTGGAGAAGTCCTTGGGGATGACGTTCTCGTAGTTGGGATACGGGCCTTCGATGAGCTTGGTGAAGATCACGATGGTGTCCGTGCTGAAGCGCGCGTTGGCGGGACCGATCTCCACTTGGATGGCCTGCTCCGCGTCCTCGGACATGCGCAGTATCTGCGACAGGGCTTTGGGCGGTAGGATCACGCCGGGCTGGGTAGGCAGGCCGGGAGTTGACGTCCAGGCCTTGCCGAGGCGGTGCCCGTCGGTGGCGACCATCTGCAGGTTGCCGTCCTTGAATTCGCAGTACGCGCCGGTGAGGCTCATGCGGCTGTAGTCGGAAGACACCGCGAAGGTGGTCTTCTCGCTGAGGAAGCGGAGATCCTTGAGCGGGAGGCTGAAGGATTTGGCGGCGCCCAGATCGGGCAGGGCCGGATATTCGCTGGCGTCGAAGCCGGTCAGGTTGCACTGGAAGCCGGATTCGGATTTGATGGTCACGATATAGTCGTCCACGGAGACGAGCACGGGGAAGTCCGGCAGCTCTTTAACGACTTCCAGCAGCTTCTTGGAGTTGATGACGATCTCGCCGTCCTCATGCCCTTCCACCTGGAGCCGGAGCACGATGGTCATGTCCAGATCCGTGGCGCGGATTTCCAGCGTGTTGCCTTCCAGCTTCAGCAGCAGGTTGTAGAGGATCTGCAGCGTGGTCTTGGTCGGGGAGGCGTTGCCGGCCATATGCAGCGCGTCCAGGAAAACCGGTTTGTTGGCTTCGAACTTCATGACTTCCCTTCCTGCCGGACGCGCGCGCCGCATCCTACGGGATGGGCGGCCGGAAATCCGGTCGGGCCCAAAAAGATAGTCTTTGGAAACGCCCAGCCAAGGCCGTTGGCGGGGTTCAGGGTTGGAATTCGATCCGGCCGAAGCTACTTTTCGCCCTACCCCATATGATAATAGAACCAAAAATCCGCGGCTTTCTCTGCACCACGTCCCATCCCGTAGGATGCGACGCGAGCGTTCAGGAACAAATCGATTACGTCAAAGCCAAGGGCGCCATCCCCAAGGGCCCGAAAAAGGCCTTCATCATCGGCTCCTCGACCGGCTTCGGGCTTTCCTCCCGCATCGCCGCCGCCTTCGGCTGCGGCGCCGGCACTTTGGGACTCGCCTTCGAGCGCCCGCCGGAAAAGGGCCGCACGGCTTCGCCCGGCTGGTACCAGACCCGGTCCTTCGAAGCGAAGGCGCATAAGGCCGGCCTGTGGGCCAAGAGCATCAACGGGGACGCCTTCTCCGACTCCATCAAAGCGGAAGCGGTCGCCCTGCTCAAGGAGCTCGGCCCCGTGGACCTGGTGGTCTACAGCGTCGCGGCCCCGCGGCGCACGGATCCCAAAACCGGCACGGTCTACAAATCCGTGCTCAAGCCCATCGGACATTCCTACACCAACAAGACCCTGGACTTCAACACCGGCGCGGTCACGACCATCACCCTCGATCAGGCCACCCAGGAAGAGGTGGATCACACCACCGGCGTCATGGGCGGCGAAGATTGGGAAATGTGGATCGACCTGTTGCAGAAGGAAGGCCTGCTCGCGCCCGGCGCCATCAGCATGGCCTATTCCTACATCGGCCCCAAGGTCACCCAGCCCGTGTACCGCAACGGCACCATCGGCACGGCCAAGAACCATCTCGAAGCCACGGCCCGCAAGCTGGACGAGCGTCTCAAGAAAACCGGCGGTCGCGCCTTCATCTCCGTCAACAAGGCCCTGGTCACCCAGGCCAGCTCCGCCATCCCGTTCATGCCCCTCTACATCAGCCTGCTCTACAAGGTGATGAAGGCCAAGGGCATCCACGAAGGCTGCGGGGAGCAGATGGATCGCCTGTTCCGCACCAAGCTCTATTCCGGCAACGCCGTGCCCCTCGACCCCGAGAACCGCATCCGCATGGATGATTGGGAATTGCGGGACGATGTGCAGAACGAAGTCGACGTGCTTTGGCAGACCGTCGCCACCGAGAACGGCGCGGTGCAATCCGACATCGCCGGCTACCGCGGGGACTTCCATCGCCTGTACGGCTTCGGCTACAAAGGCGTGGACTACGCCGCGGACGTGCCGGACAGCGTGATAGGCGAGTAGGGCTCGTGGCTATTGAGTTCGCTTTGCGAACTCAACGCTCCTCGCTTTCATTGGATTAACGTCATCCGGGGAGGAATCCTCATGCACTGGCCCCGCTTGCGCCGCGTACTCGAAGGAGTTTCTCCCGTAACCGACGGCGAGTTCGATCGCTTCTGCGCGTTGCTGGTCCCCATGCGGTTCAAAAAGAAGCAGCATGTCTTTACGGATCAAGAGGTCTGCCGCCGTCTGGCCTTCGTCAATGAAGGCTGCCTCCGCTACTATCTGGTCGACAACAAGGCCGAAGAGCGCATCATCTATTTCGCGCAGGAGGATTGGTGGGTCGGGGACATGGGCAGCTTTTTTTCCGGCAACCGCAGCCTGTACAGCCTGCAAGCCATGGAGCCGAGCGAGCTGCTTACCATCGATAAGGACGCCTTCGAAACGGCCCGCGCCCAATGCCCGGTCTGGGAGGCTTTCTACCGCATCAAGACGGCGCAGTCCTACAGCGCCACCACGGACCGGTACATCCAGTTCCAATCGCTATCCGCGGAAGAGAAATATCTTCAGCTCATGAAGAAGTCCCCGTGGATCTTCCAGCGCATTCCCCAGCATCAGATCGCCATCTACCTGGGGATGAAGCCCCAATCCCTGAGCCGCATCCGGAAGCAGCTCGCGGAACGCGGGCCCATTTCTTAACCTAGGTGAATGATCCGGCAGGCGCCCTTGGCGTATTTTCCTTGTATCCAATAACCAAGGAGGCTTCGATGGGTAAGATAGTCGTCGTGTTCGATGTCAAAGGCATGTTCAATGCGCAGTACGATCAGGTCATGAAGGATCTCAAGCAATCAGGGGAGGAAGCGCCGGACGGCCGCGCGAACCATTTCGCGTCCAACCAGGATGGCGGCATGACCGTGGTCGACGTGTGGGAGTCGCAGGAAAAGCTGGAACGCTTCGCGGGCGTGCTCATCCCCATCCTGGTGAAGAACGGCGTTCCGCCGCCCGTCCCGCAGGTCCGTCCTTTGCACAACCAGGTCGATGGATGATCACCGCATTCTTTCCGGGGCGCTCCACAGGGGCGCCCATTTTCCAATCCCCCCTTACTTCAAGGAGACCCAGATGAAATTTCCGGACTTTCCCGCGCTCACGAAACGCATCGAAAAATTGCACAGCCGTAGCAGCGGCGAAAAGGGGCAATGGGGCAAGATGAACCTGGGCCAAATGCTGGTGCATTGCCGCATGCCATATGAGTTGGCTTTGGGCCGCATCAAGGCCAAACCGGAAGACAACTTCTTCTCGCGCAACATCATGCGCCCCCTAATCCTCAAGATTCCCTGGCCCAAGGGAAAATCCCCCACCTTCAGGGATTTCCGCACCGTGGAATTGAACCTGCCGGTCCGGGGCATGGCGGATGAGATAGGCGCGCTGTTGGAAGTCATGCAAGCGCATGCGGCGCGGACATTCGACAAGACCATCCATCCGTTGCTGGGCCCGATGTCCCTGGCGGAATGGGAAGGACTCCAACGGCGCCACCTGGACTATCATCTCAGACAGTTCGCCGCATAGCCCTGGACGCGGCCATGGCTCACTCCGGGCCGCCCCGGATCCCTTCCTCCGGCTTCCATACCGGCTCGCTAATCGGAATCGGTTTTCCGCCATCCCAAGGCGATGGAAATGTCGAGGTTGAACGAAACCGTATGGATCGAGGACCGAACAATCCAAAGCTCCATACCCGTACACCCTGCGCTTGAGAAAAGGATATCCGTCGACCACGGTGCGGGTCATATCGCTGCCGGAAAAGAGGCGAAATTATTTCCGGCGCATGGAAGGGAAATGGTAGCGGGTCAGGGATTTGAACCCCGGACAAAAGGATTATGATTCCTCTGCTCTAACCAACTGAGCTAACCCGCCCCAAGAATCGACCTTTAGCGAGGTGCCGAGGTCTGGAGCAAAACCGGAGAAGGAAAATTAGTCAGCTTGGGCCGCCGTTGCAATGGCGTGGTCCAAGCCGACGTGTTTTACCGCCCGTGGCAGTCGGATTACCGACCGGACCTCATCAACGCCTTCAACGAGAAGGCCAACTTGACATTGTTCTGCTTCTTCTTGTCGTCGGTGGCGAACTTGTCCTTGAGCTCCGCGACCGTGGCCGTGGGCTTTTTGGGAGCGCGCTGCTGCTGGCCTTGGCCCTGTCCGCCCCTGCCGCCCTGGTTGCCTTGGCCCTGACCGCCTTGGCCACCCTGTCCACCTTGTCCGCGCTGACCGCCGCGCCCGCCCTGGCCTTGGCCTTCGCGCCTGCCGCCGCCCTGTCCGCCCTGGCCCTGACCCTGGGGCTTCTCAGCCGATTCCTTCTTCATGGAAAGGGAAATGCGCTTTTGTTCTACGTCCACGTCCAATACGCGCACCTGCACGATTTGGCCCGCGGCCACCAGCTTCTTGGCGTCGTCGATGAACTTGTCGGCCAGCTCGGAGATGTGCACCAAGCCGTCCTGATGGACGCCGATGTCGATGAAGGCGCCGAAGTTGGTCACGTTGGTGACGATGCCTTCCAACCACATGCCCTGGGTCAGATCCTTCAGGCCCTGGATCTTGACGTCGAACTTGGCGTACACGAACTCGGCGCGCGGATCGCGGCTGGGCTTTTCCAACTCCGCGGTGATGTCGAGCAAGGTGGGCATGCCCACGTCCTCGGTCACGTACTTGTTGAGATCCAACTTCTGGATGGCGTCCTTGTTGCCGATCAGTTCCTTGAGCGGCAGCCCGGCGTCCTCGCACATGCGCTTGACCAGGTCATAGCGTTCCGGATGCACCGCCGACGCGTCGAGCACGTTGTCCGATCCCTGCACGCGCAAGAAGCCCGCGGCCTGTTCGAACGCCTTGGGTCCGAACAGCGCGACCTTGACCAACCCCGAGCGGCCCACGAAGGCGCCGTTGGCGTTGCGGTGATCGACGATGTTCTTCGCCAGCGATTTGTTGATGCCGGCCACGTAGCCGAGCAGGGCTTCCGAAGCGCTGTTCACGTCCACGCCCACGGTGTTCACGCAGGACTCGACCACCTGCTCCAGCTTGCGCTTGAGCTCGTTCTGGTTCACGTCATGCTGGTACTGCCCCACGCCGATGGCCTTGGGTTCGATCTTCACGAGTTCGGCCAAGGGATCCTGGATGCGGCGCGCGATGGACGCGGCGCTGCGGATGGTCGGATCCAGATCCGGGAATTCCTTGCCGGCCAGGGGCGAGGTGGAATACACCGAAGCGCCCGCTTCGGAAACCACGACCTTGATCGGGGCCTTCTCCAATTGCTTGAACGCTTCGCCGATGAACTCATCCGACTCGCGCGAAGCGGTGCCGTTGCCGATGGCGATGATATCGACCTTGAAGCTTTCCACCATGGCCAGAAGGATGGTCGTGGACGCGTCCTTCTGGTTCTGCGGAGGCAGGGGATAGATGGTGCGGTGCTCGAGCAGCTTGCCGGTGCCGTCGATCACGGCCAGCTTCACGCCGGTGCGGAAGCCCGGATCCACGCCCATCACCACTTTGGCGCCGCCCGGCGGGGCCAGCAGCACGTCGCGCAGGTTCTTCTGGAACACCACGAACGCTTCGCTATCCGCGCGTTCCTTCAGGGCCAGGCGCACTTCGGTTTCGATGGAAGGCTTGAGCAGGCGCTCGTAGCTGTCCTTGACCATCTTCTCCAGCTCCACCTTGTACGGCGAACCGGACTTGATGGCCTTGCCCGCCAGGACCGACAAACACTTGTCGTCCTCGAGCACGAGTTCGGTCTTGAGCACTTCCTCCTTCTCGCCGCGGCGCATGGCCAGGATGCGGTGGGAGGGAAGCGCGCTCACTTTTTCGCTGAAGTTGTAATACATCTCGAACTTGGTGCGTTTGCCTTCATGTTCCTTGCGGACCTTGGCCGTGTAGAGTCCGGTCTTCAACGCCATCTCGCGGATGGATCCGCGGACGGTGGCGTCTTCCGAAAGTTCTTCGGCAAGGATGTCGAGCGCGCCCTGCAGGGCCGCGGCGGCATCGGCCACGTTTAGTTCCGCGTTCACGTAGGCTTGCGCCAACTGCTCCGGGGTCTGGCCCGCGGCGGGAGCGGCCTGTTCGGCGAGGATGCGCGCGAGGGGTTCGAGTCCGGCTTCCTTCGCGGCCATGGCGCGCGTGCGGCGCTTCGGCTTGTAAGGCAGGTAAAGATCTTCGAGCTCCGTCTTCGAGAGGGTGGCTTCGATCTTGGCCTTCAGCTCCGGCGAAAGCTTGCCCTGGGTCTCGATGCTCTTCAGGATCGTCTCGCGGCGATCGGAGAGCTCCTTGTAATACAGGTACCGCTCTTCGATCAGACGGATCTGGTTTTCATCGAGCGAGCCGGTGACTTCTTTACGGTAACGGGTGATGAACGGGACCGTAGAACCCTGGTCGAAAAGCGCCAGGGTATTACGGACCTGATCGGCCCTGAGTTTGGTTTCGGATGCGATTTGTTCGACAAAGACCACGGTATACTCCTGGAAACGACCGGTAAGGATCCTTAAAACGCTGAGAGGATGGGAAAAGTAGGTATTTGCCGCCTGCTCCGGGGCCTATTAACGCCCCCGATCCCGCCCAGTCCTCAGCTTTACGCGGACCTGATTTCCAATTGCGGCGAAAGCCGTCGCCAAGCCCTTATGCGCCGTTGGATGGAATGCGCGCGATTCTGGCGATTTCCTAGGCGAAACCGGTCAAATTAATGCAAAAACGGGGATTAAGCGGAGCCAAACAAGTACGGACGCATGACACAACCGTGACAAAACGTCATTTGGCTGGGGGTATTATTAGTACAAGAACTCAACAGGGAAGTATGTCATGACTCATCAGAGTGTAGAATCGTGGGATGGAGCCTCGCTCTACTATCAGTATATCAAGGACATCTCGAAATACCCACTCTTGAAGAAGGGTGAAGAGCTGGCTGTCCTCCAATTGGTCCAAACCGGCGACCAGAAAGCCATCAACCGGTTGGTCTGCTCCAACCTGAAATTCGTTATCAATGTGGCCTTCATGTACAAGAATCAGGGTTTTTCCCTTCCCGAGCTCATCAACGAGGGAAATATCGGCCTGATCGAAGCCGCCAAGCGCTTTGACGTGAACCGCAAGCTCAAGTTCATCAGCTACGCCGTATGGTGGATCCGCCAGGCCATCACCCGCGCCATCGCGGAACGCGCCCGTATGGTCCGCATTTCGGCCGAAAAAGAGCTGATTCTGCGCCGATTCTCGAAATACAACGTCCCAATGCGCCAGACCATCGGCGGCGGGGCGCAAATCGACACCGACGTGTTGGGCGGCAAAATGGGCTATTCCGGCCGCCAGATCGAGAAAATCATGGAGATGGGCCTGCGCCACTCCTCGCTGAACGAACCTTTGAACGGCGAAGAAGGCAGCTCCATCATGGACGTCATCGAAGACGGCCATACGGAAGCGCCGGACATGGTGACCACCCAGTCGTCCCAGAAGAAGTTCGTGGCCAAGCTGCTGCATAAGCTGAATGACCAGGAACGGACCGTTCTGAGCATGTACTTCGGGATCACCCATCACGAAGCCCTGAACCTGGAAGAGATCGGCGAAATCATCGGCCTCTCCAAGGAACGGGTCCGCCAGATCAAGGAAAAGGGCTTGGCCAATCTCCGGACCATGGAGGAAATGAGCGAACTGACCTTGGCGAGCTGAATCTTTCCGGCTCGGAACTGCCATCCCGCCTGAATTGGCGAAGGAGATCAGCGAAGGGCCGGTAACCAAAAGGCGAAGCACTCCGAAGCATGAAAAAGCGAAGGAGCGTAGCGACGAGCCGGTACTCAGAAGGCGAGGCGGTCCGAAGCTTGAAGAAGCGAAGGAGCGCAGCGACGAGCCGGTAGACTAAAAGCGAGGAGCGTGGAG
>Ga0209515_10007062_pt1 | contig 13670 bp, 11 predicted proteins | sample Subgroupgradi54m_FD_187454 | JGI IMG/M metagenome (GOLD analysis project Ga0209515, IMG submission 187454) | Subsurface groundwater microbial communities from S. Glens Falls, New York, USA - GMW60B uncontaminated upgradient, 5.4 m (SPAdes)... ...
GCGAATGACCCCCTGCTCCGCCGTGTATTTAATGGCGTTGTCCAAGAGATTGGTGAGTACTTGTTTTAGCTGATTTTTGTCGGCGCGCACTTGGGGAATGTCGCGAAAAGGTTCCAGGCGCAGAATGATTTGTTTTTTCTGAGCCAAGGGCATCATGCTTACCACAACTTCGCTGGCGAGTCTCATGGGGTCCGTGAGCTCAAAGACCGGCGGCATTTTGCCGGATTCTAGCGCCGAAATAGTCAGTAGATCATCCACCAAACGCGTCATTCGATCGGCGTTTTTTTCTATTTCTTGGATAAAGTCCATTCGGTTTTCGGTGTCATTAATGGCGCCGGAGCCTAGGGTTTCGGCAAAAGCCTTGATGGTGGCTAGGGGGGTTCTTAATTCGTGAGAGACATTGGCCACGAACTCTTTGCGGAGTTGCTCGAGCCTGCGCAACTCGCTCACGTCATGCTGGAAGCGTTCCGCCAGCAGGTTGACGGAAGCGCCCAGTTGGCCCATTTTAGTTGTCGGGGACAAATGTACCCGAGCGCTGTGTTCGCCTTTGGCCAGTTTTTCCGCGGCTTGGGTAATATTCGCCAGGGGATGATGAATGGAGCGGCGAAACCAGAGAAAGAGCGCGAGCGCCATAGTGCTCGCGCTAAGAAAAACGCCGATCGCGAAATAAAGTCCGGGGTTCAATTGAGTCGAATGCGATAGCCCACGTTTTTGATGGTCGCGATGCGCTCGCCTTCCGGGCCCAGCTTTTCTCTCATGCGCGCGATATGCTGGTCGATGGTTCGAATGTCAATGTCCATGGATTTTTCATTGCCCCAAACCTTTTCAAGCAGTTGATCACGAGTTAAAACCTTGCCATCGGCCTCAATCAAACATTTTAAAAATTCAAATTCTCTCGGGCTTAGAACAACCGGTTTGTCTTTCACGCGGATTTCAAATCTTTCTAGGTCCACCTCAAGACTGCCCGCCCGGACGCGGCGCGAGTCATTGCCGGCGGACGCTCGCCTCAAAATAGCTTTGACGCGGGCTAAGAGTTCGCGGACGCTAAAAGGCTTGGTCAAATAATCGTCGGCGCCAAGCTCTAAGCCCAAAACCCGATCCATTTCTTCTTTTCTGGCGGTTAGCATTAGAATGGGGGTTTGAAAGCGCTTACGGATGGTTTTGCAAAATTCAAAACCGTTTAGCTTGGGAAGCATGACGTCTAAAATAACGAGAGCCGGCTTCTCTCGCTCAAAAACCTTTAGGCCCTCCTCGCCGTCGGCGGCGGTTAAGACGCGGTAGTTTTCTTTCTCAAGGTTGTACTTAAGAACCTTAACGAGAGGTTTTTCGTCTTCGATGACTAATATTTTTTCCATTGTCAGAAAGACGCGTTGCCGGGAGTGCGGGGGAATGGGATCACATCTCGAATGTTGGCCATGCCGGTAGCGTAAAGAATGGTGCGTTCAAATCCCAAGCCAAAACCCGCGTGAGGGACGGTCCCGTAGCGCCGTAAATCCCGGTACCAGTTGTAGGTGTTTTTGTCTAATTTCTGTTCATCCAGGCGCTTGTCTAGCAACTCGAGTCGCTCTTCGCGTTGTGAGCCACCGATAATCTCACCAATGCCGGGAGCCAAAACATCCATCGCGGCCACGGTTTTCCCGTCGTCATTTAAGCGCATGTAAAAGGCTTTGATTTCTTTAGGATAGTTCATAACGACGACCGGGCGGCCGACGTGCTCTTCGGTTAAGTAGCGTTCGTGCTCGGTTTGCAGATCAACGCCCCAGCGCACCGGAAATTGAAAACTTTTTCCCGATTTCTCAAGTGCCGCGATCGCCTCCGTGTAGTTTACGCGCTCAAAGCTGGAGGTGATGAATTTTTCAACGCGCTCAACGCAGTTTTTGTCAACGCGGTCCGCGAAGAATTTCATGTCATCCGGACATTCTTCCAGAAGAGTCTTAAAAATGTATTTTAAAAATTCCTCGGCAAGATTAGCGTCTTGGGCGAGATCGGCAAAAGCGATTTCAGGCTCAATCATCCAGAATTCGGCCAAGTGCCTTGGCGTGGTGGAATTTTCCGCGCGGAAGGTGGGGCCAAAGGTGTAGACCTTACTTAAGGCCAGGCAGTAGGTCTCGACGTTGAGCTGGCCCGAAACCGTCAAATAAGCCGGCCGGCCAAAAAAATCTTTCGAGTTGTCCACCTGCCCGTTCCCGGGGCGGAGGGTATTGGCTAAATCCAGTGTAGATACCCGGAACATCGTTCCCGCGCCCTCGCAATCCGAGGCCGTGATGATAGGCGTGTGCACCCAGAGAAATCCCCGCTCGTGAAAAAATCGGTGTACCGCCTGACTTAAGCAGTGGCGCACCCGGGCTACGGCGCCAAAAGTGTTGGTTCTGGGGCGCAGGTGCGCCACCTCGCGCAAATATTCAAAGCTGTGCTGTTTGGGGCTGATCGGATAGGTGTCCGGGTCATCTACCCATCCCACCACCTCTATCTTATCGGCATGCAGCTCAATAGCTTGTCCTTTAGCTGGCGACTGCGCCAATTTGCCTTCGGCCGTGATGGCGCAGCCCGCGGTTAAACGCAGAATCTCGTTCGCGTAATTGGGAAGATTTTGGTTAGCGATAATTTGAATGGAATCAAAGCAAGAACCGTCGTTTAAGTGAATAAAAGAAAACCCGCCCTTTGAATCCCGTCTGGAGCGCACCCAACCTTGAATTTTGACCGTGGTGTCGGTAGGAACTTTGCTTTTTAAGGCGTCTTTAACTGAGGTGCCGGTAGTTTTCGCTAGTGTTGTCATGAATTTTCCGGGGAATACCCCAATTTAGCATTTTCCATGGGGAGGAGAGCCCCATTTTGCATCTTGTCGCGCTCGCCGCAGGCCAGAGATTATCCCCGCCGGAATTTTTTATTTTGTGTTTTTTCCAACAGATCAATGGTAATTTTTACTGAAGGATTGTTGGTAGGCGAAAGAATAAGGCGATCGCCAAATTGCCGAAGTAGAGGCGTTAAAAATTCATCGCCCCAGGAAGGGGAAAAAGTAATCACGCCGTCAAAATTTACTTCTACGTTTTCATCCGGTTTTACTTGGGCAAGGCTAGGCCTAAATGCCGCCAGAGCTTCTTTGCCGGTTTGCCGCGAAATTAACATTGTGCCGAATTTTTTTACTTCAATACGCATTAGAACTCCATGATTACCAGGCATCCTTTGGTAGCAATGTGCGACCCGGCAATGAGCAATTCATTATTGTTTTTTTAAAGACGCAGCGCGGCGTCACCGCTTTGAAAAAACAAATTCATGGAAATCGGAGGAAACCAGATTTAATTCACCGAAACAATAACCGTAAATTTGCTCCCCCTGATTCGATGGCTCGGTGGCATCCAATTCCCAAGGATTACAATCCTAACTCCCCATCTTTCTATCTTTGATAAAATCGGTACATGACACGCGCGCCGGTACGTTCAAAAAAAGCTAATCCGTTTCGCCTTGGCAGTGACATTTTGCCCGTTGCTTATGATATTACGCTGAAAACGGATTTCAAGAACTTCACCTTTAAGGGCAGCGAGACGGTTACTTTTCGTTCCAAAAAACCTTTCTCCAGTATTACCTTGCACGCGCTTGAGCTAACCATATCGAAAGCGGAGGTTTACGCTTCTAAGAATCCTTCGGCCGCGCGTCACAAGGCCAAGCGCGTTCGCTTTGACGCCAAAATGGAAACTGTTACCTTTGAGTTTGGGAAAAAGTTTAAGGCGGGAGAGGTTGATACGCTTTATATCGAATTTTCCGGAATTGTAAATGACAAATTGCACGGTTTCTATCGCACTTCCTATGAGGTGAACGGCCAAAAGCTTTGGGGTGCCGCCACGCAGTTCGAAGCCACGGACGCGCGCCGCGCGTTTCCCTGCTGGGATGAGCCGGATAAAAAAGCGACTTTTAAGGTCACCCTTAGCGTGCCCAAAGACATGACGGCGCTTTCGAATATGCCGGTTCAGTCGGAGCGTCTTGAGGGGGATACTCGCGAGGTGACCTACGAGCCCTCCCCCATCATGTCAACTTATCTTTTGTGTTTTGTGGTGGCGCATTTGGAGTATGTCGAGGGGCGGGATAAAAATAACGTTTTGGTGCGTATTTATACGACGCCGGGCAAAAAAGAGCAAGGGCGCTTCGCGCTTGATGTGGCGCTGTTTACCTTGCCTTACTTTAGTGAATGGTTTGGCATCCCTTACGCGCTTCCCAAATGCGACATGGTGGCGCTTCCCGATTTTTCCTCGGGCGCCATGGAAAACTGGGGCTTGATCACCTATCGCGAGACTGCGCTTTTGGTGGACCCGGTTAACTCTTCGGCCTCGGCAAAGCAACGTGTGGCTGAGGTGGTGGATCACGAGCTCGCGCACCAGTGGTTTGGCAATTTAGTCACCATGGAATGGTGGACGGATCTGTGGCTCAATGAGGGTTTTGCTTCCTACATGGGTCCCAAAGCCGTTGACAAACAGTTTCCCGACTGGAATATATGGAGCCAGTACTTGGCGCTGGAGTATTTGACAGCGCTTAAGGACGACAGCCTGCGAAGCAGTCATCCCATTGAGATTGTTGTTCAAAATCCCCATGAGATTCGAGAAATTTTTGATCACATTACTTATAACAAGGGTTCTTCCGTCAATCGGATGCTCGAGCATTACCTTAACGAAGAGGTTTTTCGTAAGGGTTTGCGCAAGTACTTGAAAAAATACGCGTGGGGCAACGCGAAAACGGGCGACCTTTGGAAAGCCCTCGAAGAGGCGTCGGGCAAACCGGTGCGCGCCGTGATGGCGGGCTTCACGAAAAAAGAAGGCTATCCGGTTATCTCAGCCAACGTGAAGAATTCCGGCAAAAAAATGTCTTTGGAGCTTTCCCAGCAGAGATTTATTTTTGATGGTTCGCGAAACGGTTCGGATTTCACTTGGAAAGTTCCCGTCACCTTGGCCGTTGGGGCGGGGAACCAGACGCGGGAGATTTTGCTTGATAAAAAACGCGCGAGCGTGGATTTGCCCGATGGCGCCGATTATTGGATTAAGATTAATCCCGGCCAGAGCGGTTTTTACCGTACGGCCTATCCACCGGAACTTTTGGCACGCCTGGCAAAGGCAATTGCTAAAGGGGAGCTGGCGGCGATTGATACCCTCGGGGTTGTTGATGACGCTTTTGCTTTGGCTCGGGCGGGCCATATCCCAACCTCCTCGACTTTGACCGTGCTAGAGGGTTGTAAAGATCAAACGGATTACAATGTTTGGTTGACCGTGGCTGGTATTTTGGGGGCCGTGGAGAACATTTTATCGGGCAAAGATTTAGATCGGCGATTCGCGTCTTTTGGCCTCGCGCTATTTACGCCCGTGGCCCAACGCTCCGGCTGGACGGCAAAGGCTTCCGATGGCCATTTGGATTTGCTTCTGCGCCCGCTTGCCCTTGGCCGCTTAGGCCACTTTGGAGATGAAGCGGTGATTGGGGAAGCCAAGAAACGCTTTAACGCTTTTAGCGCGGGAGGAGAGCTCGATCCCAACTTGCGTTCGGCCGTTTACGCGTGCGCGGCTGAGCATGGCGGCGAAGAAGAATACGAAAAACTGCTCGCTTTATATCGCGGCTCAGATTTGCAGGAAGAAAAGGCGCGCGTTTTGCGCGCGCTGACTTATTTGCGTATCCCCGCGGTTATTGCTAAGGCGTTGGCCTTCACATTATCGGCCGAGGTGCGTTCGCAAGATAGTTATATTGTTTTGGCCGGTTTTGGCGGCAACAAGTCGGCGCGCGCTCAAAACTGGGAATTTATTAAAAAGAGCTGGAAGACGCTATCGGATCGCTTTAGCGGAGGTCCCGCGGCTTTGTTTTCCCGCATTATTGATGGCGCGGTTTCCGGATTTACCACTGAAGAAGCCGGCCGCGACGCCGAAACTTTTTTAAAGAAGCATCCCATCGCCGGGACCGAGCGGACCGTGAAACAGGCGCTTGAGGTGGTTCGCGCCAATGGGCGCTGGGCCAAGCGTGACACGCAAGATATCGCCGCTTGGCTCGCTGCACGTTTTTAGATTATCTCTCTACCCATAACGAGCGAAGAGTTCTCAATCGAACACCGAAAACTGTTTTACGGAATTTGCCCGGTTGCCACTTGTGGAATGGATTTTGTGGGGGTAGGGTTGAACCGTGGAGCCTCCCCTGTCGCCAGCCAATGAAGCCAAACGTATCGAAGCCCTGCGAAGCCTTCAAGTTCTAGATACTCCTCCGGAAGAACGTTTCGATCGAATCACGAAAATCGCCCAACATGTTTTTGATGTGCCGATCGCGCTGGTTAGCTTGGTCGATGAGAGCAGGCAGTGGTTTAAATCGAAGCAAGGTCTGGAGGTTTGTGAAACAGGGCGCGATGTTTCTTTCTGCGGCCATGCTATTTTGAGAGATGACGCTCTGGTTGTTCCTGACGCTTTCTTGGATAAGCGTTTCGCGGATAATCCCTTGGTGACGGGAGAGCCTCACGTTCGATTTTACGCCGGACATCCCTTGGCCGATGCCGCGGGTTTTAAGCTAGGTACGTTGTGCATTATTGATCACCGCCCGCGCGATTTAAATTTGGCCAACTTGAGATGCTCAAGCATTTGGCGGCCATTGCGGCCAATGAACTTGCTTCCATAGAGATGAATAAAACCGTGCGTCTGCTTCGAGAACGCGAGGGGCAGCTTGCTCAGGCGCGTGACGCCGCTTTAGACTCGGTTCGCGCCAAAGCCGAGTTTCTGGCCAACATGAGCCATGAGATACGAACACCGCTGAATGCCGTCATCGGCATGGGCAAGATGCTTTTGGACACAAATTTAAATACCGAGCAGAAACGTTTCGCGCGGGTGGTTTGCGATTCAGGCGAAGTGCTGTTGGCCACCATCAACAATACTTTGGATTTTTCAAAGATCGAAGCCGGGAAAATGCGTTTGGAGAACTTGGATTTTGATTTGCGCCAGTTGATTGACGGCGCTATCCAAATTGTCGCTCATAGCGCCCGGGCCAAAGGACTGAAAATCGGCGCTCATATGGAAAACGTGTCGCCGCTTAAGTTGCGCGGGGACTTGGGCCGTTTGCGCCAAGTTTTGATTAATCTTTTGAGCAACGCGCTCAAATTCACGGAGTATGGTGAAATAGCGGTCCACGCGCTCAAAGAAGGCGAGACGGCAACTCACGCCGCCATTCGCGTGGAAGTGAGAGACACGGGTCTTGGCATTACTCCGGAGGTTTCCCAAAAGCTTTTCCAGGCTTTTACCCAGGCCGATTCTTCCACCACGAGAAGATATGGAGGTACGGGCTTGGGCCTTGCCATCTCCAAGCGCTTAATTGAGCTTATGGGCGGCGCCATCGGCGTGTCAAGTGTCTTGGGCAAGGGATCGACCTTTTGGTTTAGCGTTAATTTTGAGAAGCAGATTGAAAGGGCCGATTGTTTGGAGACTTCGTCGCTGTTCGCCGCGCAATCTGCGGGGGCGCCGCTCAAAATTCGCCGCTATTTTAAAGTTTTGGTCGTGGAAGACAACAAAATTAATCAGGAAGTGGTTTTGCATCAGTTGCGCAAAGCGGGCTACCAAGCCGATGTCGCGGACAATGGCATTAAAGCGATGGAAGCCTTCGCGCGGGTTGCCTATAACGTTGTTTTTATGGACTGCCAGATGCCAGAGATGGACGGTTACACCGCCGCGGCTCAAATGCGCCAAAAAGAAGCGGGGAAATTGCGCACTCCCATTATTGCCATGACAGCCAGCGCCTTAGAAGGGGATCGGGAGCGTTGTTTGCGCGCGGGCATGGATGATTACATTTCAAAGCCCATCGCCATGGCGGAATTACAGAGGGTGCTTAAGTGCTGGGATGTGCCCGTGGCCGATTCGGTGTGTGAAGAGTTGCGCGAGCTCGGGGGTTCGGAGAATCCCCGGCTTCTCCATAAAATTTTCAGTGTTTTTATCGATGAGGCGCCGCGGCATTTGAGCGCGCTTCAAGAAGCTTGCGCGGCAAATAACGCGAAGGCTTTGGAGACGGCCGCTCATGCTCTAAAGGGCATGAGCGGCAATATTGGCGCGCGCGGCGCGCACGCTTTGTGTTTGCAGTTGATGATTATTGGGCGTTCCGGGGTCGTGTGCCCGGAAGCGCGGGAATTAGTTGAGGCTTTGGCTCAAGAGCTGGGGCGTGTTTATGACGTGCTCAACGCCAAGAAGTAATAGGAGGGGATTTCATGGCTAATAAAAAAGCTGTTGTTTGCGATGACGATTCGACGATGAGGCTTATTATCAAACAAATTCTGACTCAAACGGGATTTGATGTGGTGGAGGCGGGCAATGGCCAGGAGGGCTTAGGCGCCATCCGGTCCCAAAAACCCAATCTGCTGATGCTCGATATCGATATGCCGGTCAAAGACGGCCTTTCCGTGCTTGAGGATTTAAAAAAAGAAGGCAAAAACGATACGTATATTATTGTGCTTTCCAATCACGAGGATGAGAACACTCGCAAGTTGGTTGCCACCTTCGGTGTCCAAGAGATATGGGTTAAACCCTTCAATGCCGTGGAGCTCAACAAGAAAATCAAAGATTTAATCAAGGAGGGAAAACTGTAATGGCGCAATTGTCGGCTGCGGATGATCGTCGAGCTACGTTGGGGTCCGTGCTGGTTCGCGTGGGCATTATCACGCCGGATCAGTTGGAAGAGGCCTTGCGGGAGTGTGGACCAAACCCAAAGAGTTTGCCCCAGGTGTTGGTTGCTCTCGGTTTTACGACGGAGGAAAAGATTTTTAAGGCGGTTAGTATGCAGCAAGGAATCCCTTACTTCACGAGTTTTGAGGGTGTATTGCGCCTGGAAGCCGCGAAACTGGTTCCCGAGTCCATGGCGCGCAAGTATTTGGTGGTTCCTCTTTTTCAATCCGATGGCTGTCTTACCCTGGGCATGATCGATCCCTTAGATATCTATGCCATTGATACCGTGTCCAATCATACCGGTCTGCGCGTGAAGCCCGTGATGACGACACTGCCTAATCTTTTCGAGGCGGTCCAACAGCTCTATGCCGGAAAATCCGTCGCAGAGTCCGCTTCCCCGCAGTTGGCGGTGCTGGAGGCAAAAGACCAAGTCATTCGCTTTCAGGCGCAAGAGAAGTCCGTTGTGGACGTGGTCGATTCTATGCTGCAGGAAGCTATGGCGCGCAAAGCAAGCGACATCCATTTAGAACCCGCGGAAAAAGAGCTTCGTGTTCGTTTCCGCGTGGACGGAATGCTCCAGCCCGGCAAAAGTTTTTCTAAAGACATGGAAGCTACGGTGATTGCCCGAGTCAAAATTTTAGCCAAGCTCAATATCACAGAGACTCGCCTACCTCAAGACGGCCATATCGGCTTTGACTACGGCGGCCGAAAAATTGATTTGCGCGTTTCCACACTGCCGATTATTTGGGGAGAAAAAGTAGTTTTGCGCATTTTGGATTCATCGCAAGCGCTTAAAAAGTTGCCGGACTTGGGACTTGCGCCCGCGATCTTAGACTCTTTCCGTGCCGTGATCCAAAGGCCCAATGGGCTCGTTTTAGTCACTGGTCCCACGGGCAGCGGCAAAACTACCACGCTCTATGCCGCCATTGCCGAGCGCAATGAACCCAATCGGAACATTGTTACTCTTGAGGATCCGGTCGAGTATCACATTGACCGAATTAACCAGATGGAAACCAATGCCAAAATAGGTTTGACCTTCGCCGTGGGATTGCGCTCTATTTTGCGCCAGGATCCTAATATTATTCTCGTGGGGGAAATTCGCGACGCGGAAACAGCCGAAATCGCCATTCAGGCTTCCATCACGGGGCACATTGTTTTTAGCACGCTCCACACCAGTGACGCGGTCGCGGCGGTTCACCGGTTGCTTAATATGGGCGTTGAGCCTTTTTTGATCGCCGCCGCGCTCAACGGTGTTATGGCTCAGCGCTTAGTGCGCCGTCTGTGTGAGCGTTGCAAGCGTAAGCACGCGATAACTTCCTTGGAAGCCCAAGTTTTAGGGGATGCCGCGAAGTCGGGAAAAAGTTTTTTTGAAGCCCAGGGTTGCGATGTTTGTCTAAAAAGCGGATACACCGGGCGATTTGCTATTCATGAGTGGCTTGCGGTGAGCCCCGCCATTCGAGAGCTCATTTTACGCAAAGCCTCGCTCGATGATCTGCGCGCGAAAGCGAAGTCGGAAAAAATGAAAAGTCTGCGCGATGACGCGTTAGTCAAAGCGGAAGCGGGGGCAACCTCGCTTGAAGAGGTCATTCGCGTGACCCATGAAGAGGTGGCAGGCTAATGCCGGTTTATAAATTTAAAGCGATGGATGGCAAGGGGCAAACGATTGCCGGGGAATCCGGCGCTCAAGATGTTGGCAACCTTACCGCTATCCTTAAGGAACAGGGGTTGTTTTTGATTGAAGCCAAGGTGTCCCGAGACGGGGACAAAACGCAAGCGGCTTCGGCTAAAACCTCGCTCGCGGCCGCCGAAGAGCGTTCTGCCGTCTCCACGGACAAGGTTCCCGTCAAAGATGTCGCCATATTCACTACGGAGTTGACGATCATGGTGCGCACCGCGCTTCCGATTTTAGAGGCCCTGCAAACGCTGGCCATGCAGCAACCCAATCCGGTTTTCAAATCCATTCTTTCGGACATCGCCGGCAGTGTCCGCCGAGGGCAGTCGCTTTCTAAAACCTTCGCGCGTTACCCCAGCGTTTTTGATGAGGTCTACGTGAGTCTCTTAACCGCAGGTGAGGCCAGCGGCAATTTAGCTTTGATGTTGGAGCGCCTGAGCGGTTATCTGAATTTCAAAAGAGAACTCAAATCCAAGATACAGTCCGCCTTGATTTATCCCTTGATTGTGGTTGCCACGACCGTTATTGTGGTTTCTTTTTTGGTTTTGTTTATTTTGCCCATTTTCGCGGAAGTTTTCGCGCAATTTGAGACTGCCTTGCCCTTGCCTACGCGGATGCTAATTTTTGTCAGCAATAACGTGCGCCGGTATTGGTTTTTGTATTTGGGAGGATCCCTCGGTCTTAGTTTCTACATCAGAAATTTAATCACAAATCCGGTCAACACCAAGGCCTTGCACGCTTTTGAGCTGCGCTTTCCCGTTGCGGGCAACCTGGTGCGCAATGTGGTGATGACCAGGGTTTTAAGAACATTAGGCACACTCGTGGGCGGCGGAGTTCCTATCTTGTATTCCCTGGAGCTTGCGGGTTCGGCTGCGGGGAATTTGGTTTTTAGTGAAATTTTAGACAGCATGCGCCGCAGTGCGGCCGAAGGCCGAGGCTTGGCCTCAGCCTTGGTGGGTAACAGCCATATTCCCCAGATCGTCACCAACATGATTTCGACGGCGGAAAAAACGGGTACCTTGCCCGAGGTGTTAAACAAACTCGCGGATTATTACCAGAGCGAAACGGACCAGGCGATCAAGGATTTGTTCGCCGTCATGGAGCCGGCCTTTGTGCTGGGCTTGGGGCTCATGGTGGGCGGTGTTGCCATCGCGGTCTTACTGCCCATTTTTGAACTAAGCAGTAACATACAATGAACAAAAAGCCAAACGGTTTTGTTCTAATCGAAGCTTCCCTCACCTACATTGTGTTGACTTTTGCGATTGTGACTTTGATGCCGCTATTTATCCTTTGCCTGCGTTCCAATAAAGCGACAGAATACGCCGTTGTTTCCACCCAGCTTTCTACCGAGCTTTTGGAAGAAATGCGTTTAAGAAAGTGGGATCACAATACGCCGCAGGTAGCGCAGGTTGTGACCGGCTCTACCGCTTTGGGTCCGAATGCCGGGGATGCGCCGCTGGATAAGCGCACCTTTAATGATTTGGATGATTTTAACGGTTGGAGCGAAGACGTGCCTATGAATCCTGTGATGCAGCCTTTAGCTTTGAAAGAGCTTAGGGGCTACAAGCGTTCTGTAGAAGTTCACTACGTCGATCAAAACTTCAAATTGGTCAGCACCCCTAGCGATTACAAGCAAGTCACCGTTTGCACGCAGAAAAAGCCTATGGTGCCAACATGCTTAGACACGATATTCACAAACCGATAAATCCGCGCTTGGGCGGATTCACACTGGTGGAGATGGTTATCGGTATGATGGTGTTAAGCATTATCGGGCTCGTCATTACGGGTTTATTTAAAACCGGGATCGTCGCCACCAATTTTACGCTCCGCCAGACGTTCGTGCTTGCCAACTCCAGAAAAGCAATTGAGGGAGACGGGGTCCGCCGCGGCCTAATTTGGGCGGCGCAAGACGCCGGAAGTATTGCGGAACTTTCCTCGGCGACGCTCAGGGTGAATCCTTCGAGCGGATTGTCCGTGCTGTACTACATTTCGGGTGGGGACCTTCTGCAGTCTCAGGTTGGTTTTGAGCAGAAACAGGCCAAGGGTATCACTTCATTGCAGGTAGCCTATTACAGCACCGACGCCACCGGCCGCATCGTGCAGGCGGCGAGCGCCGATACCGCTCGATTGGTCACCACGCTCATTGGCATGACTGCCGCACGAAACAAAACATATTATTTTTTCTCCGGCGGCAGACTGCGCAACAATCCATGAAATATTTTCTCCCTCCCGCGCTTCAATCCTCCCGGGGCTCCGGGATGGTTATGAGTTTGATCGCCATGGCGGTTTTGGCTTTGCTCGCGATGGCGGTGTATCGGACGGCGCGCACGCAGGTTCGAGAATCGGTATACCAGAAACGTTTGGCCCAAGCCCATGCGATCGCCGAGGCGGGCTTAGAAGACGCTATGCGGGAAATCTATCTTAGTCCGGGATGGAAATTGGGATTTAAAAACAAACCCTTCGCGGGAGGAAAATATACCGTGACGGTTTCAACCGAGAGCTCGCCCTGGATCACTTCCACGGGCTACTCCGTGCCCATCGCTCTTTTTGGGCCCGCCGTTAAAACTGTTAGAGCCAAAGTTCACATCGACTGGTCGGCGAGCAGCAGTTGCGGCAGTCAGGCTAACAGTGCGTATCAGTTAAACGGCTTCATTGACGCGTACGACTCCGCGTTAAATCTGAGTCCGGCCTCTTTTCTTTTTGGGGCGAATATTTGCGTTAATGCCCAGGTTTCTGTTATCGATGGATTGGGCCTGCGGCTTCGCGGCAACGCGGAATATCTCACGGGCACGCCGCCTCCGGCCTCCGCCGTCGAAGGAACTGTTGTTCAATCGACTACCACGCGCACCCTGCCTAGTCACGATGGCGCAAGCTATGTTAGTGCCAATAACAATACCGCGGGGATCACTCCTCCCGGCGTTTACAACCCGATTACTAATTCACTCTCGGTATCTTTGGGGCAGGTAGCGACATTAACAGGTGGAACGTATTATTTGAACAGCTTGAATGTTGACGGCGCCTTAAATATTGACCCCTCCTTGGGACCCGTGATTATTTATCTAGCGGGCCCCATGAAAGTTTCGCCGACGGGCGCCATTAACAACTTGAGCCTAAATCCCTCTCAATTGGCAATCTACGGCCAAAATGCCGCAAGTAGTATCACCTTGCAGTCCTTAGCCCCCTTGCACGCCGTTATAGAATCTCCCAAAGCCCAGATATCCGTTTCTCAGACGGTGTTTGGAAATTTAATTGGGGATTCCGTGCTCATTAACCAAACCGGACTTTTCCACTACGACAAACAGCTGGGCGGCGCTCAAAAACCATTGCACGTCAGCTGGGAGCCG
>Ga0209515_10007063_pt1 | contig 13669 bp, 9 predicted proteins | sample Subgroupgradi54m_FD_187454 | JGI IMG/M metagenome (GOLD analysis project Ga0209515, IMG submission 187454) | Subsurface groundwater microbial communities from S. Glens Falls, New York, USA - GMW60B uncontaminated upgradient, 5.4 m (SPAdes)... ...
GTGCGAAGAGAACGAATGGGGCACATTAAATTGGCCACTCCGGTTTCGCATATTTGGTTTTTACGAGGAGTGCCTTCAAGAATGGGTTTGGTGTTGAGCAAAAGTTCGCAGCAATTGGAAAAAGTGATTTATTTTTCTTCTTATATAGTTACCAAGGTTGATGACGCAGCCCGCCAAAGAATTTTAGATGCCGTAGAAGAGGAATTTAAAACAAAAGTAAAAAAAGAAAAAACAGAAGCCGCAAAAAATGCATTAAAACAGGCAAGAGAAAAGGTCAAAGAAGAAATTCTGGAAATAAAACCATTGAGAATTTTATCAGAAGTGGCCTATCACGATTTGTCATTAAAGTACGGGGAAATTTTTGAAGCGGGAACGGGAGCAGAGGTAATAAGAGATATTTTTTCTAAAATTGATTTGCAAATAACCGTTGAAGAATTAGTAAAAGAAGCCGAAGAAGCGCCCCCAGTAACAAAGAAAAAGATTTTAAGAAGACTAAAGCTTTTTCAGGGAATGGTCAAGGCAAAAATAAGGCCGGAGTGGATGTTTTTGGATGTCTTGCCGGTGTTGCCGCCTGATTTGCGTCCAATGGTGCAGCTTGACGGCGGCAGATACGCTTCGTCTGATTTAAATGATTTATACAGAAGGGTAATTAATAGAAACAATAGGTTAAAATACTTGCAGGAAATTTCAGCTCCGTCAGTTATTGTAAGAAATGAAAAAAGAATGTTACAAGAAGCAGTTGACGCGTTAATTGACAATGAAATGAGAAAGGGCGTGACCACTACTGCCACTACCGGAGGTAAAAGGCTTTTGAAATCTTTGGCCGCAATGTTGGCCGGCAAACAAGGAAGATTTAGGCAAAACCTTTTGGGCAAGCGAGTTGATTATTCTGGAAGATCGGTTATTGCGGTGGGTCCCGAACTTCATTTTTCCCAGTGTGGTTTGCCAAAAATGTTGGCTTTAGAGATATTTAAGCCATTTGTCATAAAAAGAATTTTAGATAAAGAATTAGCATATAATATAAGGGGCGCGGCAAGATTGATTGATGAAAAGGTTCCCGAAGTCTGGGCGATTTTAGAAGAAATAGTTAAAGACAAATTAGTTTTGCTTAACAGGGCTCCAACTTTGCATAGATTGGGAATTCAGGCATTTCATCCGGTTTTAACAGAAGGAGAAACAATAAAATTGCATCCTTTTGCCTGCGAAGCATTTAATGCCGACTTTGATGGAGATCAAATGGCTGTTTATTTGCCATTATCTGATGAAGCCCAAAAAGAAGCCAGGGAAATTATGCTTTCTTCTTTAAATCTTTTAAGGCCGGCTACCGGAATGCCTGTTATAGGACCATTTCGCGATATTGCTCTTGGATGTTATTTTTTGACAAAATTAAAAGACAACTCAAGTGGTACCACAGCAGAAAAAGAGCTAAAATTATATTCTAGTGATTTAGAAGCCATTACAGCTCATGAATACGGATTTTTGGGTTTGAATGATAAAATTAAAGTTCCAAATCCAAAGTCGCAAGACTCTGAAATTATTGAGACTTGTGTTGGAAGGCTTATTTTAAATTCTAATTTGCCCGCAGACTATCCTTATGTAAGCAAGTTAATAGATAATAAGGCATTAAAAATTCTTGTCAGGGATATTATTGAAAAATATCATGGAGCAGATGCCATTGATACATTGGATAAAATTAAGGCAATGGGTTTTGAGTATTGCACATTGTCTGGAATAAGTTGGGGCATGGATGACCTTATAGTCCCTAAAGAAAAAGAACAATTAATAAATGATTCAGAAAAAGAAGTGGAAAGAATCGAAAGCCATTATGAAAAAGGACTTTTATCACATGAAGAAAAAACTTCGCAGAAAATTTTAATTTGGCAGGGTGTTAAAACAAAACTTGAAGCATTATTAAAAAGTACTCTACCAGAAGACGGACCGGTACTATCTATTATTAATGCAGGAGCAAGAGGCACTTGGGCTCAGCTGGTTCAAATGGCTGGTATGAAAGGATTGGTTAATAATCCTGCTGGAGATATTATTGAATTGCCAGTCAAAGCCTCCTTTACCGAAGGATTTAATGTATTGGAATACTTTATTTCTACTCACGGAGCCAGAAAAGGAACCGCTGACACCGCTTTAAGAACTTCTTCTGCAGGCTACTTAACAAGGCGTCTTGTTGATGTGGCTCATGATGTAATAGTTTTAGATCAAGATTGCGGTGATAAAAAAGGCATCCTAGTTTCCAGGAAGGATGCTGAAGTCATAGAACAGAATTTCGTCTTTAAATTAGTTGGAAGATTTTGCATGGAAGATGTGGCAAAAAGCAAAGATATAATTGTAAAAAAGGGAGAAATTATTAATTGGCAACAAGCAAACCAAATAGTTAAAGAAGAAATTGAAGAAGTTTTAATCCGTTCACCTTTGGGTTGTAAAAGTGCCAGAGGAGTTTGTCAAAAATGTTATGGCTGGGATTTGGGCAGAAATAAATTAGTAAACCTTGGAGAGGCAGTTGGAGTTGTGGCGGCTCAGGCAATTGGCGAGCCGGGAACTCAGCTTACTTTAAGAACTCATCATTTGGGAGGAGTTGCAGGTGCTAGTGATATTACACAGGGGTTGCCAAGAATTGAAGAAATTTTTGAGTCGCGAGCCCCCAAGGGAGAGGCAGTTATGTCTTTGACAGAGGGCACTGTTGTAAAAATTGATGAGGAAAAGAAAATTGTAACAATTCAGCCACCGGGTTCTGGTAAAAAAGCCGGAAGCAAAGAATTGCCAATTGATTATCAAATTCCCGGCAGGATTGCTATTTTAGTTTCAGTGGGAGATAAAGTAAAAGAAAATCAACCCTTATGCGGAGGAAATTTGGATTTAAAGAAACTTTATAAGTCAAGCGGATTAGAAGAAACTCAGCGATATATTTTAAAAGAGGTTCAGAGAATTTATTCCTCGCAAGGAGTTGATATCCACGACAAACACGTTGAGGTAATTATCCAAAAGATGTTTTCAAGAATAAAAATTAAGGAAGAAGGAGATTCAGAATGGGTAAATGGAGAGATAGTTGAATGGTCTGTATTTGCCGAAGAAGTTGAAAGATTAAAAAAGTTAAAAAAAGAGCCACCAATCGGAGTGCAAATATTATTGGGAATTTCCGAAGTGGCATTGGCATCTGAATCGTTTTTATCAGCTGCTTCATTTCAACAGACTTCAAGGGTGTTGATTAAAGCCGCACTTGAAGGCAAAGAAGATAAATTAAGAGGACTAAAAGAAAACGTAATTATTGGTAAAATTATTCCAGTCGGCACAGGGTTTCATAAAAAATAATTTTTTCTAGTATTAAGTATTTAGAACCAAAAAATCCGCGTCTGCGGATTTTTTGGTGTATTAAATTAAGATAAAATAAGTTCAAAGAAAACCGAGAAATCATTAGACCCTGCAAAGAATCGCAGTGTTTTTTTTGTTGCACAAAATTATACACTTGCTACGTTATAAATTTCTAAAAATAAATTTCTAACGGGGCTTGAATGGATAAACGGAAATGGTATAATTATTAAATTAATATGGCTAAAAAAGATAAATTTCAAAAAGAAAACAATTCTAAAAATCAAGACAAAAAGAAAGAATATCTTTTGACTTTGCGCACCCAAAAATGGATTAAGGGGACTTTAATGCTTTTGGTGGCAATAATCATTGGACTTTCTTTTTTGGAAAAATCCGGGGTCGTAGGGCAGTGGCTTGTTTGGCTGTTAAAAAATATATTAGGAGACTCTAAAATTACCATTACTACTATTATTCTGTCATTATTTGCAGGGGGTTTTGTAATGCTTAAATCACAAAAAAAAGTGAAAATTTTGGCCATTATTTTGGCGGTTTTAATTACTATTATAGGAATTTCTGGTATTTCTTATAATCAAAATTTAAATGACAAACAAATTGGCATAGTAGGCTGGTTTGCCAAATTATTGGTAAATGGCTTTGGTTTATTAGTTTCTAATATTATTTTTGGCGTGGTAGTTTTAATTGCTTTGTTTATATTTTTGCAGTTTATTTGGCATGAGTTTCCGAAAGAAGATAAAAACCCCGTATCTTTGCAAAAAAGCACAGATGCTCCTAATTTCAGAATAAAAGGGGTTGAGGATCAAAAACCAGAATCATCTAAATTATCTACACCTAAAATATCTTTATTTAAAAGGGGAGATGAAAAATCAAATAATAAAAAAAATGCAGTTGTTGCATTGGCATCAATTGTTAATAAGGGTAAATATTCTCTGCCTCCAATTGATTTGCTTTCAAAAAATGAAACTACACCGCAATCAGGAAATATTAGAGAGAATTCTTTAATTATCAAAAAAACATTGGAGAATTTTGGCATACCTGTTGAAATGGCAGAGGTTAATGTGGGGCCAACTGTAACCCAGTATGCTTTCAAGCCTGCTGAGGGAGTTAAACTTTCCAAAATTACAACACTATCAAATAATTTAGCATTGGCTTTAGCTGCCCATCCTATTAGAATTGAGGCGCCTATTCCCGGAAAATCTTTAGTTGGTATTGAAGTGCCAAATAAAGTAAGAGCCACAGTTGTTTTAAGAAATTTAATTACAGATTCAAATTATCAAAATTCAGAGTCTTCTTTGCTTATAGCTTTGGGCAAAGATGTTTCAGGCGGACCTGTCTATACCGATTTAACAGAAATGCCTCATATGCTGGTGGCAGGAGCCACGGGTACGGGCAAAACTATATTTTTAAATTCTTTAATTTTAAGTCTTTTGTATAAAAGCACTCCTGAAACTTTAAGAGTAATTATGGTTGACCCAAAAAGAGTGGAGTTTCAAAATTATAATGATATTCCGCATTTATTATGTCCCGTAATTTATGATGCGGCAAAAACAATGAATGCCCTGCAATGGCTGGCAAAAGAAATGGAAAGGCGTTTTGAAGTTTTTTCTGAAATTCCAACCCGTAATATAAAAACTTATAATCAAAATAAATCTGTTGTTGATTCTGGCTCGCAGCTGCCTTATATTGTTTTAATTATTGATGAATTGGCTGATTTAATGGCGGCCAAAGGCAGAGAGTTAGAAGCGGGCATAGTAAGATTGGCACAAATGGCAAGAGCTACTGGGATACATTTGGTTTTGGCAACCCAACGTCCATCTGTTGAGGTTATTACAGGATTAATTAAGGCAAACATTACTTCAAGAATTACTTTTCAGGTTGCTTCACAAATTGATTCAAGGACGGTGCTTGATACTTCTGGCGCTGAAAAACTTATCGGTTCGGGGGATATGTTATTTTTATCATCTAAAAGTTCTAAAATAACAAGGATTCAGGGTCCCTATATTTCTGAAAATGAAGTGAAAAAAGTTACTGATTGGTTGGCAGAAATGGGTAAAAAGGTGGAAGAACCGCAGTCTGTTCTTGCAAATAGTTTAAAAGATTCTCTTGAAGCGGCACAGCAACAGGCAGATGAAAAAGCGGGAGGCGATGTATTTTTTGGTGACGAAGATCCGTTATTTGATGATGTGAAAAGAATAGTATTAGAAACCCAAAAAGCTTCCGCTTCATTTTTGCAAAGGAGATTGCGTATTGGATATTCGCGCGCCGCACGGTTAATTGATATGTTGGAAGACAAAGGCATAGTGGGTCCAGCCGATGGGGCCAAGCCAAGAGATGTGTATGGAGATAATGTTGGAGCAAAATTGGCAAATATTGAAGGGGGCGGTCTTGATGAATCAGAAGAAGCGACAAAAAATGATGAATGGCAAAAAGTGTAAGTCGTAATTATTAATTTTCAACTTTCAGTAAATTTTCAATGCCCAAAATAAACGATTTAAATTTAAAAAATTGGAAAGAATACGATGATATTTTAACTGATAGTCTTTGGGTTATGGGGGAAAGAGATAAATCGGGAGCCCATAATGGAAGTTATCATGGTAATTTTATTCCTCAAATTCCAAATCAATTAATGAGGAGATTTACTAAAAAAGGTGACGTTGTTTTAGATGCTTATTTGGGAAGTGGTACCACATTAATTGAATGTAGAAGATTGGGTAGAAATGGTATAGGTATTGAATTATTACCGAATGTTGCCCAAGAGGCTAAGGACAATATTTCTAAACAGGAATTTTTGAATGGAAATGTTTTTACAGATATTATTATTAGCGATAGTACAAAAGAAAAATCAAAAAATGCGGTTGAAGGAGTTTTAGAAAATCATAAAAAGCAAAATCTGCAGTTTATTATAATGCATCCACCTTATCATGATATTATTAAATTCAGCGATAAATCAGAAGATTTAAGTAATTCAAAATCAGTGCAAGAATTTTCAAAACTTTTTGGGGATTCTGTTTATAATTTTGTAAATTTACTTGAAGATAAGCATCATTTAGCAGTTGTTATTGGAGACAAATATACTAATTCTGAATGGGTTCCGCTAGGATTTAATTTAATGCAAGAGGTATTAAAAAGGGGTGATTTAAAGTTGAAAAGTATTTTAATAAAAAATATGAATAATAATCGGGCAAAACTAAACCAACAAAATTTGTGGAGATACAGAGCATTGGTAGGAGGTTTTTATATTTTTAAGCACGAATATATATTATTATTTCAAAAAAATTAATAATCATTTATGGATTATATAAAATCAAAATTATCAGAAGATTTGGCAAAAAAGATATTGGGTAATAGAGCCAATGCTTCTAAATACCTTGTAAATCTTTCTAGGAGAAAAGAAATACCTGAGATTAAATTCAGAAAAGTTTCTAGGGGTAAAAATAAAGATTCTATTGTTTTAGATATTGATGATAGGGAAATATTAAAAACTGTTGTTAATAGCTGGGATTATGAATTAAGTAAGAATATTATTAGAGGTATTTTTAAAGAAACAGAAAAGTATAAAAATGGCATCGAAGCAAATAATGCAATGGAAATTCTTATAAAAGAATGGAAATCATTAAATTTAGGAATAATTGCATGGCCATTCTCTCAAGGAGCTTTCGATGATTTTGTCCAAAGAATAAATTCTGAAAAGGAAACTGGTTTAGTAAAAGATGAAAAAGTAAAAATAGCTGCTGTAAAATATAGGAGAATTAAAGAAATTAATACCGTGAGAAATGATTTTATAGAAACTTTAATTTTTGAGAAAAATAAAGATATTTTACCAACTCTTAGTCATAGAAAGGGGACGGATTTTTTTATAGATGGAATTTCTTTTGACCAAAAAGTAGCCAAAAGTCCTACAAATGAATTTAAAAAGAAATTTGGCGGAAATTGGCGCGATGTGGCAATAAAAAATCCTAAAATTATTGCTGAATATCTATATAAATATCAAGATGAGGGTCGTTTTGGTGCTGATCCAAGATTACTCGTTGTTTATATTGACGAAGATGTTTCAATACAACGAATAAAACAAGTAATCAATGAAATGGATTTAAATAAGCCAATTGAAGTTAATTTTACTTATAAACATAAAAATATTGGTGCAAAAAATTATAAAGTACCATGTTTTGTAGTGTTGCTTTATAATTCTTAAATAAAAATAAATTATCAAAACTTTTAAAAAAAATATGAAAAAAGAAACAAAAAAAGAGGAAGATAAAAAGAGTAAAAACTTAGAATCTGCTATTAAAGAAATAAAAGAGCGTTTTGGCGAAGGATCAATTATGAAACTTTCGGAAACTAATAAAGTGGATGTGGATGCAATTCCGACTGGGTCAATTGCTATGGATTTAGCCTTGGGAGTTGGGGGAATGCCACGTGGAAGAATCATAGAAATTTATGGTGCAGAATCTTCCGGTAAAACTACATTGTCTTTGCATATAGTATCAGAAGCCCAAAAAAAGGGAGGAATTTGTGCCTTTGTTGATGCTGAACACGCAATGGATCCGGACTACGCCAAAAGGCTCGGGGTAAATACCGACGAACTTTTAATTTCACAGCCCAATTCAGGAGAGCAGGCTTTGCAGATTGTGGAAACATTGGTAAAAACTGAAAATATTGCCGTTATTGTGGTTGATTCTGTGGCGGCTTTAACTCCGCTTCGGGAAATTGAAGGCGAAATTGGCGACCAACATATGGGTTTGCAGGCGCGTATGATGTCGCAAGCTTGCAGAAAGCTTTCAAGCATATCTGCCAAATCCAATACAATGATAATATTTATTAACCAAACTAGAATGAAAATTGGAATGGTTTTTGGCAACCCCGAAACCACTCCCGGCGGTTTGGCATTAAAATTTTACGCTTCTGTGAGAGTTAATTTAGCAAGAACAGCCCAAATAAAATCAGGGGATGAAATCATTGGTAATCGCGTCAAAGCTAAAATTGTAAAAAATAAAGTGGCTGCCCCATTTCGCATTGCTGAGTTTGATATTTATTATAATGAGGGAATTTCAAAATCAGGAGATGCACTAAGAGCAGGTTTGCTATCGGGAGCCATAAAACAGTCGGGTAGTTTTTTTACCTTTGAAGGGGAAAAAATCGGCCAAGGAACGGAAATCGCAAAACAATTTTTAAAAGAGCATCCAGAAATAATTAAAAAAATAAAAACCTCGGCGATGACAGTCCAACAAGCATAATTTATTTCAACGAAAAAACAGGCCACTGGCCTGTTTTTTAATATACAATATTTATCGCGGAGTATATGGAATCATTGCCATTTGGCGTGCGCGTTTAATAGCTGTTGCAATTTTTTTTTGGTGATGATTACAAAGGCCAGTTTTTTTTCTTGGTTTTATTTTATAAAAACCAGACACAAAACGAGACAACAATTCTATGTCTTTATAATCTACATCATCAATATTTTTTCTACAAAAGTGACAGAACAAGGTAATGAATTTTCAATTTTCAATTATCAATTTTCAAGGACGATTTTGCTTGATAATTTGATAATTTAAAAATTGATTGATAATTGGATTTTGATAATTGATAATTTAAAATGGGATATCCTTCACATCAATCTCTTCTGAATTTTCTTGAGGCATTAATAGTGGTTCACTGTTAGCAAGTGTTGCTGGCGGAGTATAATTTTCTTCAATTATTGGTATATCTTTGTCCTCCGAAGTTTTAGTGAAGGAGGACTCGCTTTTATTGTATTGACCACCAGCTCCTCCTTGTTGCGGTCTTGGTCCTAATTGTAAAGAATCAGCGATAATTTCAGTTTTATATTTTTTAATTCCATCAGATCCTTGCCAACTGCTGTTTTTTATTCTTCCTTCAATTAAAACTAAAGCTCCTTTTGTTAAATATTTTGCACTTATATCAGCTAATTTTCCAAAAGCCACAATGTTATGAAATTCAGCCTCTTGTTTTTTTTGTCCTGAACTATCAGTATAAAATCTATTGGTGGCTATTCCAAAAGAAGTAACTTGCTGGCCTGATGGCATGGCTCTTACTTCTGGGTCACGAGTAACATTTCCCAAAATAAATGCTTTATTTAAATTCATTTTATTTTTTAGCGAGCGAGGAATAATAAATTAAGAGCCGAAGTTATTAATTTATTATTCCGAACGAGTGATAAAAATATGCTATGCATATTTTTATTCGCTTAAAATTTCGTCTAATTTTTTTTCAATATCCTCTAATTCAACTTTTTCTCCTTTATGTTTGTCTTTTTCTTTCATAATTTCAATATTGCCTAACGTTTCTTTAGTTTTAAATTCTAACGCAGTCGGTGTCTTTCTGGTTCGTCTCGCCTTCATTTGTTTTATAGGTTTTTTAATTATAAGAAAATGTCGGAGAATGTGAAAGTCTTTTTCCAATTTTTCTTTTATTTCTTTTATTTTATCTTCTGTGATTTGAAATTCTAAAGTGACAAAATAACCCGAGCTATGCTTTTTAATTGGATAAGCTAAACTTTGAGGCACAGTTTTTTCTGATTTTAAAATTACTCCTCCTTTTTCTTGAACAAAAACTTCAAACTCTTTTTTAAGATTTTCCGCCTCTTCTGATTTTATTTCTGAAGATATTATATACGTTAATTCGTATGGTTTCATAATTATATTCAAATGACTACGGTCATTTATATATTTGGTATTATAGTAGATAATATATAAAAAATCAAGCTTTTCATTTGTATTTGTTGTGCTACAATAATCTTAAGATGATTAATCAATCTATTTTTAAATCTTACGATATTAGGGGTATTTATCCTAATGAATTAAACGAAACCGCAGCTTATCAAATAGGCAGGGCTTTTGTTAAATATACAGGTGCTAAAAACGTGGTAGTTGGTTACGATGCTCGTATTTCGGCGCCAGAGCTATTTAAAGCCTTAACAGAGGGTCTTTTTGCAGAGGGCGCAGAAGTGACAAGTATTGGGCAGATGCCGACGGAATGCCTTTATTTTGCAGTAGCAAGTTATGATTTTGATGCCGGAATTATGATAACAGCCAGCCATAATCCAAAAGAATATAACGGGTTTAAGATGATTAAAAAAAATGGAAACGATCTTAACATTGTGCGAGGATTAGACTTGTTGCCAGTCATTGAAGAGGGTAAATTTGAAAAAAGTAAAACAGAAATTCAACAAAAAAGTATTCTTGAAGACTACAAAAAATATATTTTTAACCTTTTTGATTTTAGCGCCATTAAAAAGTTTAAAATTGTAATTGATGCGTCAAATGGCGTTATGGGTAATGTGCTTTCAAAAGTCACCCTGTCGGTTGAAGTAATTCCGTTAAATTTTGAACCTGATGGAAACTTTCCCAATCATGCCCCAAATCCTTTAGAGCCCGGTTCTTCTGACCAAATTAAAGAAGCAATTAAAAAAACCGGAGCCGATTTCGGTTTTATTTTTGATGCCGATGCCGACAGAATTTTTTTGGTAGATGAGGCGGGCTTTATGGTTCAGGCGGATATAGTGTTACTATTGCTGGCAAAGTATTTTTTGCAAAATAATCCTGGCGCTGGCATTGCTTATAACGCTTTTTGTTCAAAAGCTGTTCCGGAATTTGTAAAAAAGTGGGGGGGCGTACCAGTACGAACCCAGGTTGGCGCGGTAAATGTGCGGGACGGATTATTGAAAAACAATGGCGTGATGGGCGGGGAAGAGTCGGCGCATTATTGTTTCCGCGATTATTTCTATATGGATTCCGGGCTGATTGCACTCTTGGCAATGCTTCAAATTATTTCAGCAGATGGCAGAAAAGTTTCAGAAATAGTTAAAGAAGTTTCTCCCTACTTTAAAACCGTTGTCAATTTCCAGATTGCCGACAAAGCAGGGATGCTAGCAAAAGTAAAAGAAGAATATTAGATCGGAAAACAGGATTTTTTGGATGGCGTGACGGTAGAATACCAAGACTGGTGGTTTTGTTTGCGGCCGTCAAATACGGAGCCGTTGTTGAGGTTGGTTATTGAAGCAGACACTCAAGAAGTGCTTGAACAAAAAAAAGAAGAATTAACTAAATTTATAACTCAATAAAAATATGGATATCGAATTAGCTAAAAAAGTAGCTATATCTGCGGCAAAAGAAGCTGGAAAATTGCTGAACACCAATTTTCAAGAGGAAAAAATCATGTCCTTTAAAGGCAAGAGCGATATTGTGACAGAAATAGATATAAAATCTGAAAAAATTATTTTAGATTTTATAAAATTACATTTCCCCAATCATACTATTTTGTCAGAAGAAGTCGGATTTATTGGAAATAATAATTCAAAGTATATGTGGGTTGTAGATCCTATAGATGGAACCATGAATTATTATCATGGAATGAATCCGTATCGGGTGGGGATATGTTTGCTGGAAGATAAAAAGCCAATTCTTAATGTACTATATAATCCAACAAAAAATGAAATGTATGTTGCGCAAAAAGGTGGAGGAGCATTTTTAAATGATAAAAAGATTACCGTAAGCGACAACGCAGATTTAAAAAATTCGGTGGTAATGTTTCACTTATCTTCAAAAGAAGAACCTAGAATTAGAACCATGGCTGTACTGGAAAAAGTATTCCAGGCAAGTATGCAAGTGAGAATGTATGGGAGCTCTTTGTCGCAAATGAGCTATGTCGCCAGTGGAAAATTTGATGTATATTTTAATGTTTCATTAAAACCTTGGGATATTTTACCTGGAGCCTTGCTTGTTGAAGAAGCGGGCGGGAAAGTGACGGATATAAAGGGAGGAGAAATTACTCACGAATCAACTTCGGTCATTGCAACAAACGGAAAGGTTCATGACCAAATGTTAAAATTATTAGAAAATATATAAAGTTTTCATCAAAAAAACAGCCCGTGGGCTGTTTTATATATCAATAAAATTCCTCTCCAGTTGCATATTTTGTGGAGCAAAATCAGCGAAGCAATAATGCAATTGGCCGTTAGAAAACCCCAGCGAGGGCGTTCTGCTAAAAGAGCACCTCGGAGCCCGCCCATTGCGGCGGGCGAGAGATAGGCGCGGCTCGCAACAAATATGCGAACTGACGCCGCGCTCTTTTGGCAGAATGCCCGAGCGCACTACAATCCCATTTTTTCTTTCACCTCCCTCATCGTTTCCTGCGCGATTGTTAAAGCTCGCGCTTGCCCCTGTTTTAAAATTTCCTGCACATAGACTTCGCGTGATAATAATTCTTTTTGTTTTCTGCGGAATGGTTCTAAATAATTTATTAAAACCTCGGCCAAAGATTTTTTGAAGTTGCCATATCCTTTTCCTTTAAATTCTTTTTCAATTTCCTTTGTTGTTTTGCCGGTTAATAAACTATATATAGTTAAAAGATTAGAAATACCCGGCTTTTTTGTAATGTTATAAATTACATCTTTGCCTGAATCAGTTTCTGCTGACATTATTTTTTTTTGTATTTCTTCGGGTGCATCAAATAAAAATATACAGCTTTTAGCTTCATCAGATTTTGACATTTTCTTTTTGGGATTAGTTAAGCTCATTATTTTTGAACCTTCTTTTAAAATCATTGAAGCGGGTTCTTTAAAGGTTTGTCCGAATTTCTGATTGAATTTTTTAGCAATACTGCGGGTTAGTTCAATATGTTGCTCTTGGTCTTTGCCGACAGGAACCGCCTCTGTCTTGTAAAGTAAAATATCAGCAGCCATTAACACGGGGTAATTTAAAAGTCCGGCATTTATATAGTCTTTATATTGCTCGGACTTTTCTTTAAATTGCGTCATTCTTTTTAATTCTCCCATTGGCGTGATTGTTTCCAAAAGCCAAGCCAATTCAGCATGTTCTTTGATATGGGATTGCACAAAAATAACAGATTTTTCAGGATTTATTCCAGCAGCCAAATAAATAGCGGTTGTTTCTAAAATATTTTTTTGCAATTTTTTTGGATCAAAAGGAGTAGTAATGGCATGCAAATCAACTATGCAAAAAACACATTCATTTTTTTCTTGCAATTCAATCCATTGTTTTATTGCACCCAAATAATTTCCTAAATGGATGTTTCCTGTTGGCCGTATTCCGCTGAATATTCTCATGATTTTAAATTTAAAATTATTTTTTATAAATTTACACTTCAATAACTACCGGTAAAATCATTGGTCTTCTTTCTGTTTTTGCAAACAGAAAGTCGCCGATTTTATTTCTAATTTCATCTTTTACATAAGACCAGTTTTCTGTTTTCCCATGACCTGCGGTTTTGGCTACAATTTCAACAACCTTTTTGCGAGTTTGTGCCAATAAATCTTTTGATTCTCTTAAATACACAAATCCGCGGGAAATTATATCGG
>Ga0209515_10007068_pt1 | contig 13663 bp, 11 predicted proteins | sample Subgroupgradi54m_FD_187454 | JGI IMG/M metagenome (GOLD analysis project Ga0209515, IMG submission 187454) | Subsurface groundwater microbial communities from S. Glens Falls, New York, USA - GMW60B uncontaminated upgradient, 5.4 m (SPAdes)... ...
CAAAAGAGACGCAAGAGTGTTAATCAAACACAAAAAAACAGAGCAGGTGCATATTGCGCTGGGTGTAAAAACAGTAGCCATAAATAATCCGGACCGGTACCCACTTTCTGTGCTGTCTGCTATTTTGGGTGGGGGAATGAGTAGTAGACTGTTCCACGAAGTTCGAGAAAAACGAGGACTTGGGTATTATGTACGTAGTCATTCCGAGGAATATCAAGATACCGGGTATTTCTGCTCGACAGCAGGGGTGGATCCAAAAAGGATCGATGAAGCGATAACCGTTATACTGGAACAGTATCAGCAGGTAGCGGGTGGCACGTTGCACGTAGCAGATTCAGAACTAAAAAAAGCGAAGGAATATATGAAGGGGCATTTTATTTTAGATATGGAAGACAGCCGGTCTGTGGCCGGGTTTTATGCAACCCAAGAACTTTTAGAAGACCACATTGACAATATGGAAGATATTTTGGTAAAAATAGATAAGGTCACAAAAGACGATGTGTTGCGAGTTGCTCAAACGTACTTAACAAAGCCCATGCAGCTGGCAATAATTGGAGATTTTGAAGACAAAGATCACTTCCAAAAACTTTTGGAAGCATAAATTCGAATACCAAAGCACGAAATCCGAAACAAATACAAATGATCAAAATACAAATGACAAAAATAGTTTTGAGCATTTAAACATTCGAATTTTGAACATTGTTTCGAGTTTCGATATTCGGATTTCGAATTTTAATATTTATGGAACGATCAATAATTTTAGTAAAACCAGATGGATTACAACGGGGATTGGTTGGGGAAGTAATCCACAGATTTGAACGCAAGGGATTGCGTCTTTGTGGCATAAAAATGGTTGCGCTAACAGATGCAATTTTAGACGAATGGTACGCACATCACAAGGATAAAGCGTTTTTTCCAAAACTCAAAAGTTATATGAAGTCATACCCGGTTGTTGCTATGCTTTGGGAAGGGTTGGATGCAGTAATAACAATTAGAAAAATGATTGGGATTACCAAGGCCAGAGACGCAGAACCAGGAACCATACGGGGCGATTTTGCCATGAGCCAGCAATATAATTTAATTCATGCATCGGAAGACGCGGTTATTGCCAAAAAAGAAGAAGCGCTTATTTTTGACCCCGAAGAAATTTTCCCCTGGGAAAAAGAAGATTATACTTCTATTTACCTCGAAGAAGAACGCCGCTAGGTTAGTATTAAGGGATTAGTATTATGCATTTATGGGATTTCAGATTGGATTGCTTTGGCAAGCCTTTAAAGGACTGTCGTCTAAAGCGCAGTAATGGTAAGCTAATCTACATTTATCCTTGCAAGGCCTCGCCTTGCGAAGCTAAGTGTGGGGCCGGGAGGATAGACGATAAATCGTCAGGGGAGTAAACTCCTTTTTCTCCTCTCCGGCATGCACGTTGATTCGTACGGAACTCCTTTCTAGGATTCTTGGGGGGCACGTGGTCGGGATTTTAGCTCGACTACTTTCAGTGCGAGAGCATGATCTGCTTCTTCGCAAGCGCTTATTATTCCCGTGAGAAGACGATGTGCGTCTTGCCATGTTGTCGCGTCGCCATTATATTGAACAAGGCTAAAGAGCGCTTCGACAACGGCTGTTTTTGCTCGGGTTTGACCATCCATACTAACTGCCTGTTGCTGGATGGCATCTCTCATAGTTGCCACTTTCTATTTCCTCCTTTCCTGAAAGATACTAGCTTGCGCCATATCATTGCGAGGAACGAAGCAATCCCTGATTCTGGACAAGCCAGAATGACGAAAGAGATTGCCACGTCGCTCACTGCTCCTCGCAATGACAGATGAAGTTTAGTCTAGCCTCCTATTCTTCTTGCAACTACCAGGTTGAGTATGCTTTCTGCCTGGTGTTCTGAGAAGAAAGGCCCAAGCACAAACGCTGTGCCTTTGTGGTTGACGTCAAATTCCACAAGTTGAAGAACCCGATCACTGTCTTTCTGTGTGAGTTGTGCAGCAGTAAAGTCTGCAGCAACTACTAGAATGCCCCAGACAGCGTGATGTCCCTCTCTGTGTCCTGGCCAATTGGTCACCAGTTCTACTTCGGATGCCAATGTTACTCCTTTCCGTACTTTAACCTGCCGCCCCGTCAGGTAAAGACCACAGATAATTGTCATGGAAGATTGCCACGCTCTCCTTCGAATAACACTCAGGATCGCTCGCAATGACAACTGTACCTGTGGCCTCTACCTGGGGATTAGCAGTATTTATCAACGTGCTATAAAACCATCGTCATTCTGGTGAGCCCCGATTTAATCGGGGCGACTCCAGAATCTGATCCTGGATGCGTCCGCTTTGCCATCGGACTTACCAGGATGACAATATAAAAAACTTTGCAAGAAACAACATTGCAAACGGCTTGTGTTTGCAGGTAATTCTTGGCAGTATGGAGTATAGCACGCTGATGTTTTGAATACAAATTATTAGGATGTTGTTTGACCTCGCAGGTCTAAAGCCACAAGACCCGCGAGGTCTTCTTTGGAGTTACACCACTTTGATTCAGTAATTTCTATTGCATTACAACTGGGTTATTAGTATAGTAAGAAAATATACATGAAGACGTTAAAATTTGCCCCATATTTTCTTGCAGGTTTTGCTTTTTTTGTCTACCTTATTACTGCCGCTCCGTTTTTTCTTTGGCTCGACGCACCCAGGTTTGTTGCCGCAGTTGTTTCTATGGGCGTTCCTAATCCTCCGGAGCCTTTGTACCTTATGCTTGCTAAGCCGTTTTCTCTGCTGCCAATTGGGTCATATATTTTTCGATTGCAAGTATTTTCTTCTTTGCTTGCCGCAATCGCCCTTGTAATCATTTACAAAATTACAGGGAAAGTAATTGTAGAAACAGCAGGCGCGCAGCTTGTCAAATCAAAACAAATTGCCAGAATTGTGTTTTTACCGGGTCTTTTTGCCATGGCAATGCTGGCGTTTTCGTACCAGTTTTGGTCGCAGGCGCAAAACGTAGAAACGTTTTTGCTTGTAGTACTCATTGCGGTTATCACGCTCACACTGCTTATAACTGCAACAAACAGAAAGAAGTTTTTTGTTAATTTTTGCATTATTGCCGCTGTTTTAGGTCTTGCTACCGGGACAAACCCCATAATTGTTTCTATTGTTCCAACTATTATTTGGGTTATGTGGAACAAAAAGCGATTTGTAACCCCAGAGGGAATTTTTACCTGGATTGCAATTGGGATAATTGCAATTGTCCTGGTACATTTATACGTTCCCATTCGCGCCGCAGCAAACCCGTTTCTTAATTACTGGCGGGCAACAGATTTTGCAGGAGTATGGAGCGTGTCTACAGGCTCTGGTTTAAATGTTTTTGTCCCAGAGCTTGGGCGCATTAATGGGTTTACCGGGTCGCCCGAGATTTTCTTTAAAAGCACATGGCATTTTATCGAAACGTTTTTTCTTACGTTTACCCCAATTATGGTGCCATTTATTTTGCTTGGAGGATACTATTTATGGAAGAAAAGCAAATATCATTTTACATTTTGGGGATTAATTATTTTTACGAACTGGTTTTTTTCGGGCATTTACTTTTCGGGAAACCAAGAATCGTGGTTTTTGCTGTCTGACATTGCGTTTGTTGTAATGGCTGGGCTTGGGTATTATTGGTTATGTTCTGCTCCACAAGAAATTGTCGAGTCTTTCTTTAAACTTAGTAGTAAACTCAATGCTGCTTTAAAAAACTATAACCGTTATCTTATTTTACTACTTATTATTCCGTTTGTTGTCTGGTTTGCAAACTTAAACCGCGGTCAGTATACAACAACCGAAGACTATATAAAAAATCTCTATAAACCAATTGGAAACGAGAAGGCAATTTTGTTTGGCTCGTCCGATCTATTCGATTCTGTATCTTTCTATGTCCACGACGTTCCAGGTACTAGCGTGTATAAACCAAACGTTGTACCAGTAACAGACAATTTGTACTACATATTTCAGTGGTACCGGGATAACCTGTCGTCTACCAACCCGGATCTTAAAATGCCCGATGGATCAACACTTACGTATAGTTCGGCAGACGAGTACAGCAAATTTGTGGGTGCGTTTTTTAAGGCAAATATGGATAAATACAAAATTTATGTAAGCGTTCCTGCTATGCGGAACAACTTTTTGCAGGTGTATGGGGGAAACCCGCAGCAGGGAAGCTTGCAGCTTGGCAAGGAATTTAAACTGGTGCCACAAGGGCTGCTTTTCCAGGTTGTGCCTGCCAACGCACAGGTTGCAACAAACCTGGATAACTTTAATTTTAAGTTCTCCAACGGATTTCCAAAAGAAAAGCCTTACATAATGGAGCAAACGTACAAAACAGAACTTACAGGTATTATTAACGAGTATGCTTACGCGTTTGAATACATGGGGGATCAGTCTTTAAATGCGCAGAAAGCAGATAACGCGTTTAAATTTTACCAGCAGGCATATAATTTAAATCCAAATAACGCCGAAATAATATCCAGGCTAGGCAATTACTATGGTAATGTTGGAGATCATCAGAAAGCAGCAGAGTTTTTTGAGAAAGCATTAAAAATAGAACCATCAAACGTTGGTCTAATTTTTAATTTGGCAATTGCATACGAGAATTTGGGCATGATAGATAAAGCAACGGCATCGTTTAATAAAGTAATGCAGCTGTCCCGGAATAATCCACAGGTCGAAAAATTGGCGAAACAGCAGTTGGAAGCACTGCGTGGCGGAACCGCGTCCGCGTCAAACGCGGCTGCGCAAACCCAATTGCCTGAACAATTGCCTCCTGGTTACACATTATACGAAAATAAAGCTATGAATATTGCATTTATTTATGCAAAAGGATATACCGTAAAAGAACAGGGGGGTATTGTTCATTTAACGAATGGATTAACAGGAAAAGACGAACTAACTATGGATATGTCGTCCCAGGTTGTATCGGAAAAAGATGCAATTGAAAAAATAGCGGATAAAATGCCGTTTAAAATAGACGGTATTGCGCTTGGAACGCAAAAAATTGTCATCCCTGGTTTCCAGGCAATTGGTAAAACATATGGCACAGGGGAACATATTACATTTCTACTGTTAATGAAACAAAATACAACAGGGTTTGTAATAAAAGTCTATCCTGGGGATTCAAATAAAAGTAAGGATTTTAACCAAATACTAAGTAGTATTCGAACCATAAAGTAAATTTCATCCTGCGTCATTGCGAGGAGGAACGACGAAGCAATCTTCCAGGCAGATTGCCGCGTCGTGCTAAATGTATGGCACTCCTCGCAATGACAAAAATTTCATCCTAAATCGTTACTATCTTTGTTAACAGACCAGACATCGTGTAGTTTTTTGCCCATATGTATATTTCGAGCCACATAAAACCCGGTTAAGATTGCATGATCCTGATTGTCATACCGAAATAATCCACCCCGTCCACAGACATACAGATTGTCAAATTGGCTAATAAATTCTTTAACCTTTTTAAAAGGAGTTTTGTAATCAAAATTATATATGGGGTATGCATTTCTTACCCTGTACACAAAACCATCTATAATATCGTCTTGCCGGACCAGGCCAATTGTAACAATTTCCCTTTTGGCTTGCTCGAGTAATTTCTGGTCGCTGCTTTGCCACAGCAAGTCATCCTCGTCGCAAAAATATTCCATCCCAACTGGCGTATTATTTTCGCCCTTTTTTACCATATATGGACTCCAGTTTCTAAAGTTTTGAATCCTACCAACCCTAACGTCTGGTTCGTGAATGTAAATCCACTGATCAGGAAAAGGATTTGATTTGATAATTAAGTTAACTGTAATAAAATTTCTGAATTTTAAATTTTTAATTTGCTGCTTTAATTTTGGATCTGGGTCTAAAAGAAAAGCTAGCCTATTAAAAGGGAGGGTAGAAATAACAATATCTGGTTTGATAATACGTTTTTTATTTCCTTGCAAAACAACAACATGGGTAATGTTTTTTTTCGATCTTTTAAATCCAATAATTTCGGAATGGAAGGTGATCGTAACACCATTTTTTTCCAACTGGGATTGTAGTTTTTTGTACAGCATGCCAGGCCCAAGTTTTGGGTAATAAAAACTGGTAATAGTTGTTTTAGCACCAGATTTAATTCTAAAAACGGCTTCCAGGATGGCTTTGGAAAGATTAAAATTTTGAATTCTCTGGGCAGCCCATTCGGAAGAAAGCTTGGATGTTTTGATCCCCCAAACCTTTTCTGTATAAGACTTGAAGAATATTTTAAATAATGTGTCTCCGAATCTATTAGATACCCAGTGGTCAAACGTTTTTTCGTCGGGGAAGCGGTTGTATTGCCGGGTAAACCAGCTATATACAATTTTTACGGTATTTGTGAGCCCTAAATTTTTTAGGGCATTGGGAGCAGATAATGGGTAGTTATAAAATTTTTTCTGATAATAAATTCTTGATAGCCTTTCTCTTTTGAGCATATCAATGCCTAGAAACGTTTTATAAAACTGATTAATTTCGGGGAATTCTGTATAAAACCTGTGGCCTCCTAAATCGAAACGGTACCCATTGTGCTGTAGGGTTTTTGCAAGTCCTCCGACAGTGTTTTCCATCTCGAAAATGCTGATTTCAAATTGTTTTTCTTTATCTAGATTTATTAATTCGTACGCAGTTGCCAAACCGGCAGGACCTGCTCCAATGATTATTACTTTCTTTCTTTTCATTCGCGAAATCTTTGTCTTCGTAGTATAACAGATGATATGATAGTACAATGACGGGTAAAAAAGCTATTTATTTTTACTGGATTTTTGTTTTTATTATCTTTGTTTTACAGATTCCACTAACAATTGGGGCGCAAAATCAGATTCGATACGAAGAATTGGGAGAATCTGTTAGAAATCCCTTTTGGTTTTCCCGGAGAATTTTATATGATGGGGTTTCTTCCAACATTGGCTGGTATGCCACCATGCATGTAATCTATAGTATTTTTGGGTTTGATCTGTTCGCAGCGAAGTTTTTTAGACTCCTTCTCCATTTTGTATCTTTACTATGTATAGCTGTGCTTTTAAAAAGATATCTTACTATTAAACACTCGTTTTTGCCATTTTTAGCTATAGCTTTGTCGCCGACACTACTATATTTTAATCTTTTCCAAACGCCGTATGGTATAGATTTGCAGTATTTTCCTATCTGCTTATACTTAATTCTATCTGCACATATAAAAAAATTGTCTTTGGGACTTATCAAATTATCTTTGGGGTTATTCCTTGCTATGATTGCCTGGCTTAGTTACCCCACATTTATCTTTTATATCCCAATAGTAATTTTTCTTGCGATGAGGAAATTACTGCCGTTAAAAAGGCCTCTATTTATAATTATTCCCTTTGCGTTTTTCTTATTACCACTCCTGGCCGGATTTATGTACATAAAAGACACCCAATTGCTTATTCATGATGCACGAAATGGGGGAGGAGTGTTTAGAGGAGCAGGGAGTGTATCTTTTGACCCCGAATCAATTATCAAAAATGTAAGTGGGACGTTTACCGATATCTTTATTAAAGCAGATAGCTATAATTTTGAACTCAAAAATGTGGAATTTTCGTTACTGTTTCCTACACTCGCTGTTTTTATAATAATAGGTATCGCCATTTCACAGTGGAAGAAGTTTACAGAAAAAAAAATACTGCTATTGTCCCTGTGTCTTTTTATGTTTAGTCTGGCAAGCTATTTTGCCTATGACCCCAGCAATAATCCAGGTTTGCATAGAACAACAATTTTGCTGACCTGTTTTTATCTTGTGTATGTTGCTTTTTATAAGCAGTTTATTACCGTTTGGCATAGCTTGAGCGGATTTTTTAAATTCTTAATTCTTTTCTGTCTTGTAATAATTCCTCTGCATCACATTGTTGTGTATCCTTTTAATCTAGCTTCGGTCGGTGATTCTAGTGTGTATAAAGAGGGAAATTGGTTTACCAAATATGGAAGTCCCAGGCAGTCCGTGCAAAAAATGGTTACTGTGTTACAAAAAGAAGATCTTAAACTGGGATGTTGGGAAAATGCCCCTTGCCGCTATAGCGAAATATATGCTGCAGTTGCCGGCAGTTGTGCGTGGAATCATTTGTCGTGCAAACAGATATATGGTTTTGATTTTAAGACAAACCAATTTATCCCCTTGACTCCAACCCTGTGGGAAACGTATTATTTTGAGCATTAATGAAAAAAGTAATCATTGTGATGCCGGCGTTTAATGCGGCAAAAACGCTAAAGGAAACTGTACAAGATATTCCAAAAAACCTTGTTGACCAGATTATTCTTGTCGATGATGCAAGTACAGACAGAACCGTAATAATTGCAAAAAAATTGGGCGTCACAGTTATCGCTCACAAAAAAAATACGGGGTATGGAGGCAACCAGAAAACGTGCTACAAAGAGGCATTACAACGGGGAGCAGACATTGTTGTTATGGTCCATCCCGATTACCAGTACGATGCAACGCTTATTGAAGACGTTATAAAACCGATTATAAAGGGAAGATTTGCCATTATGTTTGGCAGCCGGGTTAGAACCAGAAAAGAAGCATTGGATGGGGGAATGCCCATTGTTAAATATATATTAAACAGAGTAGTTTCTTTGCTTGAAAATCTTGTCCTGGGGGTAAATTTTACAGAACATTTTAGTGGGTTTCGGGCATACACTTGCGATGTACTTAGAACGTTGCCTATTTCTCATTTCTCTAATGACTTTGTGTTTGACCAGCAGTTTATGATTGCAGCAATTGCATATGGGTATAAAGTTGCAGAATATCCTGTGCCTGTACGATATTTTGATAAAGCATCCTCAATTTCGTTTTTCCCCGGGATCAAGTTTCTTTTACAAACCTTCTGGGCACTCATACTGTTTATTTTGTATAAACTAGGAATGTATAAGGCGAGGATTTTTGTATAATTTGAACATTTCATTTCAAATTCTAAATTCTAATATCTAAATACTAAATAAATAACAATGCTCAAAACTACAAATACTAAACGTTTGAAATTTGTTATTTTTTATTTGGATATTGTTTAGAATTTAGAGTTTAGTGCTTAGAATTTTAATATGAAGTATAAATATCTTTACTGGCTAACGCCAATCGTTTTATTCTTTGCTCAGGCGTATTTTACCCTTGTGTCTAGGGGGCAGATTCGTTACGAAGAATATCAGTATAAAGAAGTATATTGGTTTGCACACCATTTGGTGTGGGATCCATTGGGAGCGGGGGATTTGGGCTTTTACGGGACAATGTATGTGTTTAACAATATATTCGGGTTTTCGCTTTTTGGGTTTAAAATATTTCGGCTGGCTTTGGATGCTGCATCGTTGCTTTGTTTATCTTTGCTTCTAAAAAAATTATTGGGGGAAAAGCGTGCGATTATTCCGTTAGTTACTATTGGACTTTCGCCAACGATTCTTTTTTTTAACACCATGCAAGTGCCGTATGGCATAGATTTGCAGTATCTACCCATAATTTTGTACTGCATGCTTGTTAGACCAAAAAAGAAGCTTTTGGGGTATCTGGCAACATTTGCAAGCGGGTTTTTAACCATGCTTGCCTGGTTGTCGTATGCAACGTTTGTGTTTTATTTGCCAGTGCTTTTTTTGTTTGTCATTCTGGGGACGACCAGGGGGAGGACTCCAGAATCCAGATTCTGGATGCGCTCGTTTCACTCGCTTACCAGAATGACGATGGTGAGCTTGATGGGTTTTTTATTGCCGTTTGTTGCTCATGTTTTATGGATTTATAACCGAGACCAGCTGATTGATCCGGCAACGGGAATAGGTTTGTTTAGGGGTTCGGGGAGCTTTCAGGCGAGTACAGAAAATTTCTATCAGGGACTAAAAGACATAGTTATTAATTTGTTTGTAAAAGCAGATTCGTACCACTACGAAGTGGCAGAGGTTGATTTTTCGTATGTATTGCCGGCAATTGCCATACTCTTTTGTGTTGTTTTTTCTATAAAGCAAGCTGCAAAGCATAAAGAAATAAAACCATATGTGCTTCTTTGTCTACTTTTAGGAGTAAGCAATATAATTATAACGTGCCTTACAGAAAGCAGCTTCAACGGATTTAGAAGGAATACACCGCTGATTGCTGCATTGTACGGGTTTTTCCTTATAGCGTGGTACATCGTTGGAAAATGGAAAATGGAAAATGGAAAATGGAAAATTTGGGGAACTGCTCTGTTATCCATACTTTTAGTTCATCATATTATTGCATATCCATTAAATATTGCTGGGTTAAAAGTTCCCAGTCCGTTTATGGAATATAGCTGGTTCGAGACAAAAACAACACCGTTTGCATCGTTTATGTATTACCAGCAAAAACTACGAGCAGGGGATTTGCATCTTAATTGTCAGGAAAAGCATGTAGACGAATATATGTGTAATTATACCGATTTGTATGCAGCACTCGTAAGTGATTGTTTTTGGAATAACACATTGTGCCACACGATATATGGGTATCTGCCTCAATATAAACAATACAAAAAGCTGACAATCGGTGTGTTATCTGCGTATGACCACGAGAAAGAATTGCCAAGAAATTAGTTTTTATAAATTAGAAAATAGTTATGGATAGTAGAGAATAGATATTTGTTTTCTATTTTCTGTTTTAGATCATGTAATGTGTTAAGGATGACAAAGTTGGGGTAATATCAGGGTTTGGTAGATTTTACAAACATTAAGGGTACGCCTTCTCTTCTGACCGTATATATGGTTTTTCCTTTTATGTGTTTATCCAGGTTATACCGGGTAAAACAAATGGCATAGTCTGCGTCGTTTGGATTGTCTACAGAAACTATATTAGGAGTAAAATAATAACTTGCCTGAACCGGGTCTGTGCAATTGTATACGGTATACGTTTCTGCTGGCATACGTGTGCTTGTAAGCCATATAACAGCTTCTTTTGTACTCTTGGCCCAGTAATCTGTTTCGTACTTCCCGTATGCCCCGGGAAGTCCTTGTACCAGTTCGTTAAAATATACATATTCATACGGATGCAAACGTATAAGTTCTTTTTGGGTTATAACAAGATTAAAAAGAAATACAGCAATAAGTATTCCCTTTACCATGGTATTACTTTTTTTAAAAAGAATACCAATGCCAATACCTGCGATTGCAGATAAGGGAACAGCAAGGAATAAAAAATGCCTCCAAGCATCGTAGTTTTGGGGATTTATTAGTACCACAAAAAAAATGGGCAGAAAAAAACTTGCCAGGATTAAAAAATAAACAACTCTTTCATCTGCCTCGCTGTCATTCCCATGGAAATGGTAATCTATATACATCAAGAGTCTGGATTCCCGCGTCCGCGGGAATGACAATGTTAATAACATAGCAATTGTGCCAAGAGCTAAAAACAGCAACGTTATAATGGGGGTCGTAATACCAATATATTTTGGTAGATAAAGCATGGGAAGATGACTTGGGGAGAACATTTTTCCGTCGTATAGAACAGCGCCTCCTTGGTGATGCAGGGAAACAGTTATCTTGCTTATAATTCCCAAAAGACCATTGTTGCTGACCAGGGGATCGGTAAAAAACAGGGAGGCGGCAAAAACTAAGCCAAAAAGTATAAAAAGGCAAAACAATCTTATTGGAAGATTGCCGCGTCGCGTCAAACGCGACTGCTGTTGCTCATTGCTCCTCGCAATGACAACTGTGAGAATCATAAGTAGTAATGTTGTTGCGGGAATAAAAACAAGCGCAACTCTTTGAGAAAAAGAAAGTCCCGAGACTATGGAAAACATAAGTATCCATTTCCAGACGCCTTGTGTTTTGTATCTGGTTAAAATCTTAATCGCGAAAAAAAGCTCGATAGAGTAGAGCAGGGCAGCCGAAATATCCAGTTCGTTGTCAAAAATATCCCCAAGCCACCGAGGAGAAAAGATAAGGAATAGTATGGCAAAGAGCGGAGCAAGATTATCTTTGCTTATTGCCCGTAGGCTAAGATACATAAACAGTAGGGTAAAAGAAGCAATTATGGCTTTTTCCAGATGGAGTGTTTCGTAGTTTCCTGCTTGCCCGAATAGTTTTAAAGGCAAAAAGTAGAGCATGTCAAGAAAAATAGCATGGTTTCCGGCCATTTCATTTGTTGTTGTGTCTATTGTTTTTGACGGGTCAAAAAAAACTTGCGAATATAGCTGCCCTTGTTGTAAGTAACTTGTTTCGTCCCACGAGATACCATAGCTTTTAAAGGTCAAGAGAATAAAGCATAAAAATATGGTATAAATTAAAATGAAACACAAAAAAGGTCGGTTTTTCATACAATAATGTCTAGGTCTATAATAACAAAATTCTATTGGCTACTGCCATTTTTTCTGGTTTTACTCCAGGTGGTATATACCCTAAATTCTACAACACAAATCAGATATGAAGAGACAGATCAGTTACGAAATAATTACTGGTTTGCTCATCACCTCATTATCCAAGCCGGATATACAAATTTTGGTGGATATGGAACAGTTGATATTGTTAACTGGCTATTTGGTTTTCATCTTTGGAACTATAAATACCTCAAGCTATTCATTGCCTTGTTCTCTCTTTTTTCTGCAGCTATTCTACTTAGAAGATATTTAGGAGTGAAGTGGGCGACAGTTGTGCTTTTAATCTTTGGTTTGTCTCCAACCATGCTTTTTTATAATACGTTGGCAACTGTTTATGCAGTTGATATGCAATATTTTCCCATACTTTTATTGCTTGTTTTGACAACATTTAAAAATTCTTTCCTGGAACTTGGTAAATACGCAGTGCTTTGGATGCTGATGATGTGGGGGTGGCTATCGTACCCTACAATGGCTTTTTTAGTACTACCAATAGGAATTTTTTTTATACAAACTCAGGGAAAAACCAAAAAATTTAGATGGCTCTCTATTGCAGTAGCCTTGGTTGCTTTTGTAATCCCGGTGATATCCTGTGTGCTTTGGGTTCACAATAGAGATCAATTATTCGACAGTCGTGGTAATGGTATATTTCTTTCAGGAGGAGCACCAGAAATACGAAATAGCCTAGGAGATACATTCTATCAGGCTTTTGCAGGTTTAGGCAAAAATTTATTCATTAAAGCTACTGCATACGAATTTGAAGTAAATCAGGTTGAGTTTTCAGGTATTATTCCTTTCTTTGCCTTGATATTCATTGTTATGACTCCATTGTTATGTTTTAATAAGGCAAAAGGGGCAAGATTGACAATTTTTCTTTGTTTTGTTGTTATTTTTCTCAATTTCATACTTAGTAGTATTGCTATTTTTTCAGGTGGCGGATTTAGACGATTTACACCTCTTTTGCTGGGTTTTTATTGTTTGCTTGGGATAAATATTTACCTTGTTTACAGCAAACGAATTTTTGCCACCAGTCTGCCAAAGTGGCTGGTGAGTGTTAGTATTGGCATTATATTAATCCATCATATTGTGGTTTATCCGATAAACTTTTCTCATATAAAAGATCCAAGCCATTTTAGGGAATTTAGTTACTTTAATCTTTATGAAAGTCCCCAGGCTGCCCTTGATCAAACTGTCTCGGACACGAGTTTCGCACCTGACATAGTTTGATGTACACTTAAAGGATGGCGAAATCTTTGTGCACCAAAGAACTCTACTCTACCTTTCTTCGGGTAACTTCTCAGCGGTATTCTGCATTAAGTTTGT
>Ga0209515_10007069_pt1 | contig 13659 bp, 11 predicted proteins | sample Subgroupgradi54m_FD_187454 | JGI IMG/M metagenome (GOLD analysis project Ga0209515, IMG submission 187454) | Subsurface groundwater microbial communities from S. Glens Falls, New York, USA - GMW60B uncontaminated upgradient, 5.4 m (SPAdes)... ...
CGATGTTAAAACTTTGATCGCAGTTCGGCCGGGTAATGGTTCCACTGTGAGTTTGGCCATAATGCGATTGGCAGCTTCCCGAATGACAAGACACTGCTGAACATTTCTGGCTTTCATTCCATTGACAAGGATCTATTGAATCCACAACCACGTCGAATAAGAACCCCAGCAATAAAAAGAATGTCAGTAATAAAAGCGGCCTCTTTTGTCTTAGCATGGTAAGAATATACCAGTAAATGGATCACTTTTCAAGACTTTGTATAAGTTAAAGACATATGCGACATTTTTGAGGTAAATAAGTGGTTTTCTCGTCGATAAACGCAAGGTTCCAACCGAAAATTCGAAGTTCGCGTGATGCTTCACATTTTAATCGGACAGCTGTGACTCAGAGATTGGGGCGTGGGGTTGAATTTATTGAAAGCTGTATGTATAATGTATGTATAGTGGAAATATGTTTTGAATGGGATCCCGCAAAAAATAAAGAGAATAAAAGAAAACATGGAGTTTCTTTTGAGGAAGCAAAGGCAGTTTTCTATGATCCCAATGCCATACAGTTTTTTGATCCTGATCATTCAGAAGCGGAAGATAGATTCATTCTATTAGGCATGAGTTATCAGCTGCGAATATTGGTCGTTTGTCATTGCTATAGAAAAGAGGACTCCGTTATTCGCATCATATCTGCCAGAAAGGCAAACAAAAAAGAGTCCATAAATTACGCGAGGTGATATTATGAGAACCCACTATGACTTTGAGAAAATGGAAGGGAAACGTAATCCCTATATTAAATCGCTCAAACAACCTATTACTATGAGGATAGACAGGGACACGGTTTCCTATTTCAAGGCTAACGCTGTTAAAGTAGGAATGCCCTACCAAAATCTAATTAATCTTTATTTAAGGGATTGTGTTGACCACAGAAGGATGGTTCAATTTAAATGGAGTTAACCCCCGTACTCTTTTAGAAAAGTCTTTGTAAAAGGGATAAAGAAGGGGCGCTGTGCACTTTTTCGGACATACAAAATGTCCGATAAATTCAAAATCCCCAAGAAATGGTTGGGCGGCCCAGCCATAAAAGCGGGAATATACCAGTAAATTTACACTAAAATCTTTATTAATTAGGTATTTTAGCTAAGCTGCCTCTTGTAGTTCCTCTTTTAAAGAGGTTCCAACCGAGTCCAGCCTGGGACCCCAGAATTTTTCTCCGACGTACAATTAATATTCCTAACACCAGGTTAAAATCTCCTCTTCATCCCATTTTATTTTGTAAAATCAACCACATTAATCGAGGCAAGTTTACTAACTAGATTAGACGGTAAAACAGGAGTGTGTTTTTGCGTCGCTGGGGTAGCTACTCTGGACTTTCAAGAAAATATACGGCACTTTCTCTTTCGGAAGAAAGGGAATTGATCTCCCGGGCTCAAAAAGGCGAAACGGATATTGCGAATGAAATTGTCTTGAGGCATTTAGGGTTCGTGATCTTTAGATTAAACAGAAAAATAATGCCAGAATTTCTAGAACGATATGGTCAGGACTTCCTTTCAGAATCTATCCCGGTACTTTATAAACAAATACAGGCCTATAATCTCTATTATCAGGATCAACATGGCAATCCAAAACCAGTCAAATTTGTTTCCTATATATGGAAAAGAATTGATGGATTTATAGTTGATTCAATCAAGAAAGAATTAAAGCGTGAAAACATGGAAACACCTACAGATAATTTATAACAACCATTTAAATATTTTATATCATGAGCAAAAGCATTTATGAATTCTGAAAAGGAAGCGCGGGTATGAGTTTATCTCCTAAATTCACCATAACAAACGTTATGGCTGCTGAGCTTACAAAAATAGAAAGAGCGCGGGGATTCCTTGATGCAGCTAAACTCTCTCGAGATTGGATTGCCAAGATGCAGAATAGAGCTCTTGTGCTGGAGGCTCATCACACAACACATATCGAAGGAACTCATCTAACTCTTGAGCAATCCGAAAAACTCCTAGCTGGGAAAAAAGTTTCCAATGCCGATCCAAATGATGTGAAGGAGCTACTAAATTATCGTAAAGCTTTCGATTTTGTAACCGAATATCTGGACAGCGGTGACCCGATCACAGAAGGACTCATTCGTGAAATTCATAAGCGATTAGTTAAAGGTGTTCGTGGCAATCAGGCAGGGCCTGGAGAATATCGCAAAGTCCAAAATTATGTGGTGAATTCTAGAACGGGGAAAGTAATCTATACACCTCCTTCCCCTCCTGAAGTTCCCATATTGATGTCCGAATTTGTAGATTGGCTCCGTTCAGAACATGGCATCAACCCTGTTTTGGAAGCAGGCATTGCACAGTTTCAATTAGTACACATCCATCCTTTTGTAGATGGAAATGGTAGGACGTCTAGGCTTCTTTCAACACTGTCTCTTTATAGGAAGGGGTATGACTTCAAAAGGCTTTTTACTATCAGCGAATTTTATGATCAGGATAGGTCCGTATTCTATAAGGCTATCCAAAGTGTGCGCGACACTGGAATGGATTTGACTGGATGGTTGGAGTATTTTGTAAATGGGCTTGCAACCCAGATGCGGGAAGTTCAAGAGCGGGGAGAACAGGTTATAAAAATAGATATTCTAGCGGAGGAGCATGGGCTGACCAGCAGACAACGAGTGGCTCTCCAGTATGCTTTAGAGCATGGAGGCCTTACAATCCAAGACTACGGAACACTTTATAAAAAGGTGAACCGCCGAACCCTTCAGAGAGAAATTAAAGGCTTAGTAGATAAAGCCCTGCTGACTTCAGAAGGAAGTACCAACAGACTCGTCTATCGCCCAGCAAAAATCAAGGGATAAAACTTGCGACAAACTTATGACACAGCTTGCGACATGCTTACGACATAACTCAGGACATATTAAATGGGCCGATTGTCAAAATTGTCCATAAAGTGTTCATAAAATGTCCATAAATTTTTGAATCTAATTTCCTTAACTTTAAAATACTTATTATCTAATGGTTTTCGGTTAAAAGCCTTCGGTTCTATGCCGCCTCTTGGAAGACCTCTTCCTTAAGAGAGGTTCTAACATCGTCCAGCCAGGGACCCCACTTTTTCCCCCATTATTTATTTCTCTCGAAAATAATAAAGTATAATCGCCTTAACATCAAAATCGGAACAAAATAATGGCAAAGAATAAAATTAAATTTAATAATCGTTTAAACAAGTCAATTGCATTAAAGCAATCTAAAGATAATACGAATGGGCGTATTTTTTTGGGACAAAATAAACCGGAAGTTGGATTTCCAATTGGGTCTCCTCTTACAACTGTCCCAATAGATTATAACAGCTTCCTTGTTGCTCTTAAAACCAGAATTCGAAACGAACGATTGCGCGTTGTTCTTGCAAGCAATACCGCATTAGTCAATCTTTATTGGGATATTGGTAATTCCATTCTTCAGAAACAGACAAGAGAAGGTTGGGGGACTAAGGTGATTGATCGCCTTTCTTCGGATCTAAGCAAAGAATTTCCTGAAATGAGAGGATTTTCCGCGCGTAATTTAAAATATATGCGAACTTTTGCTTCTGCTTGGCCGGATAATACAATTGTGCAACGGGTCGTTGCACAATTGCCTTGGCGCAGTAATCTTGCGCTACTGGATAAGATTGAGGATCCGAAAATAAGGATTTGGTACGCGGAAAAGACATTGGAATATGGGTGGTCAAAAACGATATTGGTTCATCAAATTGAAAGCGGTGCATATGAAAGAAAAGGTAAAACAACAAATAATTTTTCTCTGTCGCTGCCCCCACCTGATTCCGATATGGCAAACCAGATTTTTAAAGATCCTTATCTGTTTGATTTTTTAGGGACTGCCGATACTCGTCGTGAAAAAGAAATTGAGCAGGCTTTAGTTGATCATATTCAGCATTTTCTTTTGGAACTTGGACAGGGTTTTGCTTTTGTCGGCCGCCAGGTCCATCTTGAGCTTGGGGACAGCGATTTTTATCTTGATCTTCTGTTTTATCACCTTAAATTGCGTTGCTATGTGGTGATTGAGCTTAAAGCGGTTGAGTTTGATCCGGGACATGTAAGCAAGCTGAACATGTATCTAAATGTCGTTGATGATATTTTACGTCACCCAGATGATAAGCCTACGATTGGTTTATTATTGGTAAAACAAAAAAACAAACTAGTTGCTGAGTATGCCTTGCGCGGCTATACAAAACCAATAGGTGTTGCCCAATGGAAAACACAAATCACGCGAACTTTGCCGGAATCCCTAAAATCAAGCTTACCAAGCATCAAGGAAATCGAAAAAGAACTAAAATTAAATTAATAGTACCTTTTATTGAAGGTTGATCAATCATAGAGAAATGTATGTACAAATTTGGCCAAAGGAAATAAAAAAGCCCAAATCCTAGCCCTCAAGGGGCACGCGCACCATACGGTGACAATTCGGATTCAGGCTCTGCTTAAGTATAGCACAACAATTATTAGAACAAATCTTAAATAAGAAAATCGATAGCTTAAAATAATAAGTCCAAAAAACACTTCATCTGAATATTTTTCATTAAATCCATCATAAAAGTTCCAATATTGTCCTGTTGGGGACCCCACTTCTTAATTTTGGTCGTATAATATTTCTAATCTTCCTCAGTTATTATTGCGATTTATAGGTTCTAATCTTTTGTAAAGATAAGTTTCCCATTCCGCTTGCCGATAAAAATAAAATGATAAAATCGAAATTTATGAATAATGACTCAAAGGGGACCGGGATTTTAAAGATCTTACATTTAGGGGAGTATGGATTTTCAGTGTTAGTCGTAGGCGTTGCTACCGCCCTCTCTTTTGCCATGTTTCCTTTTTTTGAATTGACCAATCTGGTGATGATCTATCTTTTAGGAGTGCTAATCGTTGCGGTTCGTGGGCATAGAACTTCGGCTGCTTTGGCCTCCATTTTAAGCGTATTGGCTTTCGATTTCTGTTTTGTGCCTCTTCGATTTAAATTTTCAGTAACGGACGTACAGTATGTTTGGACTTTCATCATTATGTTAATTGTTGCCATGATCATTAGTCATCTCACCATTCGCTTGCGGTCCGAAGCAGAAGCGGCTCGACAAGGTCAAAAGAAAACAGCCATGATGCATGCTTTTACCCAGCATCTTGCGAGCACTCGCGGATTAGAAAAAGTTTTACACGCTTCTGTTCGACATATTGGGGAAGTTTTTAATAGCGCGGTTACCGCATTTATGCCGAATCAAGAGGGGCATCTCATTCCTAGAGCTTCGTTTGGTAGTCCTATAAAAATTAATGAAAAAGAAATAGGAGTTGCCCAGTGGGTCTATGATCGGTGGCAATCTGCCGGATTGGGAACGCAATCTCTTCCTGGGGAGGGCGCGCTCTATGTCCCTATTCAAGGATCAGAAGGAACTCTTGGTGTTTTAAGAGTGGAGCCAAAAACAGAAGCAAATCTGGCTGATCCAGAAAAAAAATTGTTGTTGGATTCTTTCACACATCAAATTGGATTAGTTTTGGAAGTAGACCGGCTAGAAGAAAATGCGAAGAAAGCGGAAATGGAGGCGGAAAAAGAATATTTAAGAAGTTCGCTCTTGAGCACTGTGTCTCACGATTTTCGAACGCCTTTGGCAGCCATTCTTGGGTCAACGGGCGCGCTTCTTAAAAAAGAAGAAGTGCGCAAAAATCCTTTCATGCAAGAACTTTTAGATAATATTCAAACCGAAGCCAAGCGGCTATCGCGCTTAGTGCAGAATCTTTTAGAGGCAACACGGTTAGAATCGGGGGTCCACATTCAGAAAGAGTTATTCCCTTTGGAGGAAATTATTGGTAACGCATTAGATCGGCTAAAAGAGTTGGGAGAACGTCAAGTCATTGTTGAAATTCCAGAAAATTTACCTGCTATTCCTATGGATGGATCTTTAATGGAACAGGTGTTTATTAATTTATTAGAGAATGCTTTTAGGTATACAACGCTCGATCATCTTATTAAAGTGGACGCAAAAGATGAAAACGGAGCCATTTTGGTTACGATTTCTAATCAGGGAACTGTTTTAAAAGAGGAGGAGTTGGAGCGAATATTTGATAAATTTTATCGCGATCCATCTTCCCCTGGCGCCGGTCTTGGACTTGCCATTTGCCGTGCTATTGTCCACACTCACGGAGGAAAAATTTGGGCGGAAAAAAAGGAGGGATGGGGAGCCACATTTCATTTTACTCTTCCTTTAGATAAAAATGATGGATTCTGAAAAAATTTTGCTTGTCATTGAAGATGAATCGGCCATTATTCGGTTTCTTCGTTCTTCCCTGGAGGATGCTGGCTGGCAAGTATTAGAAGCAAGAACAGCACGGAGTGGTCTTGAACTTGCGGCTCAACGCAAACCAAGCATTATTCTCTTAGATTTAGGTTTGCCCGATCAAGATGGGTTAGAGGCGCTTAAAGATTTACGGAAATGGACATCGGTACCTATTATTATTATCTCTGCCCGCGGTCAAGAAAAAGATAAGATTGCGGGGCTAGATTCAGGAGCGGATGATTATTTAACCAAACCTTTTGGAATTGCCGAACTTATGGCGCGGCTGCGAGTAGCGTTACGGCATGCAGAAAATAAACTTGAAGATGCCCCTCCTATCTATGAAAATCAAAGTTTAAAGATCGACTTGTTTGCTCGCCGTGTTTGGCTCCGTAAAAAAGAGGTTCATCTGACCCCTTTACAATATGATTTGCTTGCTGTTTTAGTACGAAATGCTGGCCGTGTGGTACGCCATAAGCAATTGATGAAAGAGGTTTGGGGTGAAGATCATGCGGTGACTCCCGAATCTGTCCGCATTTTTGTCCACCAGCTTCGCCGAAAAATTGAGCCTGATCCCGTGAGACCCCGGTGCCTTAAAACCGAGCCGGCCATTGGCTATCGGTTAGAATTACCTAACGACTAGTCTTCTCTTTTTGCCTCATTAAATTTCCTCCTCCTCCTTAACAAAGTTTTAACATTCTGTTAATGGTTCTAATAGCGCCCCCTGTGCTATACTTCTAGGAATAGGAGGGACTTAACCCCCATGTTGAAAAAGTTAAATAGTTTTATCTTTGGTAAGAAACGGGATCTGGAAGATCCTAAAATATTCCATCGGATTGCGCTCATTCCTTTTTTGGCCTGGGTTGGCCTAGGGGCGGATGGACTTTCTTCCTCTACTTACGGGCCAGAAGAAACATTTAGGATGTTAGGCTCTCACCCGCATTTGGCTGTGATTTTGGCTATCGCTACCATTGGGACTATTGCCATTATCTCTTACGCTTATTCCAGAATTATTGAACATTTCCCTTTTGGCGGTGGGGGCTACGTGATTGCTTCCACGCTCTTAGGTCCTAAGGCAGGGTTAGTTTCTGGAGCCGCGCTTCTGGTGGACTATGTGTTAACCATTTCTGTTTCCATTGCTGCGGCAACAGATGCTTTTTTTAGTTTCATCCCTATCCAATACCATCCTTTAAAAATTTATTTTGGAATTATTGCGATTATAGGGTTATCGATCCTAAATTTAAGGGGATTAAAAGAATCTATTCTATTTTTGATGCCTGTTTTTCTTCTATTTTTAGCCACTCACGCAGCCATTATTTTGGGAGCGGTTTTTGGGAATTTAAGCGCGCTTCCTCAAGTAGCAAATCAAATTCAAACAGGATTTCATAACGATATGGCAACCATTGGAATTGCTGGGATTATTGCTTTATGTTTGCGCGCCTATTCCTTTGGCTGCGGGACCTATACGGGGATTGAGGCGGTATCTAACGGTTTGGCCATTATGCGCGAACCTAAAGTGGAAACGGGCAAGAGAACCATGATCTATATGGCAACCTCGCTTGCATTAACAGCCTCTGGTTTAATTCTGGCCTATCTTCTCTTTCAAGTGGTTCCGGTAGAAGGTAAAACAATGAACGCAACTTTGGCGGAACGTTTTGTTGAATTTATATTTGGCAGAGTGGGTTCATTGGGACATCTATTTATTATTGTTACTCTTATTGCCGAAGCTGCTTTGTTGGTTGTGGCCGCGCAGGCTGGGTTTATTGATGGGCCCAGAGTCATGGCCAATATGGCTGCGGATTCTTGGTTGCCGAATCGGCTTTCAAGTCTTTCGGATCGGTTAACTATTCAAGATGGAATACTTTTCATGTCCATCGCTTCCGTGGCGACTCTTCTCTATGCTCATGGGCATACGGCCACTCTGGTGGTTATGTATTCCATTAATGTTTTTATTACTTTTACCTTAAGTGAGATTTCTATGATTCGGTTTTGGATTAAAAGCAGATTTAAATATCAAGATTGGAAAAAGAAAATATCCGTTCACATTACGGGGCTTATTCTGTGTTCGTTAATTCTTGTAATTAATCTTTATGAAAAGTTTTTTGAAGGAGGATGGGTCACCTTAGCCATTACGGTAAGCTTAATTATACTTTGCGTGGCTATTAAGCGGCATTATCAAAATGTTCGTAAAAATCTAACTCGATTAAACGACATATTGGCAGAAATTCCTAAAGAACCACAGGCAGCTTTTTCCGCTTTAAATCCTAGCGCTCATACCGCTGTTCTTATGGTGGGAGATCACTTAGGATTAGGGATTCACTCTCTCTATACCATACAAAGACTTTTTCCAAATTATTTCCAGAATTTTATTTTTGTTTCTGTGGGGGTGGTGGATTCCGCCGCTTTTAAAGAGCAAGAGGTGGTGAGCTCTGTTCGAAATCATACAGAAGAGTTGCTAAAGAAATATACGATGATGGCTAGAAATTTAGGCCTTGCCGCGGACTATCATATGGCGGTGGATACAGATGTTGTGGAAGGTTCAATAGAAATTTGTAAAACTATCGCCAAAAAATATCCAAGAGCCTTTATTTTTTGTGGTAAACTTATTTTTCAAAAGGAAAGTTTATTTTATCGGTTTTTGCACAACGATACCGCCTACGCTTTGCAGCGTGAGTTGCAATTTACCGGAGTCAGTTGCATGGTTTTGCCTGTTCGAGTTTTGTCTTAAAAAACCAGTCATTTTACTAGGCAGCTCCTTGTAGTTCCTTTTTAAGAGAGGTTCCAACCGAGTCCAGCCTGGGACCCCAAGCCGTATTTGAGGCGTATAAATTCTCTAATCTCTCTCGAGAATCAGCGTGATTTAGAGGTTTGAATCTTCGCAAAAGTTTAAGGTCCCCTGACAGGACATAAGGCATGGAATTAAGTAATTTCTCGTCGATCAACAGGAGGTTCTAACCTATCATAAATATCATGCAAAAAAAAACTCTAAATAAACTCATTCGTTACGTCGATTCCACCGAAATGACTGAGATCAAATCCAACAAAAAGCTTCTAAAGAAATTAAAAGCAGGACATCGAGATGCTAAAACGATGAAAGGGAAATTTGTTGAATTTAAAAGTCCAAAAATAAGTCATTCCTAGTCAGAAGGGATCCCCTTCCCCAAAAAACTCCCTTCCTAAAAATAGAGAAGAAGGTGTAATAATAAAACTTCATAATCATTATGTACGGAGAGAATTAAGCAAAAGCATCCTATAGGCTTCGTCTGTGCTCCAAATGCTATAATGCAAACAATCAACAAAGAATCGCATAGAAATGAAAAGAAATAATATTGTAGTCCAATCAAAAAAACAAATTGTCAAACGATCCCCAACAAAACTAATTGAGGATGTTCGTAGCCTTATTTTGTCCACACGTGGACGTATAGCTCAAACGGTGAATGCGGGGCTTGTCTTGCTTTATTGGGGTATTGGAAAAAGGATTCAAAAAGATATCCTTGATAGCAAGCGAGCTGAGTATGGAGAGAAAATTGTGCCGACACTGTCGGCACAATTGGTTCCTGAGTACGGAGAAGGTTTTAGTTCTCGCAATCTTTTTAGAATGGTTCAATTTTATAGGTCATTTATGGATCAGAGGATTGTGACAACATTGTCGGCACAATTAAGCTGGTCACATTTTGTAGAGATTATCCGATTTAAAGATCCTCTACAGAGAGATTTCTATGCGGAAATGTGTCGCATTGAACGTTGGAGCGTCCGGATACTTAGGGGAAAAATTGACAGTATGCTTTATGAACGTACAGCCCTTTCAAAAAAACCAGCCAAACTTGCCGCCCTTGAAATTAAAAAACTCAGAGATGAAGATAAGTTGTCGCCGGACTTGGTTTTTAGGGATCCATATTTCTTGGATTTTTTGGGGCTTAAAGGCGCTTATCAAGAAAAAGATTTGGAATCTGCAATCTTACGTGAAATGGAGAGTTTTATTTTAGAACTTGGGGCGGGATTCACGTTTGTTGATAGGCAGAAAAGACTCCAAGTAGGGAACAAGGATTATTATCTTGATCTTTTGTTCTACCATCGTAAATTAAAAAGACTGGTTGCCATTGAGCTTAAGTTAGGAAGATTTAAACCCGAATACAAGGGCCAGATGGAACTTTATCTTCGTTGGTTAGAAAAGCATGAGCAGCAAGCAGATGAAAATCCTCCCATAGGACTTATCCTATGCGCAGGGAAAGATCATGAAGAAATCGAGCTCTTACGGCTTGATCAAAGTGGTATTCGTGTGGCGGAATATATGACCGAACTCCCACCCCGTAAGGTGCTTGAAAAAAAATTACATGAGGCGATTCATTTGGTGCGGGAACGGCTCGCACAAGACCCCAATAATAGGTACATTCAATAATAAAGTAGGCTGGGGGCTTAGCATCGGAAAGTGAGGCGATTTAGGTCTAGCAGGATTGTAATGGAACGCTTGAATTTATACTAAAATCTTTATTAATTAAGCATTTTTGCTAAGCTGCCTCTTGTAGTTCCTCTTTTAGAGAGGTTCCAACCGAGTCCAGCCTGGGACCCCACCAACCCGTTTTTAACCTTGTGATGCATCGCTTTTCTTCTTTCCAATTTAAGATCTATGGACACTGGTTGGTTTGAAATGTTTGTGCCTTATAGAGACGATTGGCTTCTGCAGGACCCCAACTGCCGGCGGGGTAAAAATAAAGACCATTCTCTTTCTCTTTCGACCAAAAATCCAAGAGAGGACTTAAGAATTTCCAGGAATGGATAACCCAGTCATTGCGCGCAAAAAGAGTTTGATCTCCCAGCATCACATCCAAGAAAAGTCGGGAATAGTCTTCCGGAGGTGGAGTCCCAAAAGATTCCTGATAATTAAATTCCATGGTGACCGTGCTAACGCAGATTTTCGGTCCCGGGTGTTTGGCTTCAAAACAGATTGAAATTCCCTCATTAGGTTGAATACGAAGCCTTATGATATTGGGTGAGATCTGATCTGCCATTAAGGGTTTAAAAATAGAAGTTGGTACCTGTTTAAAATGAATTACAATTTCAGTGACACGCTCCGCTAATCTCTTCCCAGATCGCAGATAAAATGGGACTCCCTGCCAACGGTCATTGTCTACTTCAACCCGCATTGCGGCGAAGGTTTCTGTTGTGGAGGCAGGGTTTACACCTACCTCCGCACGGTACGCTGGAAAGTTATCGCCATTTTGAGTTCCAGCGGTATATTGACCCCGTACAGACATTTTAGAGTAATCAGGGCTGCCTATTGGATGTAGAGCTGCCAATACTTTGGTTTTTTCATCGCGCATGGCATCTGGATTAAAAGAATTTGGAAGTTCCATTGCTACTAAGGACAATAGTTGGAATAGATGGTTTTGAAACATATCGCGGACCACTCCAAATTGTTCGTAATAATCCGCGCGCTGGCCGACCCCTATCGTTTCTGCCGCTGTAATTTGGATATGATCGATATATTTCCGGTTCCAGACGGGTTCGTAAATGGTGTTGGCAAATCGGAACATTAGGATATTTTGAACTGTCTCTTTTCCTAAATAGTGATCAATTCTATAGATTTGATTTTCTTTGAATACTCGGCTTATGGTCTGATTTAGTTTTTCGGCAGATTGGAGATCTTGTCCAAAGGGTTTCTCAAGTACGATTCGATTCCATCCTTCATTTCCCTCTGAAGCAGCAAGCCCGCTAGCTCCAAGCTGATTCGTAATTATTTCATAAAGTTGTGGGGGGGTTGAACAATAAAAAATGTGACGGTTATTCACATGATGTATTTTATCCATAACCGTCATGCGCTGCTGAAGAGTTTTATAAAGATTTGAATCAGAATAGTCTCCAGGAAGATACCCGCAGCGTTCGAGAAAAAGCGAAAGTGTTTTTACATTGGATGAATTTGGGATATCAGCGAGGATGCTATCTTGAAAAGTAGCATCCGAGAAATCGGTGCGGCCAACCCCAATAATATAGTAATCCTTAGGAAAAACACCATCCTCAGCCAATTTAAAAATAGAAGGAATGAGTTTGTGGTGAGTTAAATCTCCAGAAGCACCAAAGATAATAATTCCGCAAGGTTCCGCGACGGTCTCCATAATACAGAGATCTGCTTTGGTATATTTTTTCGACTCTATTGCAGTAGTTGTAAGCATTTTATTTATCCTAAAGGTCTAATGTGTTTAGTTGGGGTGAGCTCGTGACCACCGAACTGGTTCCGCAGAGCTGTTAGAAAACGAAAACTAAATGAATCTTTTTTTCGAGAAACAAAACGCTGAAACAAAGAAAGAGCGATCACGGGAGCAGACACGCCGCTCTCTATGGCCTGCTGAACTGTCCATCGACCTTCACCGGAATCCTCTACAACCCCGGAAATATTTTCCAAATTGGCATCCGTGGCAAATGCTTTTTCGGTTAACTCCAGTAGCCACGATCGCACCACGCTCCCTTGATTCCACAAATGAGCGACTTTTTCTAGATCCATTTTGTAAGGAGAAGCTTGGAGGATTTCAAATCCTTCAGCATAAGCTTGCATCATGCCATATTCAATGCCGTTGTGAACCATCTTCACAAAATGGCCAGCTCCGACGCCTCCACAATAGAGATAGCCATCTTGAGGAGCTAATGTTTTCAGTACCGGTTCTATATGCTGGAAAATATTTTTATCGCCTCCCACCATAGTGCAATATCCCAATTTCAATCCCCAAATTCCTCCGCTGACTCCAGCATCCATAAAATAAATCTCTTTGGTCCTAAGCGTCTGTGCATGGCTCAAATCATCTTTGTAATAGGTATTGCCTCCATCAATGACAATATCCTCTTTGCACAGGATACCTGTAAGATCCTTAATATGTTGGTCAACGACCGCTCCCGCAGGAAGCATCAACCACACTAAGCGCGGCGGCTTCAATTTGCTTACAAGTTCTTCTAAAGATCCTGTGGGAATCGCTCCCTCCTTAGCTAATTCTTGACTTTTCTGCGAGGTGCGATTAAAGGCAATCACTTCATGGTTACCACCAAGCCAACGCCTACCCATATTCATCCCCATCCGTCCTAAACCAATTAAACCGATCTGCATATTGGCACCTCCCATTCCTTTTAATATGACCTATGTCCGCTCTTGAGCTTGACGAGGAGCGCGCAACAATCGGACTTCCTCCTCCAATTCTGCAACCCGGTGCGTGAGATCCAACAGCAGCAGGGCTATGGGCAAGTCTACTTTAAGCGTATGGCAAATACGTTCAAGTTGGCGAAGGCGCAGCGCCGTTCCGTTGCCCATATCCAGTTGGCCGTCGATTTCATGGATCTCGATAACGGATTCCTCCAGACATTGCACGAAAAATCCAGAATCAA
>Ga0209515_10007070_pt1 | contig 13658 bp, 11 predicted proteins | sample Subgroupgradi54m_FD_187454 | JGI IMG/M metagenome (GOLD analysis project Ga0209515, IMG submission 187454) | Subsurface groundwater microbial communities from S. Glens Falls, New York, USA - GMW60B uncontaminated upgradient, 5.4 m (SPAdes)... ...
ATTGTCGTAGGTCCTGATTTGAATTTGGGCGAGTGCGGACTTCCGAAAAAAATGGCGCTTGAACTGTTTAAACCATTTGTCATCCGTCGATTGATCGAGCGAGAAATTGCTCACAATGTGCGCGGCGCGGGAAAACTGATCGAAGATCAGCACCCGGAAGTATGGGCAATTTTGGAGGAAGTGATTCAGGGACGCAATGTGCTTTTGAACCGTGCGCCAACGCTCCATCGTCTTGGTATTCAGGCATTCCAGCCGGTACTTATCGAAGGAGATGCAATTAAGCTCCACCCGATGGTATGTCCCGCATTTAACGCAGACTTCGACGGAGACCAGATGGCCGTCCACTTGCCTCTTACCGATGAAGCGCAACTTGAAGCTCACACGATCATGCTTTCATCAAACAATCTGCTCAAGCCTGCAATTGGCGAGCCGATCATCAGCGCTGATAAAGACATGGTTCTCGGATGTTATTTTGCAACCACGGTAACGCCGGGCGCAAAGGGTGAGGGCAAGGCGTTTGGATCTGAAAAAGAAGCGGTGCTTGCATACGAGTCCGATGCTATTGATCTGCAGGCAACGATCAGAGTCCGTTTGCCGAAAGAAAGATTGTACGGCACATCAGCAGAGTCTGCTGATGGAGAGACGGTTTCATCCTTTAGGGAAAATGAAATTATAGAGACTACCGTAGGAAAATTGCTGTTCAACCGTAATTTGCCTGAAGACTTTCCGTTTGTTAACCAGCAATTAAAGAAGCGCGATATTGCAGATATTATCGCGCGCGTGATCAAAAAATACGGTACTTCGGGAACGCCGCGCGTACTTGATAACATCAAAAACTTCGGATTTAAATTCGCCACGCGTTCAGGTATTTCCTGGGGCATGGACGACTTGCGGATCCCGGTGGAAAAGCCCGAAATCGTTGCCAAGGCAGAAGTTGAAGTACTCGCCATCTTTGATCAATTCAATCGCGGTCTTCTGACCGAGCGCGAACGCTACGATCGCGTAGTTGAGGTATGGCAGGATGCGGTAGATAAAATCACAAAACTTGTGCCGACCGCTCTTGATCCGCTTGGTACTATCTTTACGATGGTAAACTCCGGAGCTCGAGGTTCATGGACGCAGATCCGTCAAATGTCAGGAATGAAGGGACTCGTGGTAAATCCGGCAAGTAAGATTATTGAGCTACCGGTGCGTTCTTCCTATAAAGAAGGGCTCAACGTGCTTGAGTACTTCATCTCCACTCACGGTGCCCGAAAAGGTACCGCAGACACCGCTTTGCGTACGTCAGCCGCAGGTTACCTCACTCGCCGTTTAGTTGACGTAGCGCAGGACATTATCGTCTATGAGCCGGATTGCCGCACGACCAAGGGTCTTGAGATTACACGCGCAAGCTCGGAGGAAATCAACAAGGCCCTCGGAACTCGCACATTCGGACGCGTGCTCTTTGAGGACGCAATCAATCAAGCGGGTGAAGTGATTTTGAAAAAAGGAGATATCATTGATCATGCAAAATCAAAACTTATTGAATTACACCAAATCCAGAGTATAGTAGTGCGATCTCCTATTACGTGCCGAAGTCTTAAAGGCGTATGTCAGCAATGCTACGGATATGATTTGGGAAGCAATAAACTTATCCGGTCAGGTGAGGCGGTGGGTATTGTGGCTGCACAATCCATTGGCGAGCCGGGAACGCAGCTTACCATGCGTACCTTCCACACGGGAGGTGTGGCTGGTGGCGGCGACATTACGAGCGGTCTGCCGCGCGTAGATGAAATTTTTGAAGTGCGTCCGCCGAAAGGCAAAGCGGTATTGAGCGATATTGCAGGCGAAGTGCTTGCGATTGATGAAGCAAACCGCGAAAGGGTTATCAAAATCGCCATAGACTTCGATGACCCGACGGCAAAGAAAGGCGAGACCGTACGCGAATTCAAAGTCCCGTCCTCAATCGGACTTCTTGTGGAAGTAGGAACAAAGATTAAGAAAGGCCACATCCTTTCCGAAGGGCATGCCGATCTTAAAGAACTCTTCAAATACGCAGGACGCGAGACCGTGGAGCGCTATATCGTCAAAGAAGTACAGCGTATCTACTCTATGGAAGGAGCCCCGATCCACGACAAGCATATTGAAATTATTGCTCGGCAAATGTTTTCTCGCGTACGTATCAAGGAGCCGGGCGAGACCGCATTTAGCACCGGCGAAGTAGTGGAGAAACGCGAATTCCGCAAAGCAAATATCGCCATGATACGCGCAGGCAAGAAGCCGGCGACCGCGGTTCAGCTTTTGCTCGGAATCACCCGCGTAGCGCTCACCACTTCAAGCTTCCTTTCGGCAGCTTCTTTCCAGGAAACTGCCCGCGTGCTCATTGATGCTGCCATCCGCGGCCGCAAGGACGAGCTTCGCGGCTTGAAGGAGAACGTTATTCTTGGACGTCTGATCCCCGCAGGAACGGGATTTAGGAAGAAGCCAAGTACAAACCCAAGCGCATAATCTCTTATGCAAACAAAAACCCCGCAGAATGCGGGGTTTTTGTTTTGTTAGTGTCATTGCGAGGAGCGTGCCGCGACGCGGCAATCTCTATCGCGTGATACTCTAGATTGCTTCGTCAGAAGCCCCCAGTAGGCGTTTCTGCTGAAATGTCCTCGCAATGACAGAGGGAGGAGGGGTCTGGATTCCCGCCTTCGCGGGAATGACAGAGAGGTTGGCAGTTATTCTTTACGAGAGAACACAAAGGGAATGGGTGCAAGTTTACGTGCAAACGATGTACATGATATAATCCATCTATGGCAAAGAAGAAAAAACAGCTCAAAAAAGAAAGAGAAGAACGCTATCCTCAAATGACTGAACCGCGGATCCCGTGGCACGCTGATGTGCATCCGGAGATCAAAAAAACAGTTCTCGCGATCATATTTTTTGTATTCGCGGGTATTTTTGTATTGAGCTTTATCGGAAAGAGCGGAAACGCGGGAGGATTTATTTATACGCTGTTTGATTTTCTTCTTGGAAAAGGATACTTTTTTGCGCCGCTGATGCTGATAATCCTCGGTTTCTCGCTGATAGCATCGGGCGAGAAGAGAGTAATCGGATCCACTATGCTCGGAGGCGCTATTTTTCTCGTGGCAAGCCTCTCGAATCTTGAGATCGTGTTCGGCAATAAAACGGGAGGATTCATCGGTATGATCATCGGCTCTCCGCTTGTAAACTTGTTTGATTTTTGGGCAAGCCTTTTAATCGTGAATGCCCTTTTTACGATCTCTATACTGCTCCTTTTGAACATGCCGTTCTGGAAAAATATACTGGAAGAAGATGGGGAAGAGGATGAAGAGCTTGATCCGGCTCAATCTGCTGCTGCGGGAGTAAAAAATGTGCTTGAAAATATTAATGCAACTATCAAGACAACGCTTGAAGGAAAAGATTCGGCTGCGGACGCAAAAGCAGCAGCGCTGGAGACGTCGGTAAAGGATAAAGAAAAAGAAGAAGCATCTCTTGCGGTGCGCAAACTTATTAAAAGATCGACATATAAAAAGCCGCCGCTTGAGCTTCTGCAGGGTGATCGCGGAAAGCCGTCTTCGGGCGATATTAAGGCAAACGCCAATATCATCAAGCGCACGTTCGAGAACTTTGGCATTGATGTGGAAATGGGCGAGGTCTCCATCGGCCCTACGGTAACGCAATATACGCTGCGTCCGGCAGAAGGCGTGAAGTTAGCCCGCATCACCGCGCTTGGCAATGATCTCTCACTCGCGCTTGCCGCCCACCCCATTCGTATTGAGGCTCCGATCCCGGGAAAATCATTGGTGGGCATTGAAGTGCCGAACCGCTCTATCGCATTGGTGGGTCTTCGCACGCTTTTGGAGCATGAAGGATTCACCGAGACAAGTCAGCCGTTGTTATTTGCTCTCGGACGCGACGTGACCGGAGCACCCGTATATGCGGATCTCGCGAAAATGCCGCATCTTCTGATCAGCGGTGCGACGGGTTCAGGAAAATCTGTTTCCATGCATTCGATCATGACCTCGTTTTTGTACCGCAATCCGCCGGAGCTTTTGCGTTTTATTATCGTTGACCCGAAGCGCGTGGAGCTTTCCGTATATAATGATATTCCACATCTGCTGACCCCCGTGATCACTGATTCAAAAAAGACCGTGCAGGCGCTCCGATGGGCGGCAAAAGAAATGGATCGCCGTTATGATCTGCTCTCCACCCGCCATAGCCGCGATATCATAAGCTATAACACGACGATATCCAAAGAAGGAAAGCGCGAAGATGGAAGAGAGCCGGAGTTGTTGCCCTACATTGTCGTCATTATTGATGAGCTTGCCGATATCATGTTGAGTTTTCCGCGAGAAGTGGAGGCATCAATTGTGCGTTTGGCGCAAATGTCTCGTGCGGTTGGTATTCACTTGATCGTCGCAACCCAGCGCCCGTCGGTGGAAGTTATCACCGGACTCATCAAGGCAAACATTCCATCGCGCATGGCGTTTCAGGTAGCATCGCAAATTGATTCGCGCACTATTCTTGACGGCGCAGGAGCTGAAAAATTGTTGGGAAGCGGAGATATGCTTTTCCTCGCAGGCGATATGGGCAAGCCTCGGCGCATTCAAGGATCATATTTGTCAGAACAGGAGGTAAAGCGCGTGGTTGATTTCTTGCGCGAGGAGAGCACGGGTCCTGAATTTAACGAAGGAATCTTGGAGACAAAAATGGAAGAAGAAGGATCTCGCGCCGGAGCTTTTGGAATCGACGAAGATCCTCTTTATGATCAAGCTCAAGATTTGGTAATGGAGGCAGGCAAAGCATCCGCGTCTTATCTTCAGCGCCGGCTTCGCGTCGGATATGCGCGCGCCGCACGCCTTCTTGATCTCTTGGAACAAAACGGCGTGATCGGTCCGGGGGACGGCGCAAAGCCCCGCGAGGTGCTCGGGGGAAAATCAGGCGAATCTCTTGAGGGAGAATCGTTTGATGCATAATAACGAATTCAAATCATATGGAAGAAGAGGAGGGTTACAACGGAATTGAAGAGCCGAAAAAAAGACTGTCTGACCATGTGCGTTCATGGCGGGCTTCGGAAAAAATCTCTATTCAGGATATTGCATCGCAGCTCTCTGTGCGTCCGCAGATCATATCAGCATTTGAAGATGAGGACTATAGCGTCTTTCCTGCGCGGGTGTATGCAGTGGGCTACTTAAAACGCATGGTGGATCATTTTGAGATTCCTTCGGGCGACATGCTGATTAGTATGCTTAAGTCAGAATGGAACGAAAAGCGGGGAGAGCAGACAAGTTCCCTGCACACACTTCCCAAGAGCAGTAGGCAGCGGCTGTATATCAATCCGCGCCGACTCTTTAGCGCGATCGGAGGTGTGGCACTTCTGTTTTTTGCATGGGTGTTTGTGGTGCAGCTTATGGGATTTACCGGAGCGCCCCCTCTTTCTATCAGTGAGCCTCGCGCCGATTCTGTTTTTGATACACCGATCGTGCATGTGAAGGGAACCACGGAGAAAGAGAGCCAATTGACAGTAAATGGCCGCGAGATTACAATGAACGGCGATGGTGCCTTTGACCAAGAAATTGAGTTGCCGGTAGGCGTGAATTCTCTTTATTTTCTTGTACAAAATCGCTTCGGAAAAATATCACAGGAAACAAGATATGTGGTGGTGAAATAAATAATTGCATTTACATGAGTACAAAAGATGAAAAACTCGAAAAAATAAAATTGCTTGATGCAACAGTGCGCGAGATTCAGGAAAAATTCGGAGAGGGATCAATCATGAAATTGGGAGATGCCCCGAAGGTTGATATCGATGCAATCCCTACAGGGTCGTTTTCTCTTGATGCGGCTCTCGGAGTCGGCGGTGTGCCCCGCGGACGCATCATTGAAATTTTTGGACCTGAATCAAGCGGTAAGACTACGCTATCTCTTCACATTATTCGTGAAGCGCAGAAAAAAGGCGGTCTTTGCGCATTTGTGGATGCCGAGCACGCGCTTGATCCGGAGTATGCAAAAAATATCGGCGTAAAGATCAAGGACCTTCTGATCTCCCAGCCCGACACCGGAGAACAGGCCCTTGAGATCGTGGAGTCGCTGGTGCGATCTAATGCCGTTGATGTGATCGTGGTGGATTCTGTGGCAGCGCTCACCCCTCGCGCAGAGATTGAAGGTGATATGGGTCAGCAGCAGATAGGACTTCAGGCTCGTCTCATGTCTCATGCACTTCGCAAACTGACGGCTATTGCCGCAAAATCAAAGACGTGCATTATCTTTATCAATCAGCTGCGCATGCAGATCGGCGTCATGTGGGGAAATCCCGAAACAACGCCGGGCGGCAAAGCGCTTAAGTTTTACTCATCCGTGCGTCTTGATATCCGCCGCGCCGCGCAGATCAAAAAAGGCGAGGATATTATCGGCAGCCGTACAAAAGTAAAGGTGGTAAAAAATAAAGTGGCCGCCCCATTTCGTGTTGCCGAGTTTGATATTTTCTATAACGAAGGAATCTCGTATGAGGCGGAAGTCATTAACGCGGGCGTGACTGCGGGACTTATTAAGAAAGCCGGAGCAAGCTTGAGCTTTGCCGATGTGAAGCTTGGCATGGGATTTGATAACGCAAAGAATTTCTTGAAAGAAAATCCGAAAGTATGCGATGATATCTTGAAAAAAGTTCACGCAGAATCAAAGGAAGCGAAAGAGGTAAAAGAGATCAAAGAAGCCTAATAAGATGAATATAAAATCCCCCAGTATGGGGGATTTTATATTGTACAAGTCACTGTCATTCCCGCGAAGGCGGGAATCCAGTCTTCCTTTTCGTGCGGAGGGGATGGATTCCCGCCTTCGCGGGAATGACAGGGGGGGGGTCGTTTTACTGCAGTGGCAAATGCGCGCTGGTGGCGTGCGCAAAGTCCTGATTTTTTGCGCGGGTAGATCTTTCCTTGGGAACTCATAAAGCGGCGCAAGGATTCTGCGTCTTTATAGTTGATCACTTCCCGGTTTGAGGTGCAGAAGTGACACTGTTTTCGTTCTTGTTCGATTTGTGGTTGCATCATATGTTTAAAACGGAATATCTTTTACATCGATTTCTTCTCCTTCATCTGCCAGGTCGATGATTGGCGTGGCATCTTGGCGCGGAGCGGATGAGTTTTGCGCCGGGCGGGATTCGTAGGACGGAGATGGGTCATTTCTTTCTGCGCCTGCGAATGAATCACCTCCTCCTGTGCGCGGGCCTAATTGGATCTGATCGGCAACTATCTCGGTGCGATAGTGTTTGACGCCTTGCTGGTCTTGCCAGTTTCGCGTCTGGAGCCTGCCTTCTACCAGTAAGATGCTGCCTCTTTTGAGGTATTGGTTGATGATCTCTGCTTGTCGTCCCCATGCTACGACATTATGAAATTCCGCCTGCTGCTGGCGCTGCCCGGACGCATCTTTGTAGAAGCGGTTGGTAGCGATGGAGAATGAGCATACTGCTTGTCCTCCGGGAGTTTGGCGCAATTCGGGGTCGCGGGTAAGATTTCCTGCGATTAAGACTTTGTTGAGATTCATGATATGTAAGTTAATTTTCAATTATCAATTTCCAATAAATTTTCAATGAATCAATTGAACATTGAAACATTGGTCATTGATTGAAAATTAGAAATTGTAAATTGAAAATTATTTCTTATCCGCGGTCTATTTTCCCAGTATTTCTTCTAATTTTTTATCAAGTGCTTCTAAATCGAGCTTCTCTTCTGACTTTTCTGTTTCGCGCGGTACAGCTGTTGTCTTTGCGGTACCTGGCTTTGCAATAGGTGTACGGAATACCGGAGCTTTGAGCCGTGTCTCTTCCTCGATTATGAGGTAGCGCATAATGGAAGTCTCAAGTTTGAGCTTTTTCTCAAGGGCTGCAACGCTTTGGGGACTAAGCTGAAATGTGGTCCAGCCGAAGTAGGCATTGCGCTCCTTGTTTACGAGGTAAGCGAGCTTGTGCCTCTTAGGCTCCTGAAGGTGTTTGATGTTACCTTTTTGCTCTTCAATAAGAGCGCTTATTTTGCCCGCACAAGTCAAAATTTCCTCTTCCGCGAGGGAAGGGGCAAGAATGTAGGCAATTTCGTAGTTCTTTGATTCTTGTTCCATATGGAGTATTAAAAACAGCTTATCCTAGCCGTAAATTATATGCAAGATTGACTTTTATATATATTATATTATTGTGTGGCTATCGTCAATAAGCATAGCTTGAAATTCCGTCACTCGGACAGAATGAAAGCAAGCTTTCATTCTGCTCCTCGCTAGGAATTATAAGGAGGGTTTTGCTATTGTACGGTAAGAAGGAGGCAAGTATGAGGCGTATTTGCGCAGGATTACTTTTGGCTGTTGTTTGTGTCGTTCCTTTATTTCTCGGGTGTAGTATAGATTGGAGGGTGTTTGCGTCTGTGGATCAAGTTGTCTACACATCGCCGGCGTCCGTGTATTGGTGCTGTACAAACTATTACTACTACACCCCTCGTTATCATCGTCATTGATTGGCTGTATCCCCCGCGCTATCAAAGGTGCGGGGATTTATTATATGCAAGTCAAAAGTAACAAGATGTTTTTAAGTTTACTTATATCTTGAACTCTATGACATCTCCGTCCTGCACGATGTAGGTTTTTCCTTCGGTGCGCAGCCAGCCGCGTTCGCGTGCTATGGCAAAAGACCCTGCTTCCAAGAGTTTCTTCCAGCCGATGATTTCGGCACGGATGAACTTTTCTTCAAAGTCGGAGTGAATGGCTCGTCCCGCGCGCGGCGCGCTTGATCCCGCGGGAATGGTCCATGCGCGCGATTCATCTTCTCCGGTGGTGAAGTAGGTCATGAGATTGAGCGTCTCATATCCGATTTGAATAAGCCGATCAAGTCCGCTGTGAGGCAAATTGAGCTCGGCGAGAAATTCCTTTTTTTCTTCAAGTGAAAGCTCGGAGAGTTCGGATTCTATTTTGGCCGATATCAGCACCCATTTTGATGTCTTGAGCTCTTTGAGTATTTCATCGCTCGGCTTCCACCCTTGGCGTACTTGGTCTTCTGATCCGTTGAATACATAGAGAATCGGTTTCTCGGTAAGAAGTTGCATTGATTGAACGGCGGGGTAAGCGTGATCATTTTTACGGTCAATCTCGATTTGATTCGCCAGTTTGCCGTCTTTCATTCCCTGCTCGATTTTCACAAGCAGCGCCATCTCTTCTTCCGCTCCTTTTTTGCGCGCTTTGACGTCGCGCTCGAGCGTTGCAATGCGTTTTTGCACGGTGTCTAAATCTTTTAAGATGAGCTCGTATTCAACTACTTGTATGTCAGAAATCGGATCGGGCTTCTCGCTTACATGCGTAATGTTTGCATCTTCAAATACCCGCACGACTTGAGCTATGGCGTCTACTTCTTTGATATGAGAGAGGAACTTGTTGCCAAGTCCTTCTCCCTCGGCAGCGCCTTTCACGAGGCCTGCAATATCTACGAATTCCACGATTGCGGGTACTACTTTTTTGGAATGCGAAAAATCGGCAAGCTTATCCAGCCGCGCGTCCGGCACTTCTACGATGCCAATATTTGGCTCAATCGTGCAAAAGGGATAATTTGAGATATCAACCTTTTTCTTGGTCAGTGCGTTAAATAGAGTAGACTTACCCACATTTGGGAGGCCTACGATTCCGATAGCCAGTTTTGAACTCGACATAATTTGATGTTACCGGTAAATAACCACTCACTTCTAATTTCTGTTGCGTGCCTACAATTTTTTCTATGACATTGGTAACTATCGCGCGTTTCAACTCAAAACTCAAGTCAGAAAGCACACCGGCTGATTCTTCGGCAAATGATTTTATTTCGTTTTCATTCGGCATTGCCGCCACGTTGATCTGATTTTCTTGCTGTCTTGCTTTTGCTATTTGAGACCCAAGCGAAACAATCTGCTCTTTTATTGGGGTGGTATATTCTTTCAATTGTTCAATAGTAAACAGCCCAGCCCCATACCCTTTGTTATAGCGTCCCTCCTGATCTTTCAGTTTTTCGATCTCCTTTTCTATCACTTTCGTATCGCCGATTGACGATACTACTTTATTTCTAGGCGCGTTAGTCCAACGATCAAGCTGTGTTCGCAATAAATCCGGCGAACTCATCAGCCCTGCAATCTTATCCCACACCAATTTATCGGCAATTCTGGCATTTATTCCTTTTTCTTTGCAGACACGGGGTAGGGGATAGCTCAAAACTCGATCAGTGCAACGATAGTAAAGATGCTTTCCTCGCATCGGCCCCTCTCCTGCCCTTGTTCTGCCACAAACACACCGTATTTTACCGGCAAGCAAATATTCGTTTTTCTTATTTCTCTGGCACAAAGCAAAATTGGTTTTAAGTTGCTCACGGACTCGCGCAAACAAAGCTTCGTCAATAATTGCCGGTACGGGGATTTTTGACGCGATCCATTCTTCTTCCGGCTTCATTCTCCGGCTGCTCTTTTTCATTTTTCGATACTTGTCCTTGTTTATAGGATTTTCCGGCACCACAGCATACGAACTGCCCCAGTGTGCTTCTCCTATATATGTCTTATTTCTTAAAAGTGTGGTAAGGGTGCTGGTGTTCCAAACGCCTCGCTTACTTCTTTGGGGTTTTATGCCTAATTCTTGCAATTTTTTGACTACTTTTCTAATGGTGAATCCTTCTTCACTGATCCAAGTAAAGATCATTTTTACAACTCTTGCTTCTTCATCATTGATTTCATAATAGCCATGCCTCTTTTTTTCCTTATCGTTACGAATATATCTATAACCATAAGGCGCTTCAGTGGTTAAAACATGCCCCTCCGCAACCTTACGAAGTTTACCAAGCCGGAAGCGCTCCGATATCTTCGCCCTCTCGTATTCCGCGAATAGCCCTCTTACTCCATGCAAAATTTTATCCTCAGAGTTTTTGGGAGAGGCGACGGTAACAAAAATTATTTCAACTCCGGCCTCTCTTAACTCATCCATTACCAATTCCTGATAGGAATAACGACGAGCCAATCTGTCCGGATCGTACATCAGCACCCCTTCCCAGATTTTTTTCTTCGCATCCATGCGAAGCTGATCGAGGGCAGGTCTTACAATACTGTCTCCGCTCCAGCCGTTATCAAGATACTCTTGTACGATCACATAGTTATTTCTTTGAGCAAATTCTCGTACAGCAGAAAGCTGTGTTTCAATAGTACCCTCATTCTCTTGGTTTGAGGTGGAAACCCGCCCATAAACGGCGATCAATCGTATTTCTTTTTGAGTTGTGCCTGTCATACTATTTTTTTGCTTAAAGTTTTTTTCAAGAAGATTTCTATCTCTGTATCTGGTATCCGCCAGAGGGCAGTTTTACCCTCGCCTAGTTTATGTCCTTTCAATAAGCCGGACTTAAGCCAGCGGTCAATAGTTCTAGGATGTACCCGAAAGTATTTTGCGACTTCTTCCCGTGTTGAAAATTTCATATATACACATCATATTCTTAGTTGCTCATAGATGTCAATATGAAGTTATTGTAACTAAATCGAGCCCTCAATCATCTCTTTTTGATAACCAACTTTGTCAGTGAAGGTGTACTTGAATAAAACGTCGATCCGACTCTCGCATATGGGGATTCTTACGCTAAAGGCGTAAAGTGATTCATTTTGAGGATTAGGTATCTTCCTAATTTCCTACCCTATATATATGTTAGGAAGTTAGGAAGACTTTTTAATGAATAAATAAGCCGTGTTTTCCTGCTTCAGAATAGTCTTCCTAAATCGTTGTTAGGAAGAGTTTCCTCCGCATCGTTCTCATTTTGCATCCAGTAGCGATAGCCATTCCCTTGCTTTTCGGAATTGACGCGTCCGTCGTTTCGCATCTCTTTCAGAGCATCCTCAACTGCTGTCTTGCCTGCGTCTTCCTGTAAAGCATCTTGAATCTCTTTTGCCGTCTTTTTATCTTCGGCTTCACGAAGATATGCGTCTATGAGGTGTTTCGCTTTTTCCGATTTGAGCTTCTTTTCTTCAATGGCTCCTCCATGAGACATTGTTGCCGCTTCCAGTCCTTCGCGATCCTCAAATCTAAGCAGGAGTTTGAATGGATTCGCTTCTCGGGATATTTTTGATTTTATGGGATAAAAGAAGATTTCTTCGCTCCTTTCCTCGCTATGGAGCATGTGCACCATCTCAACCGCGGCTACTTTATCCTGACTGCCGAGGATCTGGTCTTTTTTCGGCTGTTTTGCCCCTTCCCAGCGTTGTGGCTTTCGACAATGATCCATGATGACCACGCTAACTCCTCTGTCCTTCCACGCCTTGAATCGGGCGAAGAACGCGCGCACTTCTTCGGCTTTTTCTTCCTTGATGCCTCCGGCAACGCTTCGTAACGTGTCCACGAACACCACCTTGACCTCGTTTGTCTGAATGAACGCGAAAAGCTGATCAATGACTCGGGGATCGTTCAGAGAAAGAATGTCTTGGCTCAAGAAATAAACGCCTTTTTCAATCGCATTGATCCCTAATTGCCTGCCTCGCTTCTGTACCAGATACTGTGGTGTTTCTTGCTCGATGTAGAGAACATTCGCTTTTCTCGCATGAAAGGTTCCGGCAAACGGAATGCCAAGCACGATGCATCGAGCCATTTCAAGCGCGACCCAGCTTTTCTTTTCCCCTGATGGCGCGGCAATCAGAACAATGCAGCTTGCGGGCACTAGATCTTTTATCCACCACTCGGTTTCGGGAAATCCTATTTGATCGAACTCATTCCATGGGAGAATCTCGAGTTTATTTTTTTCTTGAAGCGGATTATCAATTGCCGCTTGTTGTATTGCATTCTCTTCCAGTATTTTATGCACTACTTCGAATATGGGGCTGGCGTATTTTTCCATGTTATTTTCCGATTAATGAGTAAATTGCTTCTCTGAAGGAACAACCTTCTTTGCGGCGGACGAAATCGATTACATCTCCGTGTGCTTGGCATCCGAAGCAGTGAAAGGTATTCTGTTCCCGGTAGATGACGAATGATGGGGTATGGTCTTCGTGGAATGGGCAATGGGCGTATGCTCTCTTGCCGGTCGACTTTTTCGTTTCAATCATACTCTCAATGGGTACCGCCCTAGCAGACTCGATGTCTGATTGGGAAATTGCATTGTCTTTTCCCTCACATTTTTTTGTGAGGAATAGTTGCTGCTGATATGATAGGATTCCTTTTTCCGCTTTTTCAATGTTTGGCCAGATGAAATATCTGCGGAGTTCCAAGAGAAACCATCGTGTATTGTCATAATCTTTTCTGCGTTTCGCATCCTCGATACCCTGCTTGATGACATGAAGCTCGGTTTTCAGCACCTCGTATTCCTCTTGGATTTTTGTTTGCAGGACTGCTCCGGCTTCGGGGAAGATTGTGAACAATTCCTTGATCGTCGGCTTCGGCTGATTGAACCATTCCTGATGAACGCGATCCAACAATTGCTCATCAAGCCGGTCGTCCTCGTTTTCTGATGTGTCGGCCGGAAGCATCTTATTGAGTTGTGACTTAGTGATTACGTTCATCATTTTTGAAATTATTTATGTTTGCGAGCTTATTACCTATTTGTAATTGTCGGATCCTGACGACCTCTTCGAATAGCAGATCAAAAGCTTTAGCCAATTTATTATTGGTATCCTCTCCTTTAGAGGGGCTGTAATTTATCTCCAATATTTTTC
>Ga0209515_10007071_pt1 | contig 13657 bp, 12 predicted proteins | sample Subgroupgradi54m_FD_187454 | JGI IMG/M metagenome (GOLD analysis project Ga0209515, IMG submission 187454) | Subsurface groundwater microbial communities from S. Glens Falls, New York, USA - GMW60B uncontaminated upgradient, 5.4 m (SPAdes)... ...
ACCCACCACACCCGCGGCGAGCACCACGAAGCCCGCCAAGCCGAACATCACCGTACTGATGTCGGGCACGCTGGTAGCGTCAACTTCCACTGGGGCCTCCCGGATCCGCTGCTTCGTCGCTACGGATCTTGAGGCCCCAGCCCCTATTCAGCCAACACCCTTGACAAGCGTGTCGCCGGGCTCAACCACGCATCGCTGCGATGAGCCGCTTTTCTACGCCCTTTTTCCGTTACGTGATGTCGTTCCGACCGCGGTCGGACAGTCGATCGCCGCGACCTGCGGTCAACCGGTCAGCGGTAACGCCTCCTTCGCCGGGTTTCCGACCCGTTTGGCGCCTTGACCGCCGCTCGGCAACGGACCAGGGTCAAGGTCAATCACTGAATGTGACCGGGTGAGAACGTGCCGTTCTCCGGGTTCGGCCGTTGAAGGAGGAGTCGGCCGAAAACGTATGCCTCCCGGGTCGAGCGGAGGCGAACCCGCTTATGCCCCGGATTGGCCCGCCGGCAGCGATCCGATTGGTCGACGAGGCAACTGTCGGTTTCACGCGAGGAGAGACCATGGCAACGATCAATCTGGATCTACTGGTGAGGGCGTCATCCGCTGGTGGGGCGACGTGCCTGACTTCGGCGACGGACCTGGAGCCGGCGGGTGGGCCTCAGGCGTCCGTGGCGCCGGCGAAGTTCGTGGCCGGGAAGGTCGGCGCCTATGGGTACGAGAGGCGCTACCTGGACGGCGAGATCACCCAAGCAGTGATCATCGATTCCAAGCAGAGCCAGCTCAACCGCATGGAGCAGGCGTTGCACCACGCCGTGCTGGATGGACACCCGGTGCTGTCACGGCTGCCAAGCGTCCTGGTCACCTACGACCGCGCCGGTGTGGCCGAGACCTACTCGGACCTGAACCTGCCGCACCGCGTGTTCGATGGACACATTCGGGCCGGGTCGGTGGATGGCGTGCCTGTGACAGACCTGCCGCAATACCGGGCGATCCGAGACGCGAGCCCGGCCAATGCCCGAGCGTTGCTGGACGCCAGCCCGGTGAGCTTGGTGTTCGGTAGCTGGGACTCCAGCCGCGCTACCCGGCAGGGGCGGTGGCGCAGCTGCCTGGTCGGCGAGATCGTCGGCTTCTGCACCGACGACCAGCCGGCCAAGAAAGGGGGTGCGCGTACCGACCCGGTGGGCATGCAGGTGCGACTGTCCGCGGAGGCCCTGAAGGAACTCGCCAAGGCGCAGCAGTCCGAGCTGAGCACGAAACTGTTCGACAAGATCGTCAGGGAGACCGACAAAGTCAAGGGTGACAAGCGGTTGTCGGCCTCGCCGCTGGGGCTAGGTGGGATTCCGCCAAGCCTGGAAACGCTGGCCGGCGTGGCCTGCCACAGGATCGTCCGTTCCCACGTGCTCAGTTTCGCGACGCTACGCCAGATCCGCTTCGGGGCGGGTTCTGATGGGGACGCCGCCTGCCGCGCGCTGCTGGCGGCCCTGGCCCTCAACGCATTGGCCCGCTCCGACGCGGAGCTGGCGCTGCGCGCCAACTGCGACCTGCGGGAGGCCTCTCCGACCCGGGTCGAGATCGACCAGCGGGATGGCCGGAGCCTGGCGCTGGAGTCGCTGACCGTTGCCGCCGCTGACGCCGTGCTAGCCGAGGCTCTGGCCCACGCCCAGGCCACCGCCGGGGTGCAGTGGAACGGCCCCGTGCTTAAGGTAGCCGGTAACCCCGCGATCGTGGCCGGCGCCGCGGAGGACAGCGACGAGGACCCGGCCTGAGATGGGATTCACGATCACTGCGGAGTTTCCGCTGGGCACCTACCGGGGGGCGGGCGCGGACGGCCAGGTCGAGGCGCTGCCGTCGGCAAACCGGCTGTACTCGGCGCTGCTGTGCGCGGCCGGGTTCGGGCCGCGGGCCCGCCCCGACGGCGACCGGCTGGCGCTCGACCCGCGCGACGCGCAGGCGTTGCGCTGGTTGGAAGGCAATCCGCCCGATGCGGTACGCGTCCCGGCGCTGCACGTCAACCGCGGCCGGTCTCTGGCCTACCGCGATGACGGCACGTTGAAGAAGTCCAAGGCGACAACCACCACGAAGAAGCTCGGCAAACACGCCGACGCCTCGGTCGCGGTGGCGGGGTCGTTTGCCTGGACCTGGAGCCGGAGGCCCCCCGAGCCGGTGGTCGCGTCGTTGACGGCGCTGTGCGCGGACGTGCCCTACCTCGGCACCAGCGAGTCCCCGGTCCGGCTGGCGACCGCCACCGCGGACGGCGACGACGCTTCCAGCGCGGCCACCCACGTTCTCGATCCCGACGCCGGGCTGTTCGGCCCCCCTGGGCAGGATCTGGAGGTGCCCGTGGCGGGTCGGCTGGACGAGCTCGCAGCGGCGCACACGCGGGCCACGGGGAAACCGCCGTCGGTGGCGCGCGACCGGTTTCGTACCGACGAGTCCTCGACGTCGGCCGTACCCACGCGCGAGGCCGTGGCTGTCGCCCGCTACGTCGCGAAACATGCACCGCTGGCCGACGCGCCGTGGCCGCTGGCCCTGGTCGTGCCGGTCGACCGCCGGTTCGCCGAACAGGAGCGGGTCCGGTGGGCGGTGGCCGTGCACCGGGCACTGATCCGGGTCATTGGTGATGGCGCTCCCCCGTTGATCACCGGCGTGTACCCGGACGGGTTGCGCCGTCCGGCCAACCGGCTGGCGGTGCACTGGCTCGACGCTGCCATGCCCGTCGACCTGCCGGGCGGCGCCGATGCGGCAATAGCGCTGCTTATCCCGCAGGGGTGTGACCCGTCCGACCTTGGCGTGCTGGTCAGCGCGCTCGGCAGCTTGGGGCAGGTTCGTGGGCCGGGCGGGGCGCTGCTTCGGGTGTGTGGCGCGGCCTCGACGGTCGCTGGGGACCAGCTGTGGCGGCCGGTGCCGGCGGGGACGATACGGCTATGGCGAACCAGCCCGCCGGCCGTGCCGGACGTACGCGGCCTGCCGGGCGCGGGGTGGACGTTCGCCCACACTGCCCTGCTGTCGCTGGGCTTCGTGGTCAAGGACCGCCTCGGGCCGCTGGCGGGCCGGCGCGAGGCGTACTACGGGGCGGTCATCGACGCGGTGAACGCCACTGGGGCCGCCGTGGTCGAAGCCTCGCCGCTGCGCACGACATCAGTTCAGGACTACGTGCACCGGGTCCACGACCATGCCGTGGTGCGCCCGTACCGGGCCTGCTTGTGGCTAGGAGACCTGGCCGGGGACCGGTCCGTGATTGCAATCGGGCAGAGCCGCCACCTCGGCGGCGGGCTGCTCGTGCCGCTCGACCTGCCCGATGGCAGCACCCTTGGGAGGAGCGTATGAGCCTGCGGCGGGAAGACTTCGCGGCCTTCTTCGCCGCGCTGCACGACGGGTACGGGCCGTTCGGCTGGCAGGAGCGGCTGCTTGACGCGGTACTCGACGCGGGCCGCTGGCCGGATCGGGTGGTGGCGCCGACCGGGTCCGGCAAGACCGCAGTCATCGACGTGCACGTGTTCGCCCAGGCCCTGACTGGGCCCCGGCCCACCGGCCAGCCGCCGCGGCGGCTGGCGATGGTCGTCGACCGCCGGGTGCTGGTCGACGACCAGTACGAGTACGCCCGAACGCTCGCCGCGCGGCTGGCTACCCCCGACAAACCGGTCCTGCACCGGGTGGCCCAGGCGCTGTGGGTACTGCGCCGCCCGGGTGAGACCGACCGCCCCCAGGAAACCGACAACGGACGCGACGGCGCCCGTGACGGGGTGTCGCCCCTGGTGGTCGGTCGGCTGCGCGGCGGCGCGCCGCCGTCGCGTGCGTGGCGCGACCACCCGACCGCTGTGGCGGTGATCTGCGCGACCCCGGACATGTGGGGCAGCCGGCTGCTGCTGCGCGGCTACGGCTCGGCGCCGCGGGCCTGGCCCCGCGAGGCCGGCCTGCTGGCGGTCGACGCAGTGGTCGTCGTCGACGAGGCGCACCTGGCCCGCCAACTGCTGTGCACCGCCCGGCGCGTCAGCGACCTGGTCGCCGTGGCCGACACCCCGTTGGCCGGCCCCGTCCTGCAGGTCGTCGAGACCACCGCCACACCCGACCCGTCAGCGACCGCGGCAGGGGCCTCGATCGGGGTGCGCGACGGCGACCTCGACGACCCAACCTTGGCCGCTCGGCTGACCCGACCCAAGCCGGTGACGCTGCTGCCAGTACCGGACTGGGCCAAGCCCCGCAGCGCCGCCGGCGCCCGGCGGCTGGCCGACGCCGTCACCGAGCTCGTGACCGCCGGTACCGACCGCCGGCCCGAGCCCGCCGCTGGACAAGGGCAGTCCGGACCGGACATGGCCGGCACCGTCGGGTGTTTCGTCAACACCGTCGCCCGCGCCGTCGACGTCGCCGCCGAACTGCGCCACCGTAAGGTAGGCGGGCGGGCGCTGCGGGTTGTGCTGGTGTGCGGGCAGGTACGCCCGCACGACCTGGACCGGCTCCGCCAGGCCCACCCGGGGCTGCTCTCCCCCACGGGAAACGCCGACGTGGACGTGCTCGTCGCCACCCAGAGCCTGGAAGTCGGCGTCGACCTTGACCTCGCCGCGGCCGTGACTGACCTGGCCACCGGTAGCGCCCTGGCGCAACGGGCGGGGCGGGTCAACCGACGGGGACTACGCCCACACGCTCCGATCGTCGTGGCCGTACCCGCCGACGGGGTAACCGACAAGACCCGCAGCGGACCCTACGCATCGGCCGAGCTCGCCGATGCGCTGGCCTGGGTGCAGGAGTACGCGCAGCGCGCGGAAGGGATGTCGCCGTGGAACCTGCGTCAGCACCCGCCACCACCTGCCCGCAGCCGGCGGCTACTGCTCCAACGCCCCGAGTTGGCCGACGCCTGGCAATGGGCCCGCAGCAGCGACGATCTCGCCGCCGAGCCCGAGTTGGACCTGTGGCTCGCCGACGACTTCGACGACGACGTCAGCCTCGGCGTTGTGGTGCGCCAGGTGATGCCCGCCGACGACGATGACGCCATCCGGCTCGTCCGGGACCTCCCGCCGCAGCGGCACGAGGTGTTCAGCGTGCCCTATCGCACCGCTGTGGAAGCATTACGACGCCCGAAGGACGAGACGGGCCCGGACCGCGGTGGATCCCAATGGCGAGACCGCGATGGCGCTCAGGAGCCGCCCGCCGGGGTCGTGCTCCGCGCGGGGGAGGTCACCCGACTGGATTGGCGCCCCATCGATGGCGACGAGACGCAGCTCGAACCGCGCGTACGCCCCGGCGACGTGATCGTCATCGACGCCTCCTTGCCCGTGTTCACCGCCTCCAGCGACGCAACCGGCAACGGCTTCACCCCGTCAGTACTCATCCCCAGCAGCGACGCCGCGGGCGAACGCGCCACCGCCGGCGACGTCCTCACAGCCCAGGCGAGCTTGCCCGGGCAGACGTGGGCACGCCGGCAGGTGGGAGGCGTCGTCCTGCGGATCGAGCCCAAGGTCGCCGGGCTGGACGAGGAGACGTTCAAGCCACTGGCGGCGCGCCTGGCCGTCGTCGACGGCGTCGAACCGGGCGAGCCCGAGGTACGCGCCTCGGTCCAGACGTGGCTCAACCAGGCTGCCCCCAACAGCACCCAGCCGATGGCCGCCGCGGCCGCCCTCCTACTTGCCGAACACTCCAAACGCAGCGACGTGATCGTGCACCGAGACAACGACGGCGAGGTTCTGCGGGTACTGGTGGTCGACCGGCGCAAGGCCACCGCCGACGAGGACGCGCGCCAGACCTGGACCCCCTCCGGCGAGATGGTTAGCCTGGCCAGCCACCAGAAGGCCGTCGCCGACCGGGCCGGCCTACTCGGGTCGGCGCTCGGGCTACCGACCGCGATGGTGGAGGCGCTGCGGCTGGCCGGAGAGCACCACGACGACGGCAAACAAGATCTTCGCTTTCAGGTTCGGCTGGGTGGCCGCGGCGAAGACCTGCTGGCCAAGAGCCCACCCGCCACGACGCCCTGGCAGGACCGTCGCAACGTGCAGGCCAGCGGCCTGCCCACCGGATGGCGCCACGAGCAGCGCTCCGTCCTCGACTGCTGGGACACCGTGCACGCCCAGGACCGGGCCGACCCGGCCCTCGTGGCCCGCCTCGTCGGCACCAGCCACGGCCACGGCCGGACCGGCTTCCCGCACACCGCCAGCGAGCTACTCCCAGCCGCCACTGCCAACAAGACCCGCCTCGACCGGGCTCGCGACCTCTTCGACGACGGCGGCTGGGACCACCTGATGGAGGCCACCCAGCAGCGGTACGGGGTGTGGGGGTGCGCCTACCTCGAGGCGGTACTGCGCGCCGCCGACGGCCAGGTCTCGCAGGAGGGCCAGTGAACGCTTTCACCCTCAGCCGCGCCGACGTCGGGGTGCTGCTCTCGCATTCCGCGCTCTACGGGCTCGCAGCCATCCTCGACGACGCGGGCATCCCCGGGCTGCGCATCTGGTGGAGCCGGGGCATCCAGCCGCGCGCGCACCTGCACGCCCCCGACCTGGACCCCGACAGGATCGGCCGCACAGTGCTCGCCCACGCCACGACCCACGCCGAACCGTCCTCGTGGGTAATGAGCGACGTCGAGATCAAAAAGATCGAGCAAGGGCGCGAGAAGACCTACTCCCCCGCCCTGATGAGTCCCCGGCTCACCACCCTCAAAGACGACGCCGGCACGTGGGACCAGCTCCAGGCCAAGTGGCAGCGGCTGCAGGCTGCTCGCCACGACGCGCTCCAGTCGCTCACGGACGCCCACGCGCTCCTCGACCTGCGGCTGCTGGCCGCACTCGGCGAACCCTGCTACTGGAGCCACGACCGGAAGGGGGAGCTGCGCCAGGACGACGGCGCCGCACGCCTGGAGATGCAGCCGCGCAACCGAGGATCGGAGTTCGTCGGGAACAGGCTGCGCAAGCTCGCCGAGGCCGTCGCCGCCCGCGACATCGACACCGTCGTCGCCGGCCTGGCCGGCACCGGCGTACGTGACGAGGTTGCAATCGCCAAAAATGACAGTCGATTCCTTACCGCTACCGGCCTCGCCAGCCCCGGACCCACCGACAACGCGCTCGCCTGGTGTGCCCTTTGGGGCATCTCGCAGTTCCCGATCGCGGCGCGTACCAACCCCGGTGGGGTCAGCGCCCGCCGCGGCATCGTCGTCGCCAGCGGCCACCTCGGCCGCAGCCGCCAGGAATGGTTCTACGTCCCCGTCTGGGCAAGGCCCTGGCCGACCGCACGCCTCCGCAGCATCATCGCGTCCCGGCAACTGGCCAACGCCGCCTCCGCCGGGCTCCCACAACGCTGGGCCGCCCCCGACGCAGACATCGCCGTGGCCAATGCCTGGCTGCACCGTCGCGGCGTCGATGGCGTCGTCCGCTTCCCCATCCACCGGTTCGGCAGCGACAGCGCCCCGGAACGGCGCGCCATGCAAGGCGAACCGCTCCCCCTGGCGGCACCGTGAGCGACACCGTCGACGGGCTGTGCGAGCCAATACCGATCAGCCTGGTGGCCCATCATGTGTTCTGCCCGCGACGCGCCTGGTTGGAAGCCGCCGGTGAGACCAGCGACAGCCACCAACTCGCCGTCGGCCTGGCCGAACACACCGCCAGTGACGACCCTGCCGCCTCCCGACCCCGGCGGCTACGGGCCGTCGAGGTCGCGAGTACCTCGCTGGGTGTGGTCGGTCGCTGCGACACCGTCGAACTCGACGACGACGACCGGGCCACGGTCGTCGAGCACAAGGCGACACCGGTGCGGCGGCGTCCCGACGTCACGGAGCCGATGATCGTGCAGCTGACGCTGCAGACCGTGGCGCTCGCCGAAAGCGGGTTCGACGTGGCCGGCGCGGCCGTCTATTTCACCAACCATCAGGCACGCGTGCCGGTCCCCGTCGGCCCGCAAGAGTTGGACCTGGCACGCCGACACGTCCACGCCACGGCCGCCGTGCTCGTCGCCAGCACTGCACCCGAACCGCTCGAGGACGACCCGCGCTGCCAGCGGTGCTCCCACGTCGGCGGCTGCCTGCCCGACGAGCGGGCGCTGGCCCCCGTGCGCCGCCGGGTCGTGGTCGCCGACCCCGATACGCAGGTACTCCACCTGACCACGCCCGGCGCCAGGGCGTCCATTCGCGCTGGGCGTCTCCGCGTACACAAAGCGAGCGAGGAGATCGGCTCAGTCCCCGTCGAACGGATCCTCGCCCTGGTACTCCACGGCAACATCGACGTCTCCTCGGGGCTGATCCGCGAACTGGCTCTGGCACCGGGTGCCGCTGGTGTGGTGCTCCAGCAGCGGCCGCGTAGTCGGTTGGGCCGCATCTGCCGCCGGGCCCAACGGCGGACCACGCGTACGCCAACACGTCGCCTCCGCTGAAGGGCGGCTCGGCCTGGCAAGACAGTTCGTCGCAACGAAGATCGGCAATCAGGCGACGCTGTTACGCCGACATGGCGACGCCCCCGACACCGTCGGCCAGCTACGCTCGCTGCAACACCGGGCGCTCGGCTGCACCTCAATCGTCGACCTGTTCGGCGTCGAGGGCGACGCCGCGGCCCGCTACTTCGAACGCTTCCAGACCATGCTGTCGGACAAAGTCACCGCCCAGCCGGGGCTACGGTTCGACGGCCGGTCCCGACGCCCCGCCCGCGACCCAATCAACGCCGCCATCAACTACGCCTACGGGCTCCTGGTCGCCGACATCATCCGCGCCGTCGTCGCGCGCGGCCTCGACCCGCACGCCGGGTTCCTGCACTCCAGCGGACGCAACAAGCCGGCCCTCGCCCTCGACCTCGCCGAAGAGTTCCGGGCCCCCGTCGCAGATTCCGTCGTCATCGGCGCGTTCAACAACGGCGAAATCAAGGCCGCAGACTTCTCCGACATCACCGGCAGCACCCGGCTGCGCGAACGCGGTCGTACCGCGCTCATCACCGCCTACGAACGACGCATCACGACCCGCTTCCGCCACCCCTTGTTCGGCTACGAGGTGACCTGGCGCCGAGCCATGGAAATCCAGGCCCGCCTGGTCCTCGGCGTCATCGACGGCACGCAACCCGGCTACAAGGGCATCCTCACCCGGTGAACCTCGACGCCGTCCACCGGTTCATCATCGCCTACGACGTCGGCGACGACCCCCGCCGCAACCGAGTGGCAAGAGCCCTGGCATCCTTCGGCGACCGTATGCAGTACAGCCTGTTCCTCGTCGACATAAAACCGGCGAAACTCCTCCGGCTACGCGGCCTCCTGTGCAACATCATCGACCCCGCGACAGACTCCGTGCTCATCTGCGACCTTGGTCCGCTCGCGCACGGTGGCCAGCACCGCATAGAAATGATCGGTGCATCCCGCCCGGTCACCAGCCAAGGCCCGCTGATCATGTAGCGCGGGCTGGCCACCCGACGCGAACCCTCCACCGGCCCGAACCCACAGCAGGGACCCATCGCGCCCACGTTTCACCTGTTCACAGGCCATCAACAAGCCCAAACTCTCCGGCACCAACCAGAACCAATCATGCAGCCAGCCGTAGAGTTCGCGGACACCGCTAAACTCCCAGCTCAGCACTATCGAAAACAACACCCACTCGCCGTCCTCTCCGGGACGGCCCTTCATCGAGGCTCGCCGACGGCGTCGTCCACCGTGCCCTCGACCTCGCCGTCCTCTCCGGGACGGCCCTTCATCGAGGCTCGCCTACGGCTACATCCTCGGCGGTGACGACGCCGGACTCGCCGTCCTCTCCGGGACGGCCCTTCATCGAGGCGCGGCGGTACGGCCAATGCCGAGCGCACGCGCGGCGGTGCTCGCCGTCCTCTCCGGGACGGCCCTTCATCGAGGCCTGAGCGAGGACGACTGGTCGGAGGACCGCAGTCGTCGACTCGCCGTCCTCTCCGGGACGGCCCTTCATCGAGGCGCCTGCCTCGTCGAAGTTGCGCAGGTTGCGCAGCAACGCCCTCGCCGTCCTCTCCGGGACGGCCCTTCATCGAGGCGCGATGTCCTGGGCGGAGCCGTTGAGTTGGGCCGCATCTCGCCGTCCTCTCCGGGACGGCCCTTCATCGAGGCAGGCGCACCGGCTGTACCTGGACCGCCCGCTCCCTGAGCACTCGCCGTCCTCTCCGGGACGGCCCTTCATCGAGGCGCGATGCGGTTCCCCGGCGAGAACGTGTCGAAGATGCTCGCCGTCCTCTCCGGGACGGCCCTTCATCGAGGCGCGCTGAACATCGACTACCCCTTCGGCCAGATCCAGCTCGCCGTCCTCTCCGGGACGGCCCTTCATCGAGGCGGGTCCGGCTCTGAAGACCCGGTCCCGGCACCGGGCGGGTTCTCGCCGTCCTCTCCGGGACGGCCCTTCATCGAGGCTGGTCCACAAACGGCTGATACGGCGTCTTCAAAGTCGGACCTCGCCGTCCTCTCCGGGACGGCCCTTCATCGAGGCGACTCGTACCACGACGCGGTGCACGCGCAGCGCAACAACCTCGCCGTCCTCTCCGGGACGGCCCTTCATCGAGGCGTCCACGTCCTCGGGTCAGAGCCGGGCCGTACCCCGCTGCTCGCCGTCCTCTCCGGGACGGCCCTTCATCGAGGCTTCTTCTGGATCTCCGGAGTCAGAGAGTCTCTCTCCCTCGCCGTCCTCTCCGGGACGGCCCTTCATCGAGGCCTCGCGGGCGGCAGCGTCACCCACTCCGTCACCGGCTCGCCGTCCTCTCCGGGACGGCCCTTCATCGAGGCCGCGACTCGGGCCGGGCGTACGTCGCCGCCGCCCACGCAACTCGCCGTCCTCTCCGGGACGGCCCTTCATCGAGGCTTCCGACCGCGCCGCGAACGAAGGGAACGCCGTGGTACTCCTCGCCGTCCTCTCCGGGACGGCCCTTCATCGAGGCGCCGAGATGTCGACGAGGTAGAGGGTCACGGAGACTCCTCTCGCCGTCCTCTCCGGGACGGCCCTTCATCGAGGCACGCAGCCGGCGAGGCGCGCCGCACCGTCATCGACGTGGACTCGCCGTCCTCTCCGGGACGGCCCTTCATCGAGGCCCGAAGTCGAAGGTGCTGGCCTCACCACCGGCGTAGCTCGCCGTCCTCTCCGGGACGGCCCTTCATCGAGGCGTCGGCCGGGAAAGCTGAGACGGGGCAGCGGGGGCTCGCCGTCCTCTCCGGGACGGCCCTTCATCGAGGCTCCCCGCAGTCCGTGGCGACGCTCGTGTCGGCGGCCGGGACGGCCCTTCATCGAGGCACCTCAACCACTGCGTCTTCCGGCACCCTAACAATCAACTCGCCGTCCTCTCCGGGACGGCCCTTCATCGAGGCACGGCAACGACGGCGTTCGAGTCGGTGAGCATCCCGCTCGCCGTCCTCTCCGGGACGGCCCTTCATCGAGGCATCATGATGAGCTTGGTGGCAGGCATACTTCAGCCCTCCAGCTCGCCGTCCTCTCCGGGACGGCCCTTCACCGAGGCTTCGCCAGGGCCTGCAGAACGGTTTGCGGGTCGTACTCGCCGTCCTCTCCGGGACGGCCCTTCATCGAGGCGTGTCGGCCCTACCGCTGGATGACATAGGCGCGCTCCTCGCCGTCCTCTCCGGGACGGCCCTTCATCGAGGCCTGCGCTACGACGGCAACGAGGCCAAGCCCGAGTCCGAAAACTCGCCGTCCTCTCCGGGACGGCCCTTCATCGAGGCCTGTACCAGTGGGACACCTACCGGCGGTGCGCGTGACTCGCCGTCCTCTCCGGGACGGCCCTTCATCGAGGCTGCACCAGCGATGAGCAGTCGAACGTGGCGGGGGAGCTCGCCGTCCTCTCCGGGACGGCCCTTCATCGAGGCGGCGCGATGCACGGCGCCCTGACCCGGGCCCGGGTCAACCTCGCCGTCCTCTCCGGGACGGCCCTTCATCGAGGCCTTGAGATGGCGACCCGTACAGCTGTCGCCCGGTCCGCGCTCGCCGTCCTCTCCGGGACGGCCCTTCATCGAGGCTTCTCCTGGTCGACTGCGAGGGTCCGCTGCGCGCTCGCCGTCCTCTCCGGGACGGCCCTTCATCGAGGCAAGACGACGAAGTCGGCGGCACCGGATCAGATCGAAACTCGCCGTCCTCTCCGGGACGGCCCTTCATCGAGGCGGTCGAACGTGCAGGGGACCGCCTCGCCGTACCACTCGCCGTCCTCTCCGGGACGGCCCTTCATCGAGGCTCCGACCCGGGGCACTTCCACCGCACCTGCCAGCGCTCGCCGTCCTCTCCGGGACGGCCCTTCATCGAGGCTTCAGATCGGCGACGGCGCGGAGCATGTTGTGCGTCTCAGCTCGCCGTCCTCTCCGGGACGGCCCTTCATCGAGGCGTTGTCATCGTCACTGAGACGCCAGACTTTAGGAGAATCCACTCGCCGTCCTCTCCGGGACGGCCCTTCATCGAGGCGATCATGATGGTGTCCGACTCGGTCGGGTCGTAGTCCCACGCTCGCCGTCCTCTCCGGGACGGCCCTTCATCGAGGCTGGCTACGCCAACGTGCCAAACATGCCACCGAACGCACTCGCCGTCCTCTCCGGGACGGCCCTTCATCGAGGCTGCTCGACGCTGGTGCACAGGAACTTGGCCCGGCTCGCCGTCCTCTCCGGGACGGCCCTTCATCGAGGCTGAGCGATGGGCGAGCAGCACATCTGGGCCGCACGGCTCGCCGTCCTCTCCGGGACGGCCCTTCATCGAGGCGAGGAGCTGCGGGCGGGCACAGGCGTCCGCGTGTTCATCTCGCCGTCCTCTCCGGGACGGCCCTTCATCGAGGCTCGCCGGCCGGTGATGCCGATGAGATGGTCCAGCTCGCCGTCCTCTCCGGGACGGCCCTTCATCGAGGCGACTACCCGCAGGTCGCAGCCTTGCAGGAGTCGGCGACTCGCCGTCCTCTCCGGGACGGCCCTTCATCGAGGCACCCAGGATGCGGCCTACACCACCAGGACCCGTGTCAGCTCGCCGTCCTCTCCGGGACGGCCCTTCATCGAGGCACCCGCAAGGATGAACGAAGCGTCCGCCGGGACCTGGACCTCGCCGTCCTCTCCGGGACGGCCCTTCATCGAGGCAGGATCGTCTGGTCGACGGGCGTCACGCCGGGACCCAGCTCGCCGTCCTCTCCGGGACGGCCCTTCATCGAGGCGGGATCTACCAGCTCGCGCTACCGTCCAACGCCGAGCAGCTCGCCGTCCTCTCCGGGACGGCCCTTCATCGAGGCTCTCATTGTCGCGCCCAAAGCTGGCCCTTGACTTTCCGCTCGCCGTCCTCTCCGGGACGGCCCTTCATCGAGGCCTTGCAAGATCCGGCATCCTAGCTCTCCTCATAGAACTCGCCGTCCTCTCCGGGACGGCCCTTCATCGAGGCCCGTCCCGAACCTTCTGAACATCATTCGACAAATCTCGCCGTCCTCTCCGGGACGGCCCTTCATCGAGGCAACGTCAAAGCCTACGGGGCGCAGGGCGACGGGACGACCCTCGCCGTCCTCTCCGGGACGGCCCTTCATCGAGGCCTGGACCAGCTGGCGCAGGACCGGTGGGGGCCGACTCGCCGTCCTCTCCGGGACGGCCCTTCATCGAGGCTCGTAAAGGTAGTGGCCGAGCTGTTCCAGCGTCTCAGCCTCGCCGTCCTCTCCGGGACGGCCCTTCATCGAGGCAGCTCAACTGTCCGTTCAAACGAGTCCTTGTAGACCTCGCCGTCCTCTCCGGGACG
>Ga0209515_10007072_pt1 | contig 13653 bp, 11 predicted proteins | sample Subgroupgradi54m_FD_187454 | JGI IMG/M metagenome (GOLD analysis project Ga0209515, IMG submission 187454) | Subsurface groundwater microbial communities from S. Glens Falls, New York, USA - GMW60B uncontaminated upgradient, 5.4 m (SPAdes)... ...
AATATCATCTTTTTCCCTATATGAATTTAGCTTGTCATAATAAATCTGCCTATGTTCTTTAAAAAATTCGGAAAGGTAGAGAAGCGGTTTAGTCAATGAACCTTGTTGGCATAAATAAAATGTGATAAGTAATCTCCCCACCCTTCCATTACCGTCCAAAAACGGATGGATTGTCTCAAAATGAGCATGAATAATGCCTGTTTTTAATAATATTGGCATAGGTTCGGTATTGTGTAAATACAATTCAAGATTCCCCATAAGAGGCATTACTTCTGACTGCGGTGGAGGAACGTAAGTTGCGGTTTGGATACTTGAACCTCCGACCCAGTTCTGCGATACTCTAAATTCTCCAGGTGTTTTCCATTCACCCCGGACGCCTTTAAGTAGAAGTGCATGAATTTCTTTTAATAGTCTTAATGATAAAGGTAGGTCACGCAACCTAGTTAAACCGTAATTCATCGCGTTTATGTAATTTAAAATTTCATCAACGTCCTTATGAATTTCAGCATCTTTAATCTTTGATTCCGCCTTTAATACATCGACAAATGTTGCCTGAGTTCCTTCAATTTGGCTGGACAAAGTGGCTTCTTTTCTGACATACATCAAGATAAAGAAATCAATGTCGGGAACTACTTCACCAATAGTATCAAGCCTACCTAAAGCCTGATCGGCTTTCGAAAGCAACATTTGCAAATCTGAATCAATATTTAATTGTAACGGCAGATTATTTGGTATGAAAGCCTTATATTGAAGTTCTCCTTTTAATTGGTTTTTATAGCTGCCTGTTCTCATAATTTAACCGTAGATAAGGAAATCTATATCTACGTTTAATAGTATAAAACGTAGATTAAACTATGTCAAGAGGCATTTGTCGTAGATAAGGAAATCTATATCTACCCAATTGAGGATTAAACGTAGAGTAGATTTAAACCTTATTTAAAGCTAAATTGTTAAGTTACTCCAATATTTACGCTTATGAACTCCTTGGTGAACAGAATTAGAACTTTTTACCAACTGTCCACCAAGAAATATTATATACCAAACTTTGATCAGAAATTGAGATAAATAGATTACTTTAATCGGACTATTTTGCAGATTGTGTTTTTATTTTATGTTCAAATATCGCAGTATCAATAATATAATCTGGAAAAACTATATAAAATATCAGGGTGAATTATTATCTGCGAAGAAAGAGGCGAGAGAAAAGAAATTAGGAGTGTGGAGTCAATAGAGTTATTTATAATGCAGTTTATAAGAAATTTTGTTTTGGGCTATTCTAACTTCAATATTTCCTCTTAAAATTAAATAAACAACAAAATAAATTAGTTGCAAGGCATTTTTTACTATCCATTTTAGAATTCCGTATAAACCCAGTCCTAAAACAAAATAGCTTAAAGCTAAAATTGCCAAATAATATTTGCCCCCGATTTTATCATTGCTTATAAATGAATAAAATATTACCACTCCAGATAAAAAAAGTATATTACTAACTACAATGTTTGAAGTAATTATCTCTTTCCAAATCCATTTGACGATTTTGTTTGACTTAAATTGTTTCATACCCAATATCATTTTTTCAAGACTTCCCTTGGTTTTGATCCTTCAGCTGGACCAACAATTCCTTCACTTTCCATTTGGTCAAGCATTCTGGCTGCCCGAGCATATCCGATTGACAATCTCCGTTGGAGTAATGAAGCGGAGGCAAAATCATGTTGTCCAACAATTTCTACTGCTTGATTAAATAATGCATCTTTTTCTCCAGAACTTATTTCTTCTTTATGGCGTCCTACTTCTTTGGAATATTGTACTTCCGGCACAATATTTTTTAAATATGTAACTGTTTTTATGATTTCCTGATCTGTTATTAGGATACGTTTTATTTTCTGTGACTTTTCCTGAAATCTCAAAAGATACATTTCGTCTGGTTTTAGTTTATGTGCATAAGAGGTTCCGGCTGTCAACGAATCTTCTTCACTCGTTAGCTGACAGATAATTCTATTGGGAATATTGGAAAGAAGTGATATCTTCAATGCTCTTTTAGGAATATAATCAGTAACCAGAACAATATGAATACCGACTTTCGACCCCTCATCAATAAGTTTGGATAATAATTCTTCTGTTTCAACATTTGTATTTCGCAGCATGGAGTTTAAAGTATTGATAACAATAACAATTCTTGGTTTTTTCTCTATTTCCGCTAATTGATTATATGCTTTCAGATCTTTTACTTGTTTGATCCTGAATTCTTTTAATCTTGAATCAACTTCACATTGTGTCCATTTAAGAGCAGAAGTTAATTTCATTACATCTGGAATTACTTCAGTTAATAGATGAGGAATACCGTTATATGAATAAAAACAATTAAACGAGTCAAAGATAATACACCGAATATCTTCAGGTTTATAGGAATAGAGCATAGATTGAATCATTGTATCTATAACCTTTTCTTTTTGACTTCCTAACCAACCGATTAATAAAAGATGTCCTATTGTTGAAAAATCAATGGTAACCGGACCGTTGTGTTCTCCAATCAATACACTTAATTTATCTGAGTTAATGTTTATTTTTTCAATGTGATGTCGTAAAGGAGAAGAACTATCAAGGTTAGAAGCAGGAACAGGAAAATCGTTCATATACTCACATTTTCGCAAAGTAAAAAGATAAAGTCAAATTTTAAAGATTAAATTTCTGAGGTGGAAATATTTTTTTTATTTTATCAAATCCCAATTATCTAAAAAGTATCCCATCTCATGATTTTTATTACCGAGATAAAATTTTCCATCACGAAATTTTATATTCAACGCATATCCTGTTTTATTATTTACTGTAAAAATTGAACCCTCTTTTATTCTCTTTTCAACTTCACTTGCTGGCAAAATCAAAAAACTGTTTTTTATATCATCTCTTAAAACCAGAATATAAAAAATATTACCTTGATTAAATCTTTCAAAAGATTTGTGTCTAATATGAAAATTGTAAATTTCGGAGTTATTTTTGCGTGCTGTCTTTACCTGAATACCAAAAAACTTATTGTCTTTTATTGCTGATAAATCTACACCAACATCAACACTCATAATACTAGCATTGAATCCTCGGAAAAGAAGTTCGCTACAAACTAAGTGTTCACCACCTTTTCCAATGAATCCTGCTTCTATAACTATTTTTTCTTCCTCTTCCTTTTCTGCCTCAATAATTTTTGGTGTTTGCTTGATTTCTTTTTTGTTTGTGTTAAGTGCAAAAGTTCCAGGTGCTGTTTTAATAAAATCAGATCCAACACCTTTATTTTTAATGTCCGTTATTATTTGAGCGTTCATCGTAGCTTCCGGTGTCGCTCCTTCGGTTTCCAAAATTCCAGATTCCAAAACAAGCTTAGTTATTTTGTTATAGTGCAAAGGTATTTTTGCCTTTTTCAATATTTCAATTGCTGATTGTTTAAATGTGTTCATATAAGTTTTAATTTATCCAAATACCTATGTCTATTTTTTCCGTTACCTTGTCTTTAAAAACATCAAGTCCGGCAAATTTTTTGTATGAATCAAATTCTTCGTAAAGCATATTTTAATTAAGAGTTTAACCAATCCCAAGCGTCTTGTGATAACCAGCCCCATTTATCATTAAAGTCAATTTTAACTATCAACAAACGATCTGTTCTTGTTATGTGATTTGATAAATATGGCCAAATTTGAGAAGAAGTTAAATTAGTTTTTATTATCCACGTTGAATCAAGATAATGCCACCAATCACCTAAACTTTTTATGGCAAAAAAGAGATTGTCGTAATTTCTAGATTTGTTTTTTAGATCATATGTTATTAAATATTTATTCATATGTTCACTTAATAATAGGTGTTCCTGGTTTAAAGTCGGTAGTTTTCTCACCAGAACCCATTTCAGGTACTAAAATACCAGACGGACTTACGCTAGGAGAAGTAGAAAAACTAGATGTAATTTCTCTAAGTCTTTTGTTTTCTTTTGTTAAATCGTTAATAGTATCTTTATTCTGTTTGGTAGACTTTTTCCACTCTACCATTACCGATCTAGCAATGGCTAAATTTTCATCTGCTGTTCCCTTAGTTTTATTAATTTGGGTATTTAATTTTTTCATTTTTTTCTTTTGCTCTCCTTCTTCTTTTTCTTCCAATAACTTCTTTTCAACTTCCTCCAAAATTATTTCATTAACATTTTTTAGATTTCCTTTTGCACCAAAAAAATTAAATTCGTCCATAGAAAAAAACATATAGGTAAAAACTTTTTGAAAGAAAAATAATATAACTATTACTGTACATGGCCATATTAATATTTTTAAAAATTCAAGATAGTCTTTAAAGCTTAGATTCCATAAAATCTTTGGAAGATATGTAATTGTTAGAAAAAAAGCTATTGGCAATAACCAAAGTGACAATCGGCTTAGAGGTGAAAGTGCGTCTTTTATTTTATTTAATATTACTTTAACTAATTTTTTCATAAAATTCTTTATTTAACTTTTTATCATCAAAGCTTACACCATAGTCCTTATCCTCAATCTCACTATAATTTACGTAAAGCTGATTTTTGTCTAAACACTCAATCAAAAATTATTCCTCTCTCAAAGCAAATATTTTATCAACAACATACCTAAACATTCTTTTTGAAATAAAGTTATTCAGTTCGGTATTGTTTCGAAGTTGTTCCCATAATTTTCTATCTTTTTCAAATTGATCATCTACTTTATTCTCATAAACTTTTTCAAAATGAATCTCTGCGTTTTGTCTTACATTATTTGTAACCACATTTTGTATGTTTTCATCAGATACAAGTTCTTCTCCCATAGAATTTAGAGTTTCCTGCTGTTTTTTGTCAAAATCTACGCCCCATCTTTTATTTACATCATTAATGATTGTTGATAATGGGTCTTCAATTTCTTCTATCGGCGCACCCGGAATTACATAATCCTCCTTAACATCACTTACATGAGGTTCTAAAATTATTGAGGACTTGATTTTTTTAACAATTCGGACAGAATCCATATCAATATATTTCAAGATTCCGATTAATGGTTTCTTTTGATCTTTTGGAAGTTTTTTTATTAAATATTTTAATAATAAATATAATTTTTCGTGAGATATATCAGAATATCCAAGTACCTGGGCAAAATATGGATACCGTTTAACAAAAACATTGACTATCGATACAAATCCACCGTATTTATCGTCAATGCTATTAGAATCTTTTTTTTGATGAAGCTCTTTGATAATATCTTTTACCAGATTATCTAAAAATGAGTTTGCTTTTTCATGTATGGATTCTTCTTCTGGATTAATATATGAGATAAATTCATTTAGCTGACTTTCTTGTATTTCATAAAGAGCAAATAGAGCAGTTCTCAGATCATTAATTGCGTTTATGTCTGATCCTTCAGAAATAATAGTAGTCGTATAATAAGGATCAAAAGCAGTTTGTATCTCGTCAGCAAAATTCACAAAATCTAAAATATAAACTTGGTCTTTATCTCTCGTTTTTCTATTGAGGCGGGATAAAGTTTGAACTGCTTGTACTCCAGACAATCTTTTATCAACATACATTGCGCATAAATATGGTTCATCAAATCCAGTCTGATATTTTTCGGCGACGATTAGAAATCGATACTCAGGCTTTTTAAATTCCTTTGCTGTATTATCTTCAGGTATTCCTTCGTTTATAGAAGTCTCAGTGTATGAAATACCGTCGATTTCTATAGAAGCTGTAAAAGCGGCCAAAGTTTTATGAGGATAATTAAATTTTTTTAAATAAGCATCAAGTGCTAATTTATATCTAACCGCCGCTTCTCGTGAATTAGTCACAATCATTGCTTTTGCTTCTCCTCGAAGTAAGGATCTTATTGTTTGTTCAAAATGTGCCATTATTATCTCTATTTTTTGATCAAGTGTTGTTTTATGAAGATTTACATATTGGAATATTGTTGAAAGAGCTCGGGATCGGGGAACAGTTGGATCTTCACTTAATTTTTTTAATAACTTAAAATAAGTTTTATAAGTAGTATAATTTTGTAATACATCTAAAATAAATCCTTCTTCAATTGCCTGTTTCATTGAGTATAAGCTAAATGGTTTAAAAGAACCATCTGGTTGTTTTTCACCAAATCGCTCAAGAGTTTCGTGTTTTGGCGTTGCGGTAAAAGCAAAATAGCTAATATTTTTTGGCTGTTTTCTGCTGTTTAGTTGCTCAAGCAACCAATCCTCTTCGGTTTCATTTAAAATATCATGTACTGTTCTCGTAAGTTCACCTGATTGAGAAGAGTGAGCCTCATCAACAATGAGGGCAAACTTTTTATCCGAGAGTTTTGCAACTAAATCGATAACAAAAGGGAATTTTTGAATTGTAGTAGTAATTATTTTTGCTTCACTTTCAAGAGCATCTTTCAATCGTGTTCCGTCCTCTCCGGCAGAGATTAATAATCCCGGTTTTGCCTCCATGGCTTTTATCGTATTTCGCAGTTGTTTATCCAAAATTCGTCTATCGGTCAAAACAATTACCGTATCAAAGACTTTTTCGTTATCTGATTTATGGATATCTGAAAGTCTGTAGGCTAACCAAGCTATAGTAAGACTCTTACCGCTTCCGGCACTATGTTGTATAAGATAATTCTTTCCACTGCCTGTCTCTTTCGCTTTTGAAATAAGTTTTAATACAGTAACCCATTGATGGTATCGAGGAAATAATTGTACTTTTTGTTTATATTCTTTTCCCAGTCGGTCTTCCTTTATTTCATCATAATTATGGACAAACGATTGTAAAAGGTCAGATAAAGAATCGGGTGAAAAGAGTTGTTCCCAAAGATAGTGTGTTTTATGTTTTCCTTCAACCGGCGGATTACCCGCTCCGAGTTCAAAACCCTTATTAAAAGGTAGGAAAAAAGTTCGCTCTTCTTTTAATTCAGTTGTTACAAATACTTCATTAGTATCTAGGGCCAAATGAGCTACACATCTTCCAAAAGAAAATAATTTTCCCCGTGGATCGCGGTCTGTTTGGTATTGTCTTATGGCGTGATATACGTTTTGTCCGGTTAATTCATTTTTAATTTCTGTTGTAAATATCGGGATTCCATTGACAAATAAAACCATATCAATAGATTGTTCCGTTGTTTGAGAAAATTTAACCTGTCTTATTGCTGAAAAAATATTTTTTTGAAATAGTTCTTCTATCTCTGGGTTAAGATTGGTAGTAGGTTTGAAAAACATTAGTTCAAAGCGCACTGGTCCTTCCTCAATTCCTTTTCTTAACACATCAATTAATCCTCTTCGTCCAATTTCTTCATCAATTCTACGAATTATTCTGGTTTCTAGAGCATCTCCATAGATATTTTCTAATTCCTTGAGTTTTTCTTTTTGTGTCGTTTTTAAAAATTCAAAAAAAAGTTCTTTATCAAAAGTGGTTGTTTTATCATAATCACTTTCGTTACTTCTCTTTCTATATTTATGAATCTTTACCAATTCTTTCTCAATATGTTTTTCAAACGCTTCCTCTTTTAAATTTTGATGAATGTTTGTCATATTACAATTTGTTTATATAAACATTTTTAACAAAGGCTCTTTCTCCGGGATAATTTCGAAATCCAATTCCACCAAAATCAAAGTCAATTTCTCTTAGTAAATTAAATTTTTCTTTTTCATTTTCTTTATTAACCTGCCATATTAATTTGTCTGGAATTATCCACTGTCTATTAAAAACTGGTTCCTTACCTATTGTCAAACACATTTTAATCATTCTTTTATCACTTGTAATTTTAGCTTTGTACCATTTATCAAAACTTAATTGCTCATTAAAAGTTAGATTTTCTTTGTCGTGTTTGTAAACTATCCATTGACCATCTAGCCTGATGTGTGGATTAATTCCTTTATCAGTACATTGGAGCATAACATAATTGGAAAGGTTTTGAGCACGTACTATCCAACCACATGTATTTTTAATGATTTTAAAATCAAATTCAAATACATAGTCATCCCAAAGAAGCGTTTTTGGGTACAAATACCCTACATTTGAATTTGTAATCTCATAACAACCTTCTGTTCTATGAAATTTTAAATCACCTCTACCAATCCATTCAACTTCTTCTCCTGGTTTATCAAGAGGTAAGTAATAAAAATCTCTATCTTTTGAATGAAAAAATAAAACAACAAAAAACGAAAGTATAATAAGTACCAAACTTCCTGCAATAATAGTTACATCTTTATTCAAACTAGCTAAAATAACTAAAGCAATATCCACAATCGTTGCTATTAATTCATATTTATATGTTCGTAACCAAATATATAATTTAAACATTATTTTAATTGACTTTAATCTTACCTATTACGGCGTTATAAATTAATGATGAACGATATTCAATAAATTTCTCTTTCTGTTCTTTCAATTTCATAATACTTAAGTCAATTTTTTCTGATGTTGTATCTATATATTTAGTAACTTGTTCCTGTTCTTTTAATGGTGGAATCAATATTTTTAAATTTATTAAAGGATAGTTGCTTAACCCAAAACGTGTAACTCCGTTTGATGATATTTCAAACTTCCCTCTTACTTTTTTACCTTGAAGATAACGAAACAGAAATTTTGGATTGATATGTTCAGATTTCACTAAGTAAAGATGATATCCGCAGACTAAAGATTTAATACCACTGATATCTTTAACGAATGCAGGTACTCCTATATCGTCTGCTGTTTCTGAATCTTTAGTTAGTAGTATGTTTCCGCTGTGGATTGTTAATTTTTTGATTTGATCAGATGAAGCTGTTGATTTCATAAAGTCTAATTTGTTAGTTATATATTCATTTTTATAAACATCAATATAATTGCACAGAATTACTTCTTGTTCATTAGAATAGGAAATCTTGTCAACATTACTTGCTTGAACATCGCTCAAAAATTTCAATTTTAGTACTTTCCACCCTTCCGGCATATCTCCAATCCACTCCACCCCAGATGGTTTCATTTTTGCTTTTGGATCAAGGCCTTTGGTAACGGCTTGAGTAATTATAGAAATGCGTTTTTCTTTGAGAAGTTCTATAAGTTTTTTCTTTTTCTCAATTATTTGATCAATTAATTTGGTTTTTTTATCTAAAAAATCAGCGATTTGTTTTTGATCTTCTAAAGGTGGAATCAAAATAGGAAAGTTCAATAAAATATTGTCTTTTAGTGTCCAACGATGATCAACTGATACACCTTGTCCAAATGGGAATAAAATTTTATCTAAGTAGTGCCATTGAAAATAATATTTATAATATTTTAAGTAAATTTTTACTTTTTGTCGCTTTCGAAGCACTGAATAAGCGAGACTAATAACGCCATCAGTAATAGAAAGATCAACTGCTCCAGTTCTTAAATCCATTGGATTAAAAACTAGATCGTCAGGTCTTATTCTTGTATAGTTATCATAAGATTCTGCCATTTGACCTTCATTATTCGAAATATCACGTTGTTTAATTCCTTTTTGAGTTAATGATAGAACAGGTAAGTCATCGCCATGATTTTTTTCTTTAGAAAGTTCAAATAAATTCTTGATCCGCAAAACATCCCATTCTGAAGGTTTTTTTTCTAACCAATTATTTTTTGCTGTATCTACTAAAATTTTCATAACTTTTTCATTAATTCAAGTATTTCTGTTTCAAGCTTTTTGATATCAGTGTCAATTTCTTTAACATCTCGTGGTGGAATATATTTGTAAAAATATCGTGTGAATGGGATTTCGTAACCGATTTTACCAATTTTGCCGTCTTTATCGTCTCGTATGCTTTCATCAATCCAAGCGTCAGGTACATAGGGCATGACTTCTCGATCAAAATATTCATAAATATTTTCATTAAGAGGTATCCGTTCTACATCTTTGAGTTCATTGTCAGCTTCTTGTTTTCCTTCTTTGTCTGTACAAATTTCCGCTTCCTCGTCATGTTCGCCGATTTCTTTCAAAATAAAATTTATATACTTGGCGGGTACTTTTTTGGATTTTTCTTTGAATTTTTCCTCAAGAGTTTCAAGAAATTTTGTCCGGCTCATAAATTTTTTCCCAATAAAGGATTCTAAAGTTTTTAAAACAATCTCATTTGTATCTTCAACTAAAAATATCTGGTTATTCTTCACTTTTTCGATCGCTTCCTGAGTAATATCAAATTTAAGTCGAAGAGGTCGCTGAATCGTCACCGCTCTATAACCGAATTCACTCGAATCAAAAATTTTTACATTTTTGCCCTCTTTAAAATCTGTATAGTTACTTAAAATTTCTTGTGCTTGAATATCTGATATTTCGTATCGTTTAGAGCCTAAATTCTTTCTTAACTGTGATTTACGATTGCGGGCATCAATTAATTGAATCTTATTTTTCCTTTCAGAAGATTTCCTATTAGTAAAGATCCAGATGTACGTAGGGATACCTGTATTGAAAAAGAGTTGATCCGGTAAGGCAATAATTGCTTCGAGATAGTCATTTTCCATTATCCAACGACGAATCTCACTTTCTCCTTGTCCGGCATCGCCTGTAAAAAGAGGCGAACCGTTAGTAATAATTACTGCGTCACTACCTCCTTCTGATTGTGGTTTAAACTTGGATATCGCATGTTGAATAAAAAGAAACTGACCGTCTGATATACGAGGTAAACCTGCTCCAAATCTTCCTGCATTTCCTCGCGTAAATTCATTTTCTACAGCTGTTTTATCTTTTTTCCATTCAACTCCGTATGGTGGATTGGAGATTATATAATCGAATTTTTTGTCGAAATGCTGGTCATTTGAAAGCGTACTGGCTTTATCATGTTCTTTTTCACCACCACGAATATGATCAATATTTTCGCCTTTAAGCAACATGTCAGCTTTACAAATTGCGTATGTTGCTGAATTCAGTTCTTGTCCATAAAGAAAAATGTTGGCGTTTTTATTAAAGTGTGTTCTCAAATAATCTTTTCCAACCGTGAGCATTCCACCGGTTCCACAGGCCGGATCATAGAGTGTTTTTACTATACCAGGTTTTGATAATTCCTTTTCTTCCCCAGAAAAAATTAATGCTGTCATTAGTCTTACCACGTCGCGAGGTGTATAGTGCTCTCCAGCTGTTTCATTAGATTGTTCAGCAAATCGTCTTATTAGATCCTCAAAAGCTAAACCTATTTCATGATTTGGAACTTTATCAGGATGAAGTTCAATTTTATTAAATTCCTGAAAAATAAGATATAAAATATTTGATCCTTCAAGGCGTTCAAGCTGTTTTTCAAAATCAAACTTTGCAAAGATATCTTTGACATTATCTGAAAAACCATCAATATATTTTCTTAAATTTCTGGCAATGTGAGATTGATCTTCAAGTAACTTTTTAAAAGTGAAGGGTGATGTGTTATAAAAATCATATCCGCTTACCCGTCGCAAGATTCTTAGATCAGTTACTTTACCATCCAATTCATTAAATCTTTCCAAAACTTTTTGTTTGGTTGGTTCAAGTGCAGCATCGAGTCGTTTTAAAACTGTTAGCGGTAGAATTACATCTTGATATTCATAATTTTTCCAAGATCCACGAAGAAGATTGGCAACATTCCAAATTGTGTTTGAAATTTGATTATGAGTTGCCATAAATACATTTTATCACTTTTTCTTCTAACTATTACTCAGAAGCATTCCTTTTTACGTTATAATTATTTCAACAATTAGTCCGCCTAAACTCTAAATAATTTTTAGGGCATGGCAGAAAATCCCTTGCAGCAACGAGAGCTCCTCGTTCAGTACCTGCAAGGGTCATATGCCGAAAGGTGTATGGGCGCAAGCCGACTGACGGGGAGCTTTGTTTTTTTGGTAAATATCTATGCCTAAAAACCTTTCTCGCTATTATCAAGCTTGGGAACTTCGGCAACAAAAGAATACTTTCAAAAAGATAGGAGAAATAATGAAATTAAGTATAAGTAGAGTGAATCAACTGGTTCATTTCATTGAATATAAGATCAAATACAAAAAACCAATATCAAATGAGTTAAAAAAAATCATTCAGAAAAATAGATATTAAAAACGAAAAAATGAGTATTTATTTCTTCTCTTCAGATTCAAGAGCAACTATATCGTAGTCACCTTCTGAGCCCACCTTTACGTAGACACCATCAAATAATACACCATTGATACTGGTACTGTGTAATTCAAATCTATCCTTTCCCATGCCTGCCATGGTGACAGAATTATCACCTCTTGTTTTTATCATTATTGCTTGTGGATGTTGTTTTAATATTTCTGCTGGGATAGCTGGAGTTCCTGGAGGTACATTTTTGTTACCGGTAATTATCAGATTTCCTTCTGATCTATTGAGTCCAATATTGTATTTAGGTGGTTTTTTGCCTTTATCTTTACCAGAAGGTACTCCAGAGGTTCCTGAAATAACATTCCCTCGTCCTAGATCTATTACTCTACCTACTACATCGCCTTGGATAGAAACACTTTTTTTATCAGGATCTACTTTTGCATTATCCCCGATGGCTACACCTGTTGCATCTTCAATATTATATCTTCCAGGTTTATTTATCACTTGTGGCCCTTGAGCACCTTCGCCAATTGCCAGTCCTGTTACATTTCCTAAATGTGTTGTCCTAGCTTGTTTTTTTTCAACAGGTTCTCCTGTCGTAATTCTCTCTACTTTTCCAGAAAGTGTAGCTGCAGTTATAGTTCCATCTTTATTATTTGTAATCACCGAACCCTGGGGAACAATAACTGTTGTATCGCCATAGTAATACGTTACAGTTTCACTGCCTTTTTCAGCTAAATTTACAACATTTTTTGTGGGTAACGCTGCTCTTTGCATTTCATCGGTGATAACAAGTGGTTCATCATCAAATTGAAACCGTGTTAATTCAGAAATTGCTGATAATCTGGTAGCCAAATTGCTTCTTGCATCGGCAAAATTAGCCTTTCGTGGTAGTTGATGATCATCATAACGAGACTCAGGTAGTATTTCACCAGTCATGCCGTATCGGATTTTTCCTCCATGCAAGGTAATAATACTTATTTCCCTATCTCTGATAAAGGCACGCTCGACTCCAAAAATCATTTTACCATCCTCTTTGACTACCACGTTAATTTTCCCCATATTATTTGCTGCAGTAGTTTCAAATATCAATGATCTATTATTGATCTTAGTTTGATTAAGCACGTGAGATTGAGGTGTCATTGGTGTTTTAGAGGCATCATGGTATTGAGAAAGTACTGACATAAAATCTAATTGATTCCCAGTAAGCGCAGTCACAATATCATTTCTTGCATTAGGAAATTCTCGGTGTTGTTGAGGAGTTGTTGATTCAACCATAATCAAATTATAATATAGACTTATTTAATTTTCATCTCAATGTTAGTTTATGGTGAAATATAAAAAAACCTTATAGAATATCAAAAAATTTAAAAAATTAGTTGATAAACATACATTGAACTTTTTTGTATTATTATTTTTGTTAAAATTAAAAATATGATAGAAGGCGATGAAAAACAATTTTCTCAATACGATTCTACTTCTCCTCCAGACAATCTGTCAAAATATCCTGATTTACAACGAGCGCGTGACTTGTTTATAGAACTATTATCTTCAGATCGACCTTTAAGAAATTTAGGGTATAATGCAAAGCAAACACAAGTGGCAAAACCTATCCTTATGTTGACTCAAGAAGAAG
>Ga0209515_10007073_pt1 | contig 13653 bp, 17 predicted proteins | sample Subgroupgradi54m_FD_187454 | JGI IMG/M metagenome (GOLD analysis project Ga0209515, IMG submission 187454) | Subsurface groundwater microbial communities from S. Glens Falls, New York, USA - GMW60B uncontaminated upgradient, 5.4 m (SPAdes)... ...
CCGGGCAATTGATGAATATATTACAGCCAACAATCAAAATCCCAAACCTTTTATCTGGACAAAGACTGCTGAAGAAATCATTGAGAAGGTTAACAGTGTAAAGCTAATTTAAAAACACTACACTAGTTTCGCCGTCTTTAGTAACTGTTCTATCTCCTCTGTAGTGTGTATGAGCAACAATTGCATATTGAGTCAGTTTTATCAAATTTTCACCTAGTAGACTTTTTGATATTTCTCCAAAAAGATGTGCTCCCACTTCTGCATGGGCTGAAAATCTTTTTGCTTCATGATATCTTTCAGCTACGGAAGTACCAATATCATGATACATGCCTGCTAGCATTCCTACAAATACCTCGACAGCATCAGCGCTTTGAATATCTGGGTCTTGGAAGATAGCTGTAAGATAGACACCATCTCGCATAAAATGGCCTCGGGAAGATCCTGGTGGAAGATTTTTTATAAATGGAGCAAATCTTTCTAAAAGTTGTTCTAAAATATCATCTGGGGTTGCTGCTAATTCCTGTCGTGTTCTTTCTTTTGCTGCTTTCCAACCCTCAAGAGTCCCCACTTCAGCCCTCAATCTTTGAATTTCATCAAAAACTTGAGAATCTCCAGACCCCTCATAAAAGGCTCGCATTTCTCCCAGTTTTTGCCTTTCTCCAGGATCTAGTTTCCCGGCGTAAATGTCATGTACAACATGTGGGATTATTACAGAAAGACCTCTATCAGGCTCTACCATTAAATAAGTCTATACTATAGGTTTTAACTTGTCAAGCAGAAGTTTATTCCGGAAAGACCAGTGCTCCTACGCCTACACTTTCATTAGCAAAACCCCATGAGTACTCATCAAAAACCGCAATTGTGGGCTCCCCGTTATATTCACCATCACCGCAATAAATTTCAGCTCTTCCTCCATCACCAACTGTTTCGGTACGAACTGCCCGTCCGGGAGGGATCAACCTTCGACCGGTTTGCGCATAAATTGCAAGGGTCTTTTCTAGAACTCATATCAAAACCCTTCGTAAACATATCATAATACATGCGATGTTGAAAAACGCCTCGTAATTCTGATCATCATACTCGTAGCGAACCAATAATCGCCTGTTAAACCCAAGCCAGGCAAAGGTACGCTCAATAACGTATCGCCTCTTGTAGATATCTGCAATGGTTGCATTGTATGAGGGTTCTGTTGTTTCTCCTTGGCGTCTTCGTTTTGGAATGTAGGGCCTGATACCCCGCGCTCGTAAGTCATCCCGTAGCCACTTCGCATCGTGACCACGATCTGCAACCAGACCGTCAGGACGTTTCCTTGGATGAAGTGGCCTATCAGGTACACAGATACCATCTATTGTGGGGATGGCAGTATTGTACTTTTGAGGTTTGGGCACTCTCAGTTGTAAGCGTGATGGGTAATCCATTGGCGTCAACACACAAGATTATCTTTGTTCCTTTACCGCGCTTGGTGAGACCAACTTTTGACCCCCTTTTTTAGCAGGTGCGAATGTTGCGTCAATGGCAAACAGTGTCAAAGATGATCTTATCTTGTCTGTTTAAGGTCCCCAACAGTGTTTCCCATATCTTCTTCCAGACTCCCTGCTTTTGCCAGGTATGGAGTCGTCGCCAACAGGTCATTGGATTTCCATACTGTGCTGGCAGTTTATTCCACTGTGCACCTGTCACGCAATATCCACAAGATGCCTTCAAATGTTTTTTTGTCATCTGCTCGGGGTCGTCCTCCTTTGCTGTAGTCCTGTCGTGGCAGTAATGGTTCAATCACCCTCCATTGTTTCTCTGATAATTTTCTCATATACCTATGAGTGTACTATCAGAAAGCTCTCTATGTCAAGGTTTTGTTACAGGCTCTAGGTTAAGTTACTACTCCAGACATCACCAATTGTAATGGTAGCAAGATCGATATTTTTTAAAATGTTGGTATATGAAGCTAAATATGACGGATCAGATTGAGTCGTAAACTTTTTCTGATACCAAAGACGGGGTGATTTAAGCCCATACTTATGCATTACCCGAAGAATTCTTTTATGATTCATTTTGAGCTCGAGAGATAAACGGCGATGACCTTAGGCCGGGTGAATAACAAAAGTGTCCTCAATATCGTTCTTTATGAGCTGATCCTTTTGGTCTTTTAGACTTTGGTGATATATATTTTTACGATTGATTCCCATACATTTAGCAATTAACTTTTTGTTTTTAGATTGTTTAACTATGGCGATTTTTTTTTCCTCTTTCCATCTCTAAAGTAATTAAACCGATTATTCGTTTTAACTCCTCGTTTTCCCGCTTTAACCTGTTGTACTGGATAACTGATATTGCCAGCCTGGTTTCGTTAGCAAGCCAAGTGTAAATGGTTTTGGTGGAGATCGTATATTGTTTAGCTGCATCGGCAATCGTCATCCCGTTTTTAACTCTATACAAAACCTCCTGCTTGGTTTCCAAGGGAACTCGTTTAAACATATTCTGAAATTTTAACTGATAATTTTCTCAGAATATGGTCTTAGTATATGGGGTACACCTCATATTTACCCCTTTTGCAGTAACTTCTCAAATACATGGTTCAACCTTCTCATTCTATAGAAGGTAATGTAAGGACACTCGATAATTACCTCCTTTTTACTTTGCAGCAAATCTTTAATAAAAACCTCATAGAAACATGTCTCGTTAAATAAACGGGACTTAAGCAGAGCGTCTCTTGTCCTTTTTCCTCTTACAAAGTCAAAAATCATTTCTATTCCTCCATTGAACATGCTCCAAATTAGTTCAACTTTTTCGTATAATAAGCGTTGGAGAACTTATTTTTGGGTTTAAGAAAATAGTTTTCTGATTCTTTTTGCTCTTGATAAGCGAGTATAATCTTTTGAATCCAAGGCAGAAAGTGTTCGATTAAAGATTCACCTTGGGCACCAGGTAAGACGACCCTTCTTTCAAACCGTAAAATAGATTGGTACAACGGGCTAATAGAGCGGTTCGATAAAAGCTCTTTCATTTCCACTTATAACTCGAGTCAGAATTTAGCCTCAAAATAAGTTTGACTCTGGTCCCTATTTACAAATAGATTGACAAATAACTCGATAATTTTGATACTTGACTTTTATAAATTCGGTGCTAAAATAGAATTGCATGATAAAAAGAACAATCTTAAACGATTTGAAAAAGCATCTGGTTGAGCCTGAAATGACTATATTGATTGGACCAAGACAGGTTGGTAAAACGTATCTTATGCTTACCTTGGAAGAAGACCTCAAAAAGCAAAAAGAAAAGACAATATTCTTAAGTCTTGATTCTGATCAGGATAAACAGTTTTTTGTGTCACAAGCAACCCTTATTAATTATTTACGCTTACAAGTTGGCAATACCAAGGCATTTGTATTTATTGATGAAATTCAAAGAAAGGAAAATGCAGGATTATTTCTTAAAGGTATTTTTGATATGGGTCTACCGTATAAATTTATTCTGTCAGGCTCGAGTAGCCTTGATCTTAAAGCAAAAATTAAAGAATCTATGGCAGGAAGAAAAAGGCTTTTTACAATAGACCCTATTAGTTTTGAAGAATTTGTTAATTATATGACACAAAATAAATACGAAGATAGATTACAGGATTTTTTTGCAGTTGAAACGGGAAAAACCCAAAGCTTACTTGAAGAATATATGATGTTTGGCGGATATCCAAAGGTCATACTTGCCGAAACTGCAGATAAGAAAAGGGTTGCGATTGAAGAAATATATACAAGTTATATAGAACGCGATATTACCGATCTTTTGAGGGTCGAAAAATCTGGAGCATTTACCGATCTTGTAAAAATTTTGGCTTCTCAAATAGGGAGTCCTGTAAACATTACCGAACTTTCATCAACCATAGGAATAACACATAAAACTGTCAAGCATTATCTGTGGTATCTTCAGGAAACTTTTCTACTTAAAGAGGTAACACCGTTTTTCCGTAATGTAAGATCAGAGCTAACCAAAGCTCCTATGTATTATTTTTATGATATAGGCATAAGAAATTATCTTTTGGGTCTATTTGGTCTTCCATCTATTCCAACAGCTCTCAGTGGACATCTTTTTGAAAATCTTATCTTCAACATTCTCCGCAGTCACATATATTCTGCTCCTGTTACTATTCATTTTTGGAGAACAAGAGATGGTGCTGAGGTAGACTTTGTCCTTAAAGTCGGAATCGAGATTGTTCCAATAGAAGTCAAATACGCAAAACTTCACCATACTCAAACTACTCGTTCCTTCAAGACTTTTTTGGACAAATATAAGCCAAAAAGAGCGTATGTTGTTAATTTAGGAGAAAAACTTGAAGACACTTTTAATACCACGAAAATTTCCTTTCTCCCTTATTATGAGGGTCAAGAAATTATAAAAAAATTCAATAGATGAATCAAGCAACTATACCAATCCGTTTTGATAAATCTCATCTTACCTCAATTGGCTCACGCCTCTATGCGCAAAGTCTTGACCTTACTCGTGAATTGGTAGCTAATGCTTATGATGCCGATGCATCTAAAGTTGATATTAAAATAGATGGTAATAACCTAGTCGTAGAAGATAATGGAAGCGGTATGAACAGACTAGCGATTGAACAATATTTTACAATAGGCTCGCCTTATAAAAAACACCATCCTCTCACTCCATATTTTAAACGCAATAGAATTGGTGAATTCGGTATAGGTAAGTTTGCAGTATTATCACTTTGTGATCGCTTTGAACTTTATACTCAAACAAAGGACTATGCAGCAACTATTATATTTGACCGGTTGGACTTTGAATCAAATAACGAGTGGACTATACCTATAATCGAACACAACAAAAAAGGTAGCATAAAAACTGGAACAAGAGTAACACTTTTCGCCCTTAAGAGACCTCTGCATATGCAAGATTTAGAGCGACATCTTTCGCAAGTTTTTCCTTTAACCGACAAAAACTTCTCAATCAATATCAATGGAATAGGTCTTCAGCCGCACTATATAGCAGGTAGAAGATTTAAAATTAACGAATCTACAAAATTTGGTGTTATCAAGGGAGAGATCGTTTTGGCAAGCCTGATGATTCCAAGAGAGATTATGGGTATAGGAATTCGCGTGAAAGGAATATTAATAAAACGAGATACTTTTCAACTGGAGCACAGACATAGCATATCTTTCAAAAGGCTTACAGGTGAGGTGAACGCAGATTTTCTTCCTATAACTACATCTCGTTCTGAATTTATCATTGATACTTCACAATATAAAATATTTTACGCTATTATTCAAAATAAACTTAAAAAGGTTATAAGACAGATAGAGAAATCTTCACTTTCATATGCAGATAAAAAGGCGGAAAAGACGTTAGTGAATGTTCTTGGTTTGATAAGACAGGCACTCCGAAAGAATAATGATATTTTTTTTGACAACAATCTCCCTCTTTTTACAACAAAACGAGAAAAGAAGAATGAACAAATTTCGGATAATATTATTGGCAAGTCTCTTGCAAATAAAACAAATCATAAGTTAAAGAAAGGAATTACTGGAGAAATGAAATCGGCTCTTGAGACAGCAATCAAAAAGTTAAAACCTAAAATTCGAAGACCAGTACGAACTATTCTTAGAGATGATAAGCGTATTATTAAAAAGGTTAAAATCGGAGGAGTAGAATTCTTGGTATCTTTTGCGCATCTTGGCACCGAAGAAAAAGAAAGCTTTACTGAAGGTGGAATTATATTCATAAATCGTGATCACGAACTATTTAAAAAGACGGAAAAGAAGATTGAGCTTACTTCCTACCATCTTATACGGCTTGTCACTCAAGAACTAATTAAGCTTACTTCTACAAACAATTTAGATGTTGCTTATGATTGGCAAGGAAGATTGATTAACGATGCCTTTGTTAAAATTAAGAATGAAACAGATAATGGGTAAGAAAGATAAGAGAAGTCTTTATAAAAATTCAGAATTTTATTTTGATCACTGCGCTATTTGTCAGTCAATGAAACAGGCAGAGAGTCAAGGTAAAGAGCTCAGTTCACGCGAATTAAAAACAGCTTTTTCGAAATCCAGTAAAAACAAATAAAGAAAGTAGTAACCGCTTAGTTAGCTCAACATGTGCTTTTACTGCTCATAGAGTATATATAGGCTAGTTATTTTAGTTTACTTTTTTCGTATAACAGGCTTTAGAGAATTTAGTTCTCCTGGGTGCTAAAAGATCGTTTTCAGGCTCTTTCTGCTCTTGATAGATGAGCATAATCTTGTAGATCCAAAGCAGAAAGTGTTCGGTTAAAGATTCACCTTGGGGACAAGTAATTCTTGAATTATTTCAGAAGATTTTTCTTAAAGACAAACACTACTATTATAGCCAGGACTAGGCGATAAATTCCAAAAGGAGTAAGAGTATTTTTTTTAAGATAGCCAATCAACCATTTGACCGAAACTAAAGCAGTGATAAAAGCAGTTACCAGTCCAATGGTAAGATAAGTAGTATCTGAACTATAAAAGGAAATCATGCCTCTGACTTTATAAAGATCAAAAAGTGATGCCCCAAGAAGAGTGGGTATCGCCAAAAGAAATGAGTAAACAGCCGATTCATCTCTTTTGTAGCCCATAAACATCATCGTTACCATCACGGCTCCTGCTCTTGAAACACCTGGAATAATGGCTAAAGACTGAAACACGCCAATAAGTAAGGCTTGTTTAATATTGATTGAGTTTGTTGATTTGGTCAATTTGATCTTATTATTGGTAATTAGTTTTTCAAGAACCAAAAAAACTACCCCTCCTACAAAAAGAGCACCTGCAATTGCCCAGAGTGAGTTAAAAAAAACTTTAGTTATGATCTTGTAAAGTAGAAAGCCTACAAGTGCTGTTGGGATAAAGGAGAAAAAGATATTAAATTGGATTTTTTCCTGCCACAGCTGTTTGAAAAACATCACAATGACAGCAATTATCGCACCCGCTTGGATAAAAACATCAAAGAAAGTCTGCAGGGTTGATTGCGGAATGTGCAGAAAATGACCGGCAATTATAAGATGTGCAGTTGAGGAGACGGGAAGAAATTCGCTCAACCCCTCAACAATCCCCAGAATAAAACTATTTAAATAGAAGTTCATAAGGCAATAGTATAATATACCAAATGAAAGTTGCGCTGGTACATGATCAATTACAAGAGTTTGGTGGTGCTGAAAGAGTCTTGATTGCTTTGAAGCAGATTTTTCCCAAAGCGAAAGTCTTTACAGCCTTCACCAACCAAAAGTCGTTAAAACGCAATGTTCCCGATTATAAAACATGGAAGATCAAAACTTCCTGGGCAGCACATATACCTTTTTTTGGTAAGTTGTACTCGCCCTTAAGATTTCTTGCACCAAAGATTTGGGAGAGTTTTGATTTTACAGGTTACGATCTGGTGGTCTCTTCCTCAGGTTGGTATATGTCCAAAGGTATCATAACCCACCCCCCCACCATACACGTATCTTATCTTCATCACCCCCCCCGCTACCTCTATGGTTATGAAACTGCGGTAGAATGGCAACGCTACCGGATTGTTAAAATTTATGCCAGTATTGTCAATCATTATTTGCGCATCTGGGATTTTGAATCTTCTCAACGACCAGATTACATTATTGCCAACTCGAAAGAAACGCAAAAAAGAGTAACTAAATTTTATCGTCGAGACGCAACTGTGATTTACCCTCCGGTTGGAATACCTAAAAATATTGAGTCATATAATTTACCAAAAAAACCTTACTATATAACTGTCTCCAGACTTTCACATGCTAAACACATTGAAATACTGATTGAAGCTGCAAATAAATCTTCTTTTACTTTAAAAATAATCGGTTCAGGAAAAGATGATGAGAAACTAAAAACCATGGCTGGGCCAACAGTAGAATTTCTTGGAAATATTCCTGATGATCAAATGAAAAAGATTTTCAAGCATGCTAAAGCTTTTTTATTTGCTTCAGTTGATGAAGAGTTTGGCATCGCACCGATTGAAGCCATGGGTTTTGGTATTCCTGTTATTGCTTACAGGAGCGGTGGCCTAACTGAGACTGTCATCAATGGAAAAAACGGTTTTCTTTATGATGAATTAACTGTGGACTCTCTTCTTGAGGCTATGACCAAGCTCGTATCTGGATCGTGGAAAGATTATCTTAAAATCCGCAAAGCCGCCTACGCGTCTGCAGAAAAATATTCTTTTGATAATTTCAAGAAAAATATTTTAGCATTTCTAGAAAAAGTTACTAAATAAAAAAAAATAAGTGCAAAGAGTGTGGATTTGTCAAACATGACGCAGGTGGCAAAGATTATAAAAACAAGATTACGGTATAAGAGCTTGGGGGCATGTTTGCAAAGATACATTCGAGCATGCAAGCTCTTATGCCAGAATTGCCAGAAGTTGAAACAATCAGGCTCGGTCTACAGAAATATTTGGTAGGCCACAAGATTTTAGAAGTAAAAATTAACTCTGCAAAAGTTTTTACTGGAAATGTTAACGATGTAGTTGGAGGCAAAATAAAAAAGGTCCGCCGTTTCGCCAAAGTTCTGGTCATAGACTTGTCAAATTCCAAGTCCTTAACGATCCACGTCAAAATGACAGGCCAGCTGATCTATCGTGGTCCAAAGCTCAAAGAAAAAGTTCAACTCTCCTCCAAAGTTGCTGGAGGAATTCCTGGACCTCACAGCTTAGTAATTTTTAAACTGGATAAAAACGGCGTCCTCTACTTTAACGACCTTCGCAGATTTGGCTGGATAAAAGTGATGAAAACCTATCAAGTTGAAAAGGAAGGATTTGTCTCCAGACTCGGTCCTGAGCCGTTTAAAGATTTAACTTTAGAAAAATTTGTCCAAATTCTTAGCAAGTATAAAACTTATATCAAAGTAGTTCTGATGGATCAGGCTAAAATCGCCGGAATCGGCAATATCTATGCTAACGAGTCGCTTTGGCTGACGAAAATCAACCCACGAACACCAGCCAGTTCTTTGTCAAAAAAACAAATTGAAGAACTTTATAAAAACCTACTTGAAGTTTTGAAAAAAGGGATTAAATATGGAGGGGCTTCTGAAAATATGTTTGTGACGGCAGAGGGTAAAGAAGGAACATTCCAAGAACATTTCTTCGTTTACGCTCAACAGGGAAAACTTTGCAAACGTTGCAAAAAAGTCAAAATCCAAAAGAATTTTTTAGGCGGTCGCGGTACCTACCTCTGTCCGAACTGCCAAAAGTAGTTATTCATAGCGGATTGCCTCTATTGGGGAAAGGTCGGCGGCACGTTTGGCGGGGAAAACGCCAAAAACCACACCTATTGCGGTCGAAACTCCCAAAGCTATAAAAATCGTTGTCAGATTGATATAAGCTGGGAATATTTTTTGAACGAAAAAGACTATCACCCAAGCAAGAAGCAGCCCCATTAGACCTCCAAACAAAGATAAAATTACCGATTCGACCAAAAACTGCGACAGAATATCAAACTTCCTTGCTCCGATTGCCCGGCGTATCCCAATCTCCTTTATTCTTTCTGTCACTGTTACATACATAATATTCATTATACCTATTCCTCCAACAATCAACGAGATTGCGGCAATTGTGACCAAAACTAAATTCATGATCGAAAAAATTGAAGTTATCGCATTTAGAAGATCTGTCTGTTTGATGACCGAAAACTCATCCTCCTTATATCGACGAAGCATCACATCCTCTATGTCTTTTTTAGTGGTATCCAGATTTGCATTGTTTGCCGCCTTGACAATTATCGCCAAGAATTTTTTATCTGGATCAAAAACATAACCCGCCTTATAAGGAACGTAAACATATGAATCAAAGTCGGGCCCAAACCCTCCTCCTCCTTTTGCTTCTGTTGCGCCAATTATTCTGAAGCGTTGTCCTTCAATCTTAATACTCCCGCCGACTGCAAGATCCGCACTTCCAAAAAGCTTATCGGCAATTTTTGGACCTAAAACCGCTACTTTGGTTCTTTTATCAACGTCTTCTTTGCTAAACAACTGTCCATACTGAGGCTTAATATTCAAAGCGGAAAAAATATCTGAAGAGGTAGAAAACATATCAGTCAACTCTGAATTTTTTCCGGCCGATGCTTTTATGGTTTTTGTAAAAGTTGGAATAACATAATCAACACTTTTAACTCGTCGTAGTTTTATTACGTCTTTTTCGTCAAACTGGACACCTCCAAAACTTCCCGGTCCACCGCGGAAACTCCCTCCTTGCAAAATCTGTCCAGGAACAACACGAAGTAAATTGGGGGCAAGACTTTCAAATTGCTGATTGATATAACGTTTCAAGCCTAATCCCGCCGCAATCAGAAGAATCACCGACATTACCCCAATTAAAATTCCCAAAGATGTGAGAAAAGTTCTCCCTTTATTTCTTGAGAAATCAAAAAATGCCGATTTTAAAACAAAAATAAAATAATTCATTCGATTTTGCCATCGCGAATTTTGATAACTCTTCTTGCGTGAGCTGCGATATCTGCTTCATGAGTGACAATTACGATAGTTACTTTTTCCTCCTTATTAAGCTCTTTTAAAAGCTTCATGATCTCTTGCCCTGTTTTAGTATCGACGTTGCCTGTTGGCTCGTCGGCTAAAACTAGTTTCGGTTGCATAACCAAAGCTCTGGCAATAGCAACTCTTTGTTGTTGTCCACCTGAAATCTTGTTAGGGTACGAATTTGCTTTATCAGCAATTCCAACTCTTTTGAGAAGATAAAGTGCTTTTTCTTGCGGGTCAAAGTTTAAAGTTTTTCTTGCGTAAACAGTTGGCAAAAGAACGTTTTCCAAAACAGTCAGCTTGTTTATCAGATTGAACTGTTGAAAAACGAAACCGACAAACTCATTGCGAAGTGTGGACATTTGATCGTCGGATAATTTTGAAATATTTTTGTTCTGGACGAAAATTTTTCCTTTTGAGGGTTTATCTAAAAGTCCAATTAAATGCATTAGAGTTGACTTTCCGCTCCCTGATGGACCCATAATCGAGGTGAATTCTCTTTCTTTTATTGAGATTGTTATTCCTTTTAGGGCTTGATAGAAGACTCCTTTATCAAGTTGATAATCTTTATAGACATTTTGCAACTTAATCATAGACAACGTCACCCTCTTTGAGGCCGGAGGCAACTTCAGTTTGAGACTCGATTGTTTCTCCCGTTTGGATAAAGGTTTTTACTTGTTTGCCATTTTGATCTTTCAAGACATACTTTTTTCCGTTTTCTGATTTTATAAAGTTTGAGGGGATGGCTAAAACATTTGGAATTTCGCGCAGTACAAAATTCGCATCTCCTGTCATCCCCAGTCGATAGCGAAGAGTCCAATCGTCGCCTCCTCCTAAGGTCATTTTGACTTGATAGACTGTACCAGTTTCATCTGTCTTTGGTGAGAAAGCAATAGTTTGGACTATAGCTGGGATTTTTTCGTCAGGATAAGCGTCTAAAACGACCTCCCCTTCCATACCTTCCTTTAGCTTTACTACATCTGTTTGGTCGGGCAACGCAGAAAAGTAGATAGTTTGTGGATTTACGATTTCTGCTATCGTTTGTCCCAGTGCCACGTTCACTCCGGCAACAGGATAGTTAAGCTTGGTAACAACTCCTTTTATCGGGGAAGAAATATTGGCTAATTTTACTGTCAAATCCTGGATTTCCACGTCCAAAACTGCATTGTTTAGATCGTATTGCGACTCCCGAGCCGCAGTGATTAAACTGTTTTGAGTGTCTGTAGATAAACTACCTATAATTGCAGGATCGATACTTCTTTGTTGGCGGTCAAAAATCATTCTTTGCTTAACATAAGTGTTCAAAAATTTCTGCATCGTTTTTTGCAGCTGGCGTTGATCAAGCGAAGCAATTGTTTGATATTGATTAACACGATCGCCTTCTTTTACTCCTATCCAGGACAAAAGCCCCCCAGTTTGAAATTGCAAAGTTGTTTTCTCATCTGCATCCACCGCCCCGGAAAAAGATAAAGTATCTTTAAGAGTTGTTCTTTGAACCGTATATTTTTTCTGCTGTGCGTTTTTAACCGCAACTTGTTGACGATAGAATAATAATCCCCCAATCAAAACCAAGCCGACAATAACATACCAGCGTCTTCGCAAAAACTTGAATAGATTATTCAACATATTAGTCAATTAATTTTTTCATAATTCTCAAAAGGACTTGCTTATCTGGGTTTGATAATTTAGTTAGCCTTCTTTTTATGATGCGTCGTCTTTCTTTTATTGCTTTCTCTAAAAGTTTTAAACCGGCTTTAGTTAGTGCAACTCTTTTGACTCGTCTATCTTTCTTGTCGTTTTTTCTACTTGCCAGTTTCAGTTGCGAAAGTCTGTCTAAAAGAGTCGTTGTAGTAGGTATACTTATGTTTAAATTTTTGGCAATTTCTCCAACAGTCGCTACCTTTTTCTCTTTCAGGAAAACAAGAGTATACATTTGTTGTAGAGAAAGATTTGAAGTGTTCTGTAATTCGTTCTTGATTGTGCGAAATAGTTGGAAATGAATCCTTACTAACTCATTATTTAAGTCTCTCGCCATATTATTTAGCAATACTAAAGGTTAGGAAGTATAACTAATTATTGCTGTTTTGTCAACCCTTTTAAAGAAAAGGAGCCCAGTTGGAGATCGACATGACGTTATAGCTTAAAAAATTCCAAGCATACATGTAGATTGCTGGCAGAATTATTATTAAAGCCAAGAGAAATTTTTTAGAAGTAAAAAATTTCTCAAAAGCTATACAAGCAAACATCCACAGCGGTAAACTGTATCTGGCGATATCTCGATGTTGAATAAAAAGCACGGCCATAAAAAAAATTAAGGAAAAATATAAAAAACTTCTAAACCTTGATTTAGCTAAATAGAAAATACTTACTGCATAAAGAGCAACGTAGAAAATAATGTCTTCTAGCCAAGCTGTTCCTACCCAAATTTGCCGGAAATTAAAAGCGGAATATGGAGCAACAAGATGAATATTATCACCCGAATGGAAGTAGGCAAAGAAGTCGCCGTATTGTTTTAAATAGATCAAAAATACTGCAAGAATACCCCAGAGTATAAGACTTATACCAATCAACCCTTTCCAACTAATTTGCTTTGTTTTTATGTATCTTTCTAAAAAGACCGCAGTATAAGCCACAAAAAGCAAAATCGCCGGTGTTTTGGTCATTGCAGCCAATCCCCCAAAAAGACCAGCCCAAAAATAAGCTTCCTTTTCGAAAAAAAAGAAAGAAGCCAGAAGAAGCAACATAAATAAACTTTCAGGAGCGCCAATAGTTCGAACCACTAAAAATCTTGGTAGGAACAAAAAAACACAAGTTAAGATTAGCGGTTTTTTGGTCAACTTTAATTTGTCTATAAAATAATAAAAGAACATTGCCAAAACTGCAGTAGCTAAAACATTAATAAAAACTAAAGACTTTAAATAACCCACCATGTAGGCTCCAATGCGAATTAAGAAAGGATAAAGAGGCAGGTGAGCGGCAAAATACTTGGCTGGTAAATTATACTCAAAACCTACCTTAGCATAGCTTTTCGGATCATAAAGGGTTTTGGCTGCAACTACATAAAGCGGGCCGTCAAAATTTCTATAGACATATTGGAAGTTGGCCCTGTCGATTTGTAGACCGAGCCAATGTGTTTGTCTAAAAAGAAAAGGAGCCC
>Ga0209515_10007074_pt1 | contig 13652 bp, 13 predicted proteins | sample Subgroupgradi54m_FD_187454 | JGI IMG/M metagenome (GOLD analysis project Ga0209515, IMG submission 187454) | Subsurface groundwater microbial communities from S. Glens Falls, New York, USA - GMW60B uncontaminated upgradient, 5.4 m (SPAdes)... ...
GGAAATTTTGCGGCACTCGGCTACGCCCGCCAAAGCGGCATTCCCATGGCTTCCGGCATTATGAGAAATCACTACATCGGCCGCACGTTTATCAATCCTTCACAGTCGATCCGGGAATTTAATGTTCGTATCAAATTAAATCCTATCAAAGCGGTTCTACAGGGAAAACGCGTTATCGTGGTGGATGATTCCATCGTTCGCGGAAATACGGCGAAGTATCGCGTGAAATCCATTCGGGAAGCGGGCGCCAAAGAAGTTCATTTAAGAATCAGCTGCCCGCCCATTCGCTTTCCGTGTTACTTCGGGATCGATTTTCCGGATCCCGCCGAGTTGATTGCCAATTCCAAAAGCGTCGAACAAATTCAAAAATTTCTCGGCGTCGATTCGCTTGGGTACATGAGCAAGGAAGGTTTTATGCGCGCGGTAAATCAAAATGTGAAAGCGAAAAACGATCATTGCACCGCTTGTTTCTTCGGCGAGTATCCCATAAAAGTTCACGATGTCATGGACAAGTTTTCTATGGAAAGAAAAAAGAGGATTTAAATGGCGACCGGCGTAATGACCTACAAACGAGCCGGAGTGAACATAGATGCTGCCAATTCACTGGTCGGTGATATTAAACGTTTGGTGCGCAGTACGCCGCAGCGCGGTGTTATCGCCGGTGTGGGCGGTTTTGCGGCGGTATTTGACATGCTCAAAAAAGTTCCGCCGGGATCGTACTTGGTTTCTTCGACGGACGGAGTCGGAACAAAGCTTGAAATCGCAAAGCTGCAGAATTTTCATAAAACAATCGGGATTGATCTTGTGGCGATGTGCGTAAATGATTTGATTACCGTCAGCGCCGAGCCGCTTTTCTTCCTCGATTATTTCGCCTGCGGAAAACTCGAGCCCAAGCATTTCCGCGATGTTCTTCGCGGGATGGTGGAAGGCTGCAAGCAAGCCGACTGTACGCTGATCGGCGGCGAGACGGCCGAAATGCCGGGCATGTATGCCAACGGCACGTACGATCTTGCCGGTTTTGCGGTGGGCGCCGTAGAGCCGAAAAAAGTGCCCAAACCTTCGGATATTCGCGTCGGCGATATTTTGCTCGGCCTTGCTTCAAGCGGAGTCCACAGCAACGGTTTTTCTCTCGTTAGAAAAATTTTTTCCACGACTGAATTAAAAGGAAAGATCGGTAAACAATTGTTGGTGCCTACCATTATTTACGTCGATGTTATTCGAAAATTGCGTAAGGCTGTGAAAGTGAAAGGGCTTGCCCACATCACCGGCGGCGGATTTTACGATAATATCCCGCGCGTATTTCCGAAGGGCGTGGGCGCTTGGATTTACAAAAACAGCTGGCCCATTCCTCCGATTTTTGAAAAAATTCAGCAGGCCAGCAATGCTCCGATGGAAGAAATGTTTAAAACGTTTAACATGGGAATCGGGATGATTGCGGTTATTGACCCTAAAGAACTTAATCGGGCAAAGTCGGCGCTTCGCCGCGCCGGGATAAAAAACTGGGTTATCGGTGAAATTTGCAAAGGAAAGGGAGTTGTGTTCGGATGAAAGTATTAATCGTGGGCTCCGGCGGGCGTGAACATGCCCTTGCTTGGAAGATTGTCAAAAGTCCGCTTGTCGAGAAAACGTACGCTGCTCCCGGCAATGCAGGTATTGCCGACGTTGCGGAATGCGTAAACATTAAAGCCGATGATATCGAGAGTCTTTTGGCATTTGCCAAACGCGAAGCGATTGATTTAACGGTTGTAGGGCCGGAAACTCCTCTGGTTGCCGGAATCGTGGACCGGTTTCGCGAAGAGGGACTCAAAATCTTTGGTCCCACCAAAGCCGCTGCTGAGCTTGAGGGTTCGAAAGTGTTCAGCAAAGCCATCATGAAAAAATACAAAGTACCGACGGCAGAATATCAAGTATTTGAGAATATCAATGATGCCAAACAACACATTGTAGAATGCGAACCACCCATCGTTGTGAAGGCCGACGGACTTGCCGGCGGCAAGGGCGTGATTATTTGTAGTACCGCCGAAGAAGGCGTGCGCGCCGTCAATGATTTGATCGAACAGAGAATTTTCGGCGAAGCCGGTAAAAGAGTCGTGATCGAACAATTTCTTCAAGGTGAGGAGCTTTCCGTTCTCGCGTTCACCGACGGTGAGAAGATTCTCCCTCTAGCCAGCGCTCAAGACCATAAACGCGTTTACGATAACGATCTCGGACCGAACACCGGCGGAATGGGCGCTTATTCGCCGTGTCCTTTGGTTAACGAAGCGCAACTAGATGCCGTCGTTCAGAAGGCCATTCGTCCTATCGTGAAGGGGCTTGCTCAAGACGGCATTCGCTACACCGGTGTGATCTATGCCGGACTTATGATGACTGAAAAAGGCCCGTTCGTTCTCGAGTACAATTGCCGTTTCGGCGATCCGGAAACTCAGGCGATTCTGCCCCGGCTTAAAGACGACATCGTTCCTATTTTGCTTCAAGTAGCGGAAGGTAAGCTCAAACAAAACACACTTGAATGGGACCCGCGGGTTTGCGTTTCGGTTGTAATGGCGTCGGGAGGATATCCAGCTAGTTACAAGAAAGGTTTCATTATTAAAGGGTTGGATGAATTGAAACCCAAAAGGGATGTCGTGGCCTTTCATGCAGGTACGGTCCGCGGGCCTGAGCGGCAGTACATTACCGACGGCGGCCGCGTTTTGGCCATTTCGGCGCTTGGCGCCGATTTAAAAGAGGCGCGCGAACGGGCTTATCAAACGATCGATTCTATTTTCTTCCGCGATATGCATTTTAGAAAAGATATCGGTTTGAAGGGACTTAAACAACGAGAGGCGGTGCGTCGATGAAGTCTCCCGAAGTAGCTATACTCCTTGGCAGCGATTCGGATTTTCCTTTTATAGAACCGGGGCTTGAAATTTTTAAGAAATTTGACGTTTCGTATAAAGTGTTGGTTCATTCTGCCCACCGCAGTCCCGAACTTGTCCGGAATTTTGTTACCAAAGCGCGCGAGGACGGAATAAAAGTGTTAATCGGTGCGGCTGGCGGCGCGGCGCATTTGGCCGGCGTACTTGCCGCGCATACGATTTTGCCCGTCATCGGCATTCCGATTCCTACCCCGGAGTTGGGCGGGCTGGATTCACTTCTTTCCACCGTTCAGATGCCGAGCGGCATTCCTGTAGCTACGGTAGCTGTTGGAAAATCGGGGGCCGTCAATGCGGCCGTTCTTGCCGTGCAAATTTTAGCGCTCGGAAATGCTGCGCTCACTAAAAAGCTTCTCGATTATAAAAAAGAATTGGAAGAAGGCGTTAAGGCCAAGAACGCTAAGTTAGAAAAGAGTTTAAAGTAAATTTCAGTGAGGGATTTTATTACGACTCAAGATGTTAGAACACAAGTTTGGCAGGTCGATCCGCACCGGTTTGATTACAAAGTCATCCGCGAAGCGGCGGCCATGCTTCAGCTGGGCAAGCTCGTCATTTTTCCGACGGAAACCGTCTACGGTCTTGCAGCGGCCATTTCCAGAAAAGAAGCCATCGACCGGATCTATGAGTTAAAAAAAAGGCCGCTCGACAAACCGCTCACATGGCATGTCGTTGATTATGATTATTTGACCGAGCATGGCATTCATCTCTCACCGTTTGCCCGGGAATTAAGTTGGCGATTCCTACCCGGCCCGTTGACGTTACTGGTTCCGAAGCAGGGCGGTGAGACGGTCGGGCTTCGTTTTCCCGATCATCCGATTGGAAGGGCCTTGATCGATGCGGTTGGAGAACCGGTTCTTGCCACAAGCGTAAACGAATCCGGCGAAGAAGCCATTGCTTCGGGTAAAAAGGCGGCGAGGCTTTTTAACGGCCGCGTAGATTTGGTTTTGGATAGCGGGGTCACTCATTTTGGAACCGATTCCACCATTATCGATTTAACAAAAGACGAGCCGGTTGTTTTACGGCGCGGCCCTTTGGCTAACGAAGTCGAAGAGTTTATTAAAGTTTCACGTACGCGGAAAAATATCGAGACGGAACATATTTTGTTTGTTTGTACGGGAAACACATGCCGTTCGGTTATGGCCTCAGGGTGGCTTACGGCCGAGCTTAAACGAAAAAAACTGGACGACCGAGTTTCGGTGACATCATGTGGTACCGGCGTAAACGAAGGTGATCCGGCTACGCTGGAGGCCATTCAAACCGTCCGTTCCTCCGGCGGCGAGATTTCAGGACACCGGGCGCGTCCGGTTACTAAAAAAATACTTCAGGATGCCACCAAGATTTTTGCCATGACCAGCGCTCATGTGGACGTTATTTTATCACTTGATTACAAAGCCTCTTCAAAAGTGACCGTGCTCGGTGTGAACGATCCGCTTGGGAGTGACGCTAAAGTGTACAAGGATACTTTGGAAGAAATGAAACAAAAATTGAGGAAATCCCTGCCGTGGCTCGTCGAGTAGCGATGGGCGCCGATCACGGCGGTTTCGAGCTGAAAGAAATGCTCGCTCAATTTTTAAAATCAAAAGGCTGTACCGTCAAGGATTTCGGCACGTTCTCGAAAGAATCCTGTGATTACCCCGTTTTTAGTTTTGCGACGGGGGAAGCCGTGGCGAGCGGAGAATTTGATTACGGCGTTTTGATTTGCCGGTCCGGTATCGGCATGGCTATTTGCGCCAACAAAGTGCCGGGCGTCCGGGCGGGATGCTGCGAAAACGTGATTCAAGCTCGTTTGGCGCGCCAGCATAACGACGCCAATGTTTTGGTATTGGCAGGCGATTACATTACTAACGAGATTGCCCAGGAAGTGCTCATGACTTTTTTAGAGACTTCTTTTGAAGGCGGTCGACACCTAAGAAGGGTGAAACTGATCAATGATTACGATGGAAAACGTACGGCACACCGCTAGACGGCTTCGGGAAACCGACCCCGATATTTTTCAAGCTATTCAAAACGAAGTCCGCAGACAAAACGAAAATATAGAGCTCATTGCTTCCGAAAATTTCGTATCGCGCGCGGTGCTTGAAGCGCAGGGCTCCGTTCTTACCAATAAATACGCCGAAGGTTATCCGGGCAAGCGCTGGTACGGCGGCTGTGAATTTGTTGATATAGTAGAGCAGCTTGCCATCGATCGTGCTAAGGCGCTTTTCGGCGCGGAGCACGCCAATGTGCAGCCCCATTCCGGAACGACCGCCAATATCATTATTTATGCCGCTCTTCTAAACATCGGCGACAAGATTCTCGCTATGAATTTAAACCACGGCGGACATCTTACGCACGGACATCCTATGAATTTTTCCGGGAAATATTTCCAAATTATTCCTTACGGGGTAGATGAGAAAACGGAGCAGATTAATTACGATGAAATCGAAAAGCTCGCACTCGAGCATAAACCCAAGCTCCTTTTGATGGGCGCGTCGGCCTATCCGCGCATTATTGATTTTAAACGCGGCCGCCAAATTGCTGATAAAATCGGAGCGCTATTCATGGTCGATATGGCACATATCGCCGGTTTGGTGGCGGCAGGACTTCATCCGAGTCCGGTTCCTCACGCCGATATTGTAACAACGACAACGCATAAAACATTGCGCGGCCCACGCGCCGGTTTAATTTTATGCAAAGAAAAATACGCCAAAGTTATCGATCAATTGACGTTTCCTGGGCTTCAAGGCGGACCGCTCATGCACGTTATTGCGGCAAAAGCGGTTGCTTTAAAAGAAGCCATGTCGCCTGAGTTTAAAACGTATCAAACACAGGTTATCGCTAACGCCAAAGCGTTGGCGCAGGCCATGACCCGGTTGGGCTGGAGAATTGTTTCCGGCGGCACCGACAATCATTTGATGCTGGTCGATGTCAAAAAGCGCGGTTTAACGGGAAAAGACGTTCAGATTGCTCTCGATCAAGTTCATATCACGGTGAATAAAAATGTAATTCCGTTTGATCAGGAAAGTCCGTTCAAAGCAAGCGGCGTCCGGCTAGGTACGCCGAGCGTGACGACGCGGGGCATGAAAGAAAAAGAAATGGAAACCATCGCCCAGCTTATCGACCGGACCACCAAATCCATCGGTAATCAGGATGAAATTAGCCGCATCGCGGAAAATGTGCTCGAACTGACAAGGAAGTTTCCGCTGTATGAGGATTTGTTGAAATAATTTTTTGGGGGTTTTATGAAATGTCCATATTGTAAAGTTTCCGATAAAGACAGGGTGGTTGATTCGCGTTCGTCGGGAGACGATTCTATTATTCGCCGGCGCCGCCACTGCGATGCCTGCGGCCGCCGATACACGACCTATGAGCGCGTTGAAGCTTCGCCGATGTTTGTTGTAAAAAAAGATCAGCGCCGTGAACCTTTTGACCGCCAGAAAGTGCTCGGCGGAATTATGAAGGCCTGTGAAAAACGGCCGGTTAGTGTTGAGGTTCAAGAGGGGATTGTCGAAGAGCTTGAAAAAATGGTGGATAGCCAGGGGCATAGCGAAATTACCTCTTCCCATATCGGTGAATTTGTCATGGAGCGCCTTGCCGAAATCGATGAGGTTGCCTACGTCAGATTTGCTTCCGTCTACCGCCAGTTCAAAGACGTCACTCAGTTCATGAAGGAAGTAAATACCCTGCTTAAAAAATAAAGGAAAGTAAGCAGGCTTAACTTTATTGGTTGATGCAATTTACGTTGAATATGCATGCCTGCCGTGTTAAAGTTTCGGCATACATCAAGCGATAACTTCTTATATTTAGTATTAGGCGAACTAACCATTTAGCTCAAGGATTAGCTTTGATTCGCTATCGTATCTTTTTCCGCTCGCTCTATTTTTTTTCTGCCGTTCTCCTTTTATCTCAAGCGTTAGCCTCCGCCGCTCCTTCTTACGATCCCTATGCGCCGGTCGCTTCGGAGGTTAAAGAAGAGCGTTTGGATTTAACCGAGAAACGTGAATTTATCAGACCCGTCGCCGATATTCTGGCGCTTCCTTTTGAAGTATTTAAATTAGGCGTGGATCCTGTCCTTTATCAATTGGAAAAGCGCCATGTTGTGAAAAAGATATATTGGATCTATAACAAACTGATAGACCGCGGCGTAGGGCCGTTTATTATTCAGAAAGGCTACGGGGAAGAATTGGGTTTGAATCTGGAATTGGTAGAGCTGGCCGGACGTAAGAAGGAACTTCCCGGAGTTGCTTGGCATAATAAAATTAAATGGATTCCCCTTCGCAATTTATTTGGAGTATACACAGGCCCTGAAATAGAGCGTGTGTGGGACACTCCTCTTTCACTGAGAAGTGATTTTATGTATGAACGCAGGTCGGAGGAAGATTTTTGGGGAATCGGACCTGATTCGGGATTGGGCCAGGGCTCAAATTACGACCAAGAAAAAACAGCTTTTAATTTTGGCGCCGATTATGATTTTAATTATATTGCCATAACTTCGCTTATGTTTGGCTATGAGCATGTCAATATCGCCGAAGGATTCGATAGCAACGAGACGCACAGCGGCGGGAAAAATAATATCAAGGCCGGTTTTCCCACGCTTCCCGGCATCAACGGTTCGGATGAGATTAATTTCGCGTGGGCTCTTGAGTCCGATCATCGCGATAACAAGGACCGCCCTACGCGAGGGCATTACGAGAAAATCGGCTTCGGTTATCATCAAGGCGTTAGCGGCTCGGATGCCCGCTATTTCAAATACCTAACCGATCTCTCGTGTTTTCTTCCTATTTTCAGTGACCGGCGGGTGTTTGCTATTCGTTTTTACGGCGAACACAATAACGAGCTGGATAGCGATGAGGTGCCGTTTTTCAATAAAGCCCGGTTGGGCGGTCATGTGAGCGAACCGGAAGGGGGCCTGCCGCTTCGAAGTTTTGAACGGAATCGTTTCTACGACGACTCCGTTGTCGTTGTGAACATCGAGTATCGTTATAATATTTGGCATTATAGGGATTTAAAAATGGATGCCGTTATTTTCTTCGACGACGGAATGGTTTTTGATCAGTTCGGCGAAATGCAGTGGCGTGATTTGCAGGAATCCTACGGCGGGGGCTTTAGAATTTTTGTTAGAGATAAGAACATTGCTACCCTTGAAGCAGCACACGGTAACGAAGGAACCGAAATTTATGCGAGAACAGGCACGGCTTTTTAAACATATGCTGCGTATTCTACGAACAACTTTCCTAAGTGCGATGCTCCTCGGAATATGCTCCGCCGGAGCTTATGCACAAGATGTCCCGGTAGAACCTTTGCCGGAAGGATATACGCCGAACGAACGCCCACAATCTCTGAGTCTTGATATTTATCGTCAGAATGTTCATCAGGAATTGTCCCATTTTCTAAGAACGAGTGAGGACGCTCGTCACCTTAAGCGCGGCAAAATATCCTCCCTGGATGTAAACGCTTTTGACGAAGTTCCCGATTCGCTTTTCTTCACAAATCGTCAGGGTAAAAAGAAAATGTCCGGTGAAGAATTAAAACAAGGCGTCAAGACCGCGACGTCCGCAGGGCCTGCGCCGGGACCGTGGACGGTAATTAAAGGGAAAAATACCGGGATGAACCGGGGTATGTTTATTGAAGATTCCAAAGGCGTTAAATTTCTGCTGAAGTTTGATCCGGAAGACAATATCGAGATTGCTTCGAGTGCCGAATCCGTATCGAGCCGGATATTTCACGCTATCGGTTACAACGTTCCTGAATATTACGTCACTACATTTTCGCGGGACCAATTAAGCCCTGCCCCGAATGCGCATTATTATGCGCAAAGCGGATTTAATAAACCGCTTACGCAGGAAGGTATCGACGAAATTCTTGCCCGCCTTCCTCAAACAAGTAACGGCAGTTACCGCGCATCTGCCAGTAAACTGCTTGAAGGACATGTGCTCGGAAGGGATGAGTTTGACGCGCGCCGGAAAAAGGATCCGAACGATCCCGTTTGGCACCGCGATAGAAGGACGTTTCGTACGCTTCGGATTTTCGGGTCGTGGGTAAACTATTACGATCTTATTCCTCAGAATTCACTTGAGCTTACGATAGATGTTGACGGAAAACGCGTTATCAAGCACTACATTATCGATTTTGGTTCAACGCTCGGCAGCGCAGGATACGAAACCAAACCCGATGTGTTTGGTTTTGAATATTTATTTGATTTCGGTGAAATATTTAAATCGCTCGTGACGCTTGGTTTTTACAATAAGCCATGGCAAAGACGCGCGGACCAATTAACCGACGCACCTCCGGCTTCCGTGGGTAATTTTGATAACCGGGAATTTAATCCGGGAAAATGGAAAGCACAGCTTCCGGCAAATGCTTTTAAGGATTTGACCCCGGCCGATGCTTTTTGGGCGTCCAAGCTCATTAAGCAATTCAGCGACGATGACATAAGAATGCTCGTGGAAGCGGGTGAGTATACGGATAAAGAAGCCGTTAATTACCTCACTAAAATTTTGTCGGAGCGCCGTGACATCATTGCCCGGTATTGGTTTGAAAAAGTGAGCCCTCTCATCGATTTTGAGGTGAACCAACAGGGCAGTGGTTTATTGATCGCATTTTCAGATTTGTCCGAAACCTACGGGTTTGTGAATAGCCAGGATACTTCCTATCGATTCGAAGTTTTTGATGTAAAGCCCGGCGGAGATAAGGGAAAGTCGGTTGGATCCGGGGCGTCTGAAGAAAGTTCGTTTACGTTAGACGCAAGCAAAGGAGTTTCTTCAGGAAAAAATATCGTGGAAATTCGTGCCAAGCACGGTTCGGATAACGTCTGGCTTCCGCCGGTCATCCTTGAGATGGATCAAGGCCAAGTCACCGGTGTTCAGCACAAGTAATTCTTTAGGCCGCCTTCCTGCTTCTCTGATTTTTTCCTAACGTCCAGATGATTCCCGCCCAAAGCGTAACGGCACTCCATAAAATAAAACCGCATCGCCCGAGCGGTTTAAAAGCATATCCGAGAAACATAAATAAAACCGCAAAAAAGAGGGAGGATTTTAAAACGCCGGAATCACTTATTTCTTTCGCTGTCAACACCGCAAAAAAAGCGATGTAAAGGCAGGAAAAATAATGCGTCCAGGCGAGCGTTGAAGCGACAAGAAGAAGAATAATCGGAACACTAAACGCTAATGCTTTTTCTTCTGTTTCGTACTGTTTTTTGTGAAGGGTAAATGCGGATACAATTAGCATGGCAAAAGATGTTGCTGAGGCTATCAAGCGTGGCAAGAGCACGCCCCGGGCGAGCATATCGTCTTGAGAACTTCTAAGTAATCTCACAAAAACAGCGTAAAGAGATTGATTTCTGAAAATAAAGGGATCGTGAATTTGCCTCCAGAATTTAAAACGGTCTCCGTAAAGCTCGTCTCCGTTCGGGGGTATCGGAAAAACACTGAGCGGCACTCGTTCGACCCATTCAAGAATGTAACGAAGCGTTCCGTTCAGCCCAAAAAAGAAAGACGGTATTAAAATACCGAACGTACATGCGCTCACGCAGGTCCAAAGAAAAATCCGGTATTCTTTTTTATATAAAAAATAAATAGGAAGAAGCGCCGCCGGCGTTACTTTGATGGCTACAGCGAAACCCAAGGCCCATCCGGCCAGCGCCGGCTTTTCTTTGATCCATCCGTAGAGCGTTATTATGAGGCATAATAAAACCAAAATACCGAATTGCCCCCGGGTTAAAACGTCGGAGAAATAAATAGAACAGATCGCAAAGCTCCATCCGATGATTTTCCATGATTTATGTCGGCGCTCCGGCGGAATCAGTTTTAGCGATAGAAGCGCAATAAGGGCAAGCATTCCGATGGATAAGGCATATATAAGAAGCGCCCCCCAGGTAACCGATACCCAGGTGAGCGGCAGGCAAAGAATAGCTACGATCGGAGGACTTGTAAAAAACCAAGTTCGCTCATTTTCAACGGTGTAAAGATTTGTTCCGTTGAGTACGGCTTGGCCGGCAGCTTTATAAATAGTCAAATCGGTTCGGAGTTTTATGTCGAAGCCCGCCCGGAAAACGGTCGAGCATCCGACTCCGATGATCGTTCCTGCGATGAAAATGCCGATAATGATGCGAAGGGTACGCGCGGAGATTTTGGAGTATACTGTAGGTGAAAACATGGGCGCATTATATCATCGGATTTGCCGTCAACAAGAGAGTATCTAGTTGCAGAAAATTTTAGTTACAGGAATTAACGGTTTGGTGGGTTGGCATTGTTTTCTGGCTTCAAACCGCCATCATGAAACGCGCGGAACGTTCAGCCGGTTTCATTCTCCCTTCGATCAAGCCAACTGTGTTTATTCCAATCTGGATTCCAAGAAGCACATTCGAGATTTGCTTGAAAAAGCAAACCCCACCATAATTATTCACGCCCGTTCCATTTGCGATTTGGATGTGTGTGAAATTCAGCCCGAGCTTACCGAGCGCGTTAATATCGAGGGTACCCAGTGGCTTGTTGACGAAGCCGTCCGGTTGGGTTCTCTGGAAACATTTTGCTATATTTCGACCGACCATGTATTTAACGGCGACCGCGGGCATTACTCCGAGTTGGATGCAACATGCCCCAAGCATGTATACGGCCGGACCAAAGTAGCAGCAGAAGCGATTATTCGTAACTCGTCTTTACCTTGGCTTATCGTTCGCCCCGGCCTTGCCATCGGTCAGAGCCCGCAGGGCAATAAGGGTCCGCGCGATTGGTTATTTTCACGGCTTAGGAAAGGGCTTGAGTCGCATTTATTTACCGACGAATGGCGTACGCCTATATGGGCCGAAGTGCTTGCCGAGAAAATTCTTCATTTGATTCAAACAAGAGCCAGGGGTATTTTTCATATTGCAGGAAACACGCGCATCAATCGATACGAACTGGGGCTGGCTCTGGCTCGCCGGGAAGGAGTCAATACGGCTTCGCTTCGATCGAAATTAACGGCCGAAGACAGGTGGAGTCATATTCGTCCAAACGAACTCACGTTAAAATCCGTGTATTTGGATTCTCCCGATTTTTTCTTGGGATAACGTAGATCATGCCGGAAGTTCTAAAGCTTGTACGTTTAGCAGATCCGATTCTGCATCGGAAGGCTCCCGACGTAGAGCCGGAAGAAATACAGGATAAGACATTTCAACATTTTTTGGACGCGATGGTCATGGCCATGCGCCACTATAATGGCGTGGGTATTGCTGCGCCGCAAATAGGAATAGGAAAACAAATTTTTGCCTGCGAAGTGCGTAACAATGTACGTTATCAGTCGGCGCCGAATATTCCTCTTCAGATATATATAAACCCTCAAATCATCGAGCGGTCGGGAGAAGATGTTGTTTTGCAAGAAGGTTGTCTAAGCGTAGCGGATTTAAGAGGGGATGTGCCGCGCGCGGCGAAAATAAGATTATCAGCCCTAGATAGATCCGGTAATCCTGTAGATATCGTGGCGGAAGGTTTCTTGGCACGCATTTTTCAGCATGAATGTGATCATTTAGCAGGGCATCTTTTTCTTGAAAGAGTAAGGGACCGTTCCAGTATTGTAAAAATAAAATAGAGTTGGCATTCTAATTGAGACTTGAAAATTAAAAATTTTTTGCTAAAATTATTTTTAATGTAGCCGATAATAAGTATACGTTTCGCTCTCATTTAAATTCATGAAATGCCTATGATTTCAGTCCAAAATCTCACGATGAACTACGGAAAGTTCAGGGCCCTTCAGGGCGTTTCCTTTTCTATCGGTGAAAAGGAAATCCTGGGTCTGCTCGGACCCAACGGCGCGGGAAAAACCACCGCCATGCGTATCATTACGACCTACTTGTATCCGACTTCCGGAACGGTAACTGTGGGCGGCCATGATGTAGTGAAGCAGCCTCTCGAGGTGAGAAAACTTTTGGGATATCTGCCGGAAACAGCTCCGCTTTATCATGAAATGCAGGTGGAGGAATATCTGCGTTTCGTTGGCGAGGCAAGAGGGCTTTACGGCGCCGGGCTCGATAAGCGTTTAGGTTGGGTTAAAGAAGCCTGTCAAATCGAATCCGTTTGGAAGCATTCTGTTTTTGAACTTTCCAAAGGTTACCGTCAACGCGTAGGGCTTGCCCAGGCGCTGATTCATAATCCCCGCGTTTTAATTCTGGATGAGCCCACATCGGGACTTGACCCTCTGCAAATTATCGGCATTCGCGATCTCATTCGCCGATTAGCTCAGGAAAAAACCATTATTTTCTCTACGCATATTCTGCAGGAAGTCGAAGCCCTGGCCGATCGGATTGTTATTGTCAACGATGGGCGTGTTATTTCGGATGGGACGCGCGAAGAGTTGTCCGAACGCGCTTCAAGAATTCAAAATATCCGCCTTGCGGTTAAAGGCGATGTTCAAACGGTTGAGTCCGGGCTTCGCTCGCTCGGAGTTTGTGATGAAATTCATTTGGAAGGAACGAGCGACGGGGGTTACGTTCGATTTAGAATAACTTCGAGAAGCAAAGTCTCTGTTGCGCCGCTGATCGATGAGCTTGTTAAGAAACAAAAATGGCCCCTTTCCGAACTTACGAGAGAAGGTGCCAGCTTGGAAGAGACGTTTATTTCGCTCCTTCGTGAAGATGCGGCGTCCCGGAAGAAGGTGCCGGTATGAATCGCAGCGGCATGACCATATTTTTAAGGGAACTGGGCGCTTATTTTAATTCCGCCATTGCCTATATTTTCATTATTGTTTTTTCTCTCGTGACCAGCTTCCTTTACATGTCCCAGTTTTTCT
>Ga0209515_10007075_pt1 | contig 13646 bp, 14 predicted proteins | sample Subgroupgradi54m_FD_187454 | JGI IMG/M metagenome (GOLD analysis project Ga0209515, IMG submission 187454) | Subsurface groundwater microbial communities from S. Glens Falls, New York, USA - GMW60B uncontaminated upgradient, 5.4 m (SPAdes)... ...
TATTATATTTTTTGTACTTTTAAAAAGAATTGGATTGATGATTGCTACAAGAGACATAAATCAAATAAAGGGTCTCTTTAAAGTTAAAAGATTTAACAATTTTTGTTTAACCTGCCTTGTCAAAGGATTTTTCCTCCCTCTTATGACAATGTTTATGTTTCATCACCTGACAACAGTTTCAGATCTAATGAGCCGGGTATCAACTCCAATGGAAGGAGTTCAGTTATGTCACTGGTTTTTAGACTTGATTTACAATAGTCTTTTTATAGTTGACACTGTAGTTGCTCTTGTCGGATATGGGTTGGAATTAAAATGGCTTGGTAACAAAACAAAGTCAGTAGAACCAACTGCCTTTGGATGGATTGTAGCCATTATGTGCTACCCACCATTTAACGGTGTAAGCGGACTTTATTTCCCACTGCAAACCAGAGATGATTTATTTATTCCAATAACTGAAGAGCAAAGAATTTTTATAAGAATAATTATTATTCTTTTGTACACAGTCTTCATCTGGGGCACTGTAGCACTTGGAGTAAAGTTTAGTAATTTAAGTAATAAAGGTATTGTTGATCGTGGACCTTATAAATTCATCAGACATCCTGCATATGCTTCAAAAAATATTGCATGGTGGTTTGAGCATTTGCAATATATGAAAGGACTTCATAATTTAATTCCTCTGCTTTGCTGGAATATGATTTACACACTTCGTGCTCTAACTGAAGAAAGACATCTTATGAAAGATCCTGCATATAGAGCTTATTGCAAAAAAGTTAAGTATAGGTTTATTCCTGGGTTGATTTGATTTTGAAAAGTTAAAATCTTTTTGCCCTAGTGATGAATTATCAAGGCTAAATTTACATTCTAAGTTTTGATCTTTAAATACGTCTTGAAAATTAAAATGTAAGTCAAGTAAATTTATCCTATCAATAAAAAATTATAAGGAATAAATCTATTATGAGAATACTAGCTCCATCTGTTCTTGCTATTTCATCAATATTGTCTTTATACTCATCTTCTTCTAGTCAACACAATACAAAGCCTCAAATGCCGGATTTTTTTCAAACACATAAAAAACTTCCAAATAAAGGAGCTATGTATTGTGCACCAACTGTTGTATCAAACATTCTAGTTTATCTTGATACAAATGGTTTCCCAAATATGCTAAAAGCTGAAACTCCAAACGAGGAGGATCAATTAGAGCTTATAAAACTTCTTGGTTCAAAAGAATATATGGCTACTGCATCTCATGGTACAAATCCACCAGCAGTAATGAGTGGCTTAGAAAAATATGTTAAAGAAAAAGATTACAAGATTAATATAAAATACAAGGGTTTTGAAGGTGGAAAATACTTAGCTGATAAAGAGATACCATCTCCTAAATGGTTAAAAGAAGAATGGGATAAGGGTTCACATGCTGTTATGCGCTTTGGCTATTATTATCCCGATAAAAAGAAGAAAGGACTTCTTGTAAGATGGGGAGGTCATTATGTGACAATAGTTGAATGTAAAAATGATAGTGAAACATACATTCATAACCCACTTCCATCAGACGAGAATGACAAACTGCCTAAAAAAGAGCTTTATAAATTTACACAACTTCCAGAAGTAACATTACTTAGAGATCGTGACCTGCCTACAGAAACAGTTTCAGGAAAAGGATATTGGAGCTTAACTCCAAATTCAGTTCCTCACTATAAAGCTTCAATGATACTTGAGGGAATAATAGTTTTTAAAGTTGAGAAATAAAAACCTTCGCGCCCTGTAGGACTTGAACCCACGACATTTGGTTTTGGAGACCAACGTTCTACCAACTGAACTAAGGGCGCAGTTTAGAAAATTAGAGGATCAGAAATCAGAATATCAGATCAGAAATTAGAGAATCAGAAATCGAAATTCTAAGTTACAAGTTATAAGTTATAAGCTCTGAAATCATAAATATATTACTATTATGTTCCACTGAATAGCTTAATGTTGTCTTTTTTCTTCATTTCTGATAATGTTAATTCTCTATTTATAGCCTTACAGAATTGTATTTATTATATTAAACTTGATTTATAGTTTAAAATATACAAGAGATTTAAAGCTAAAGAAAGAAAATGACACCAACACAAATTGAATTGGGCAATTACGGAAAACCTGCTGAGAATGCTGAAAAAGAGCAGTCAAAAGTAGTTACCATTGCTCAATTTTTCAAAGAAGTAAAAACTGAGTTCTCAAAAATCACCTGGCCATCAAGAGATCAGACAACCAGAGAGTTCTTTTCTGTTATCATACTTGTTTCAATCCTTACAGGCATTATTTTTGTAATCGATAAAGGTCTATCAATTGTTCTTAATTTTTTTAGCGGAGGCACTCTTTAAAAGCTATGCCAAAAGCAAAACAACAAACAAAAATACAAACTAGAAGCTGGTATGTAATTCAGACAGCTTCAGGTCATGAAAACAAAGTCAAAGAACACATTGAAAAACGTATTAAAACCCTAAATGCAGATGACAAAATTTTTAACATCATAGTGCCAGAAAAAGAAGTAACTAAAATACATGACGGAAAAAGAGTTGAGAAAAAAGAAAGAGAATTCCCAGGGTATGTATTAATTGAAATGATTATGGATGATGTGAGTTGGAGAATTGTCAAAGATACTCCAGGAGTCACAAGATTTATCGGCGCAAACAAACAACCACTCCCTGTTCCTCCATCAGAAGTAAGAAGAATTCTTAGAAAGAGTCAGGTATTCACTAAGACAAAAGAAGGTAAGAAGATTATAGATGTAGTTGTTGGTGAATCAGTAAAAATTCAATCCGGACCATTTGAAGACTTTATCGGTGAAATAACAGAAATAAATGAAGAAAGAGAAACTGTAAAAGCTCTTGTAAGTATTTTTGGAAGATCGACTCCAGTTGAGCTGGCATTTGATCAAATCGCTAAGTTATAGTTTTTCCCCAATGACAATGAACGTAAATTTTCATCCTGCTACAAGCATTTTTTTTATTTTTTGTTTGTGGACATTGATCGTTGTTAGTATTTTTTTTCTTTTAAACGGTTTAAAAATCTATAAGAACCTTAAATATTATGAGATCTTATTTAACAATTACAAGAAACAACTTTTATATAATTTTGTACCCGCCATGGTTAACTGTACACAAGCAAACAAAATCATAACTAGTTTGTTAAATGTAAAAGCAGCATCAAAAATGGATTTAACAAAAGCCATTGCTTTAAATCTGCTAAATAATTTTGGCTTTATACAAAAGCTAAAGCTTGGTATTTTCCTATCAAAAAAATTCTTAAAGTAACTTATAAAGCTGAGAAGATAATTGTTTTTAAGATTTGATACCCGTCTTTGCAGGATAGATTGGTCTTACATAGGGTATAATAACCCAGTGAGACAGAAAGCCTAACGGCTGGGGTTTTAAGAACTTCCAGCTTTTTTAGTTTATAAGGATAGAAAATGAAGCAAAAGAAATCCAAAATTACAAATGAGCAATTAACAAGGCACAGTAAGAATCTTTACCCAATTATTGAGCCAGTGATAACTACTTCTGGTTTTAGATTAGTTGAGATTTCATTTGTAAGAGAAAATGAGGTTAATTATCTCCGTATAACTATTCTGCATCCAGATCACCCAATAACTCTGGATGATTGTGAGCTTATTAGCAGAAAAGTTGACAAGGAATTAGATTCAAAAGGAAATATTCCTTTTTCATATTTACTAGAAGTTCAAAGTCCTGGCACAGACAATGAACTGATGGATGAAAGCAGACACGTTTTTACATTAAAAGATTTAGGTTTGGTAATAAAATCATAGGAGGAAATAGTCTTGTATAAGATTGGTACACAACTGCTCGAAGCAGCAGAACAACTGGAGAATGAAAGAAATATCCCTAAGCAGGTTTTTATTAATGCTATTTGCGATGCAATACTTGCTGCATATAAAAGAAGAGTACCTGATCACAATGTTGACGGTGTTCACACTCAGTTTGATGAAGTCACTGGTGAAATAGGAATATTTGCACCAAAATCAATTGTTGAAACAGTAACAAACGAATTCAGAGAAATTGCTATTGCTGAAGCTAAAGAGCTTTTGCCCGATGTTGAGCTTGGAGAAATTTTAGAAATAGATGTTACTCCAGATGATTTTGCAGAGTACGGAAGAATTGCTGCTCAGGCTGCAAAACAAATAATGACACAACGTTTAAGAGAAGCAGAAAAAGATCTTATAAAACAAGAGTTTGCCGGGCGCCAGGGAACAATGATGACTGGACAAATAAAAAGAATTGAAATTCTAAACAATGGGAAACCAAACGTAGTTGTAGATCTTGGAAGATTCGAGGGACATATTCCTCCTAGAGAACAATTGCCTGGTGAAACATACAAAGTTGGTTCCAGAATCAGAGTGTACATTAAAGAACTTAAAGAGCATGGGAGAGTTCCTAACGTAATCGTCTCCCATACCAATGAAGAACTTGTCAAAGAAATGTTTGAACTGGAAGTTCCTGAAATTGATGATGGCACAGTTGAAATTAAAGCAATTGCAAGAGAAGCTGGTTATAGAACAAAAATTGCAGTACATTCAAATGATGCTGACATTGATCCTGTAGGCGCTTGCATAGGAAGTCGTGGAGCAAGAATTCAAAATGTAGTTAATGAACTTAAAAATGAAAAGATAGATGTCATTCGTTATTCAACTGACCCTATTGATTTTATTTCAAATGCATTAAGTCCAGCAAGAATAACTACAGTAGCACTGTACGATGATCCTGCAGGAAGACGTGCTGAGGTAATAGTACCTGACGATCAATTGAGTTTAGCAATAGGCAAAAGCGGTCAGAACGTAAGACTTGCAGCAAAACTTACTGAATGGAAAATTGACATAAGAAGCGAGTCACAAATCAAAGGACAACCTTTCGGTGTTGGTGCAACTACAACTGTAGTTTTAGAGCCTAAGGATAAAGACGGTGAAAAAATAGAAAAGGTTGAAAAAACTCCGGTTGCTGCAAAACCACAGGAAGAAACAAAATCTGAAGAGACAAAAGTCGATGAAGTTGTAGATGAAAACAAATCAGATGAAACAAAGAAAAAACGTGGCAGAAAAAAGAAAACAGAGGAGGGTGAAACAGCTGCTGTACCTGACTCAACTGATGGAGCAAAGGAGCCAAGTGTCTAAATTACCAGTAAGACAATGTATCTCCTGCAGAAAACAGTTAACCCGAGATGGGTTTTTGCGAATTGTTCGTTCTCATGATGCATCAGCAGATACTAATAAGCTTATTATGAGTCCAGATAAACATTCTTTTGGCAGGTCTGCTTATCTTTGCAAGTCTGCAGAGTGTATAACACTTGCTATAAAAGAAAAGAAAATAGCAAAGATGCTCAGGATAAATATAAAGTCACTTGAAGATATAAAATCAGATTTAGAATTCTTTTTAAATTCCATTCACTCTGAACAAAGAAAGAAGGTACCAGCTTAGGAATGACTACTAAACTCAGAATTTATGACTTAGCACAAGCTTGTACTTCAAATGAATCCGATCAAAAAGTACGCAAGCAAAGACAGTCTGATATTACAAAGCAAATTATCTCAATTTGTGAAACTTTAGGATTATCAGTAAAAAGTGGGCAAAGTTCAATTGATGAGGGTTCTAAAGATAAAATTATTACTGAACTTCAGGGGCGAGGATTAAGCTTAAGTGCAGAAATTATAAATGACGAACTAAGAAAACACATTGCTGAAAAAAAATCAAAGTCTACTAAAGAGCCTGAAGTAGTTCCTGAGCCTCAACAACCAGTAAAAAAGCAGTTAAAAATTGTAAGGAGAATTAAACTTGCCGAACAAGTTGTTGTTGAAGAAAAGCCTCCAGAACCTACTCCTACACAACCAATTAAGCCACAGGTTACGCCTGAACAAATAGCTACTCCTACTTTTAAAATAATAAAACAAGAACCAGTTCCTCCTACTGTTGAAAAAAAGCAAGAACCAAAACTATCTACACCAATAAAACAGAAAGAATCAAAAACATCACGTCCACAAAGCCTACCAATGCAACCTTTTCGGGTAGCTAAACCTACAATGGTTCCTTCCATGATGGGTAGGACCAAGAGACCCTCAAGCAGAAGCCCACATCAACAAAAGGAGAAAGAAAGAGAAAAAAGAGAAGAAGAAGAAACGGTTACAATTGCCAAGCCAGCATCGGTTGTTATAACATCTGCGATGTCAGTACAAGAATTGGCACACAAGCTTCTTTTGCCTGAAACAGAAGTAGTCAAGAATTTATTTGCAAAAGGAATAATAAGAACAGTCAATCAAACCGTAGAGCATGAAGTTGCAATTGAATGTGCAAAATCTCTTGGATATGAGGTTATAACAGAGTCTGAAGAAAAAGAAAAATCTCTGCAGCCTGATATTTCAACAGAAGCTGAAGAAGATTTAGAACCTAGACCGCCTGTAGTTACAATAATGGGACACGTTGATCACGGTAAAACTTCTCTACTTGATGCAATAAGAGAAACAAAGTTTAAAATCACAGATCAGGAATCTGGAGGAATAACACAACATATAGGTGCTTATCAGGTTGAGGTATCGGATTATGATGGAAATAAAAGAAAAATTACTTTTTTAGATACCCCTGGTCACGAAGCATTTACAGCAATGAGAGCACGTGGAGCACAGGTTACAGATATTGCTATTTTGGTTGTAGCTGCTGATGATGGAGTAATGCCTCAAACTGTAGAAGCAATAGACCATGCAAAATCTGCTGGTGTACCAATTGTAATAGCATTGAATAAAATTGATAAGCCTGGAGCTGAACCTGACAGAGTTTTAGGACAACTTACAGAACATGATCTTTTAATTGAAGACTACGGTGGTAAAACTGTATGTTCTAAAATCAGTGCAAAGAAGAGAACTAATCTAGATGATTTACTAACTAAGATAACTTTAGTTGCAGATGCTGATCTAACTGCAAAGCTAAGAGCAAATCCAAAAAGTTTTGCAACAGGGGTTGTAATTGAAGCACAATTATCAAAAGAAAGAGGACCTATTGCACATCTTCTGGTTCAGAACGGAACACTGAAAAAAGGAGATTGTCTTGTTGCTGGCAAAGTAGCAGGTCGTGTACGTGCTATGTTTGACGACCACGGCAAAGAAGTTGCCGAAGCACTTCCCTCAATGCCTGTTGAAATAATAGGACTTCCTGACGTCCCTGGTGCTGGTGATACATTCCAGGTTCATAAGACATACCAGGAAGCAAAAGATATAGCTCAGCAAAAACAATTACATGAACAAGAAAAAAGAAGATCGTTTGGTTTAGTTGACTTTGCATCACAGGTTAGAGAAGGACAAGCACATGAATTAAAGGTCATTATAAAAGCAGATGTACATGGCTCTGCAGAGGCAATTGCTAAAGAGATTGTTAATTTATCTACTAAAGAGGTCTTAGCAAGGCCAGTACATGTAGGCAGCGGAAATATAAGCGAGAACGATATAAATCTGGCAGCAAGCACAAATGCAATAGTTATCGGTTTCCATGTTGGTGTTGATGCAAATGCCCAAAAAGCAGCAACAGAGCAGGGTATTGATGTAAGGCTTTATGAAATCATTTATAAAATCACAGAAGATCTTGAAAAAGCAATGCTTGGTTTATTGGAGCCAGAGAAGGAAGAAATTAAATTAGGTGTTGCTGAAGTCCGTCAAATATTTACTTACGGTAAAGGAAATAAAATTGCCGGTTCATATGTAACAGAAGGAAAGATTCAGAGAAATCAAATTGCACGTGTTAAAAGAAATGGCAAACTAATACACGAAGGTAAGATCGATGGTTTAAAAAGATTTAAAGATGATGCTCGTGAAGTTCAAACCGGCTTTGAATGCGGCATCTCTTTTGAAGGCTTTAATGAGCTAGAAGAAGGGGATCAAATTGAATGCTGGACAATAATTGAGAAAGAGAGGACAAGTTTAAATTAAAATCCCAGTTCGCTTGCCTATAACAACCGGAGAAAAAACATGAAATCATATAATCGCTCAGACCGCGTAAGCCAACAAATAAAAAGAGAGCTATCAGAAATAATTCAAAGAAATGAAATTAAAGATGACAGAATAGGCGGACTAGTATCAATAACACAAGTTTCAGTTACAGGCGATCTAAGGAATGTAAAGGTTTATTTTAGTGTGTTTGGCGAAGAGTCTCAAAAAGCAGGTACTCTTGCTGCATTAGAAGGCGCAGCAGGTTTTTTAAGAGGCGAGCTATGCAGAAGGCTTGGAATAAAATTTGCTCCAGAATTGACTTTTAAACTAGACGATTCACTTGAAAAAGGTGACAGGATTACAGAACTTCTGGAAAAAATCAAAAGAAACGAAGTTTAATATCTTTATGGAAACTGTTTCTGGATTTTTAAACATACATAAAAATGCTGGGTGTACTTCACATGACGTTGTTGCACTTTTAAGAAAAGCTCTACAAATTAAAAAAATTGGGCATTCCGGCACATTAGATCCTTTTGCAACTGGAGTATTAGTTATTGGAATCAATAATGCAACGAGATTATTTGAATATTTACCATCAGATAAAACTTATATAGCTAAAATCCGCTTTGGCATTGAAACAGATACAGATGATATTACCGGAAAAATTCTTAATAAATCAAGTTCTTTTCCTTCAGAAAGTGAGATAAAAGAAAAGCTAAAACAGTTTTTAGGAGAAATAAAACAAAAGCCGCCTATATATTCAGCAATAAAAATACAAGGTCAACCTGCATATAAACTTGCAAGAAAAGATGAAATATCCATTAACGATATAAAAGAAAAAACTGTAACAGTAAAATCAATTGATTTTATTTCACTGATTAAAAATGAGCTTGAGCTAAAAATAGAATGTTCCAGCGGAACCTACATAAGATCAATTGCAAGAGATCTTGGAAAGTCTTTAAATACTCCTGCTGTTTTGTCCAGCCTCATCAGGACACAAGTCGGAAATTATTTTACTCTTGAAAAAAGCATTGACCTAAAAATAATAAACGAATCTTCACTGTCAAATTATCTTATTGCTTCTTCGGAAGTTATTAGTCTTAATAAACTGCACTTAGATCACAAACAAATTTCAGATATCTGTACTGGAAAGTCAGTAAAAATGGCATTTACAGCAAATGCCCCAAATCCTGATATGCTGCAATTATTAGATAACAATAATAAGATAGTTGCTATTGGTTCAATGACAGAAGATTGTATTATTAAACCAATAAAGGTATTTAATTGACAGTGGAAAAGAAAACTAAACAATCAAATAAAATTGATTCAAAAAGAGAAAGACTTCTCTGGTCAGTTCTTATTCCCCAATTTATTTTATTAGCCGTTTCAATTGTATGGATTAATATTTCTCCAAAAGATAATGTGTTTAAATATTTTATTTTCAGTTTCAAGCTGCTTTTTCTCGGTATAGCAGTTGGCATAACATTGGCTATTGCAGGTTATTTATTTTATTTCTTTGCAAAGAAAACAAAAAAATTTCCAGCCACTATTGAACTTTTTGAACAAATGCTTGCTCCAACATTCAGCAATTTTAAAGTCTTTGATTTAATTGCACTATCTTGCATAGCTGGTTTTTGTGAAGAGATTTTTTTCAGGGGTTTAGTATTACCTGCATTTGGAATTATTTTATCCAGCATAGCTTTTGGCATGCTGCATTTTCCCGGGAAAAAATTCTGGATTTATGCACTGTGGGCTACCGCTTCAGGATTTTTGCTTGGTTTTATGTTTAAAATAAGCGGTTCTTTATGGCTACCAATTACAGCTCATTCTGTAAACAATTTAATTGGCATGTTTATGCTTAGGAAGATTAATCGTAAATAGATATAAAAATCTCTTTAGAAACCAGATACAGATTGACTTTAATTTACTACTCATTTAATATTAACAACAAGAAATATATCTGTTGAATTTTTTAGAAAGCTATGTCTTCTATACATGTAAAAGGCATTTCTGTAAACCCAAGACCATTGGTTTTAAAGCTTGCCAGTAAATATGGACAAACAACTAGTTTTACTGATCTTGTTCCTAAAATTGCAGATGGGGAAATTTCAGTTGAACCAGGAGACTTATTTGAATGCATTACTCATGGAAAACTTCAAGGGGGAAAAGTTGGTATTGGAGACTTACAAGAAGGAGTATTAGAATATCTTTCATCTCCTGAAGCTCACATGATATACCATGGAGCTCTCCTAAAAAGAGCTGTAAGATTTGGACAAGAAGTTAAACAAATAGTTTATAGCCAGACTGTTGAACTAGATACTCCAGGAGAAACTGATTTCATTAGTTCAGAAGGTAGTGATGTAAAATTAGCTTTTCCGCATTGCGAACTTGAACCACTAACTAAAGGTTCTGGCATGGTAAGTTTATATGGATTTGACGATAAGTGCCATGGAATGGGAAGGGTTGAAATAACACATATAGGAGGATTTGATAAAGAAATAGAAATTCATATACCTACACACGTTGGATTTGAGGATGAAGAAGGACTTGAACCTGCTGTCCTTAGTGCTAACGTAAAGTTACCCAGAAAACCTAAAAATCTTACAAGACTAACTTGTTTAATTAAAAATAATATCCCCGCAATTATTGACATAGGAAAACTTGGTCTGTGTGTACCATTAGGAGGTTCCACTTTTACCATAAACGTGATGTATGAGACTGGCGGAATTAATTCATTTGTACTTCAACCAAGAATAATTAATGGTTTAATAATTGCTCCTCAAGACTTGGGAAAAACTCTTAAAGTAAGCCTCGCATCAAAGACACATGAAACAAAAAAAATAATACTAACCAATCTTTATGACAAGAACGATAATATTGTCCCAGTAAAACTAACCGTAAATATTTCTGATTAAACTAAATATTATTCTTCCTGATCTTCTACAAGCTCAAAGAGTTCGCTTGCAATATCTTCAAGACTACTTACAATATCATCATCATTTTGTGCTTCCATTGATTCCATTGCATCACTAATTGCCATAAGTGCACGTCCGACTGCTGCTTTTAATTCTCCGGATTCCAAAGACCAGTCCGATGCTATGTCAATTATGTTTGATTTATTTAACGCCATTAAAAAAAGCCTCCGTTATGAAAATATTTCTTTTACACTGTTTATGAAATAATCTATCTGCTCCATACTGTTCATCTCAGTAACCGTTACAAGTATCTGATTTGTTTTATATCCATCAATTCCATTTAAGTCAAGGCCTGGCAATATATTTTTATGAGAAAGTTTAGATATGAACTCAGATGCTTTTATTGGTATTTCTAATACAAACTCATTAAAGAAAGGCCTAGTAAATGCAATACTGCATTTCTTGCCATCTTTAAAGGTTATAGTTCCAAGTTTTGAGGCAAGATAATGAGCTCTGTTCAATGAAATCTCAGCAATCCCCCTGAGTCCATATGGACCCATATACGTTAGATAAACAAGTACTGCCAAGGCATTTAGGGACTGATTAGTGCAAATGTTGCTTGTAGCATGCTCACGCCTTATATGCTGCTCTCTTGTTTGTAGGGTCAATGTAAATGCACGGTTCCCCTCAACATCTTTTGTAAGCCCAACTATTCTACCTGGTAACTGTCTAACATAATCTTTTAAACAACTTATAAATCCAACGTGCGGGCCACCGTAATTAGGGAAATTTCCCATTGATTGACCATCACCAACAACTATATCTATTCCTAAATCCCTAGGTGACTTTAGTATAGAAAGATTTATTAAATCTGCATAAGATATTAACAATGCTCCACTTTTGTGAATAGTTTTTGCTATATCTTCAACAGGTTCAATACAGCCAGCAAAATTTGGGTAGGAAATAACAAGACAAGCAGTTTCTTCATTCACTGATTTTTTAAGATTTTCTAAATTAATAACACCATCTTTAAAATTAATTACTTCTAGGGATAAATTAGCTCCCCATGAATATGTTTTACAAACAGCTATTGCTTCAGGATTTATATTTCCTGCAATAAGAATTTTCTTTCTTTTTGTTGCCCTGCATGCCATAAGTGCAGCTTCTATTACCGCTACAGCTCCGTCATAAACAGAAGCATTTGCTGCATCCATGCCGGTTAAATTACAAATGAGTGTCTGAAATTCATAAATTGCCTGAAGTGTCCCCTGACTGGCTTCTGGCTGATAAGGTGTATAAGCTGTATAAAACTCCCCTCTTGAAAGTATTTCTCCTACAACACTTGGTATAAATCTGTGATAAACACCACCACCGCAAAAAGAAAATTGCTTTGTTAAAGGCAAGTTTTTTGAAGCAAGTTTTGAAAAATCTTCTATAATTTCAATTTCAGATTTTCCTTGTGGAATTTTTAGCTCAAAGTCTCTTAACTGTTTTGGAACAGTTGTCAGTAAGTCATCAATAGACTTAATTCCTAAGAATTTAAATATCTCTTTTCTATCTTCATCTGTATGTGGTAAATAAGGTATTGGTCTCATTGAAATATTTGATTTTAACCCTGAGAATTCTGTTTCAGGATTTAACACTTCTTTTTTCTCTTTCCTTGCTATTGTTTCCATAAAATCAAACGTCTTAAAGTTCTAATATAACCTAAATAAATTAAATCGTGAATTGTATTACAAAAACTACTCTTTGATTTGTTTTTCAGGCTTTGCTGGCACACCTAAAGTTGTTATATAAATTACTGCTTCATTTTCAGGTATTCCAAGCACTTCATTAACTTGATCATCAAAAAAACCACCTATTCCACTTACCCCCAGATTCAAATTAATTGCAGCCAAATTTATCCTCTGACCAAGGTGTCCTGCATCCATATGTAAGTAACGGTAAGCTCTCTCTCCATACTTAAAAACTTCTTTGGACAGACTTGATGTTTGAAAAATTACAGCACTTGCTTTATGTCCTAATTCCTGGCCTAAACAAAGGTAATAAATCTCATCTCTAAAGTTTTTAAATCTGACTTGTCTAAGATAAGAGCCTTCTTTTGAATAGAAGTAACATCCCTCTTCAAGTCCATCGACATTATTTACTGCTACAAATGTCTGCATTAAAGAAAGATCAAAATAAACCGGTTTTGAATCTACTGGTTCTGATGAAAACTTTTCTGGATAGTATGCAAAATCAAGTATGGTGCCAAGTTCTTCAATTGTAATTGACTCTCCTGAAAAAGCCCTCGTAGAGCGTCTTTTTAAAATTGTAGAGTACAGAGTGTATTTCCATTTAAACTTTTTTAAATTTTCATCGAGTTGAATCTTTGATGAAAATTTAAATTTTGATTCTACATCTTCACTACTTATATTTGGCACATTAACAAACCTTTCAATCCTTGATCTCTCATGGAGTTGATTAAGTCTATTGCCTTCTGGAGTTTTAATGTTTTGATTATCAAGCTTAGAAGGGAGTGCACTAAAAAAATTAGATTTTATTACTGTTTCATTTTTTTCAAAAGTTTCTTTGTCAATTAAAGGGACTATAGCCAGTGCCTGTTCTTCATTCTCATCAAGTAAAAGTATTTCATTTACAAGCCTATCGTTAAATCCACCTACAAGTAAAGATTTAAATCCACATGAACAAGTGACTACATCTACATTTCCCATTACATGTCCTGTATCAAGGCAAATTCTTCTATAGGCTCTATCCTGATATCTCCAGGA
>Ga0209515_10007076_pt1 | contig 13644 bp, 10 predicted proteins | sample Subgroupgradi54m_FD_187454 | JGI IMG/M metagenome (GOLD analysis project Ga0209515, IMG submission 187454) | Subsurface groundwater microbial communities from S. Glens Falls, New York, USA - GMW60B uncontaminated upgradient, 5.4 m (SPAdes)... ...
GGATCATGTCGGGCCGCGACGTGATCCAGGCGATGATGATGCTGGTGCCCGATGCCTGGCAGAACATGCCTGAGATGCCGCCGGAGCTCAAAGCCTTCTACAAGTATCATGCGCTGCTCACTGAGCCATGGGACGGCCCGGCGGCGCTGGCCTTTACCGACGGCACGATTGTGGGCGCCTGTCTGGATCGCAACGGCCTACGCCCCGCGCGCTACTGGGTCACCAGCGATGGTATCGTCATCATGGCTTCCGAGGTCGGCGTGGTGAACGTGCCCGCCTCCAAGATCGTGGAAAAGGGACGCCTGGGGCCCGGGCACGTGATCGCGGTGGATACCGCCAAGAAGCGGCTGATGGAGAATGAGGCCATCAAGCAGCTCTACGCCCGCGCCAAGCCCTACGCCGAGTGGCTGGCGAAAAGTCTCGTGGCGCTGCCGGAGCCCGAAGGGCATCCCGAGCGCAAAGCGCGAGGGACGACCGAAAACGCGATTTCCTCGGCGGCTGAGGAAGAGATCAGGGTGGAGCCCTCAACTCTTTTGTCGCATCAGCTTGCCTTCGGCTACACCAATGAAGAACTGGACATGATCCTCGAGCCCATGGCCAAGACCGGCAAAGAGCCGGTGTTCTCCATGGGGGATGACGCGCCCCTATCGGTGTTGTCCAGGAAGCCGAAGCCCCTGTGCACCTATTTCAAGCAGCTCTTCGCGCAGGTGACCAATCCCCCCATCGATCCCATCCGGGAAGAGCTGGTCATGTCGCTCAACACGCTGCTGGGCAACCGTCCCAATATGTTGGAGGACGGGCCCGTCACCAAACGCTTGCTGTTGCTTGAAAGCCCGTTGTTGCTCCCGAAGGAGTTCCTGGCGATCCGCAAGCTCCGGGAGGCGGATTTGAAAACGGCGGTGATCCCCATTCTGTTTGAGGCCCGCCAGGGTGCGGGCGCGCTGCGGGACGCGGTGGCGCGCATCCGGCAGGAGGCGCAACGGGCTGTCGATGAGGGTGCGACGATCCTGATCCTCAGCGACCGCAGCGTCAACGCGGAGGAGGCGCCGATCCCCTCGCTGTTAGCGACGGCCGCCGTGCACCATCACCTGATCCGGACCGGGCGGCGCATGCGGGCTTCCCTCATCGTGGAGGTGGGCGACGTCCACGAGGTGCACCACTTCGCCTGCCTGGTGGGCTATGGGGCCGCCGGCATCTATCCGTACCTCGCTTACCAGACGATCCAGGCGCAGCATGCGCACGGCAGCTTCGACAAGCTCACCCTCGAGCAGGCCCTGGCCTTCTACAAGAAGGCGATGGACCAGGGGTTGTTGAAGATCATGTCGAAGATGGGCATCTCGACGGTCGGCAGTTACCGGGGCGCGCAGATTTTCGAGGCGCTCGGCCTCTCTGAAGAGTTGACTGAGGACTGCTTTCCGGGCACGCCCTCCCGCATCGGCGGACTGACCTATGAACACCTTGCCGAGGAGGTGTTGAGCTGGCATGGCAAGGCGTTTGACCACGCCACCGCGCTTGAGGAAGGCGGGTTCTACAAGTACCGGCGGGACGGCGAGTATCATGCCTTCAACCCGGAGATGGTGCGGCTGCTCCAGCAGTCGATCAGGACCGGCGACTATGAGACCTACAAGAAATTCTCGCAGGTGGTGAACGCCCGCCAGCCCACGGCGTTGCGGGACCTGCTGGACATCAAGCCGCTTGGTCCGGCGATCCCGGTCGAGGAGGTCGAGCCGGCCGAGTCGATCTGCACGCGTTTCGCCACGGCGAGCATTTCCTACGGGGCGCTCTCGAAAGAAGCGCACGAGACGATCGCCATCGCCATGAACCGCATCGGCGGCAAAAGCGGCTCCGGCGAAGGCGGGGAAGATCCCTCCCGCTACCATGCCACCGACCCAACGTTGAATAAGAACTCTGCGATCAAGCAGATCGCCTCCGGGCGCTTCGGCGTGACGCCGGAGTATGCGGTCTCGGCGCGGGAGCTGGAGATCAAGATGGCGCAAGGGTCCAAGCCGGGCGAGGGGGGGCAATTGCCGGGCCACAAGGTCTCCGAGGACATTGCCAGGGTGCGCCACACCATTCCGGGGATTTCGCTCATCTCGCCACCCCCGCACCATGACATCTATTCGATCGAGGACCTGGCGCAGCTGATCTACGACCTGAAGATGATCAACCCCACGGCGAGGGTCACCGTCAAGCTCGTCTCTGAGGCAGGGGTCGGGACGATTGCCGCCGGTGTGGCGAAGGCCCACGCGGATCTGATCCTCATCTCCGGACACGACGGCGGCACCGGGGCCAGCCCCTTAAGCTCGATCAAGCACGCGGGATTACCCTGGGAGCTGGGCCTGGCGGAAACCCAGCAGACCCTGCGCCTCAATGGGCTGCGCGAGAAGGTGGTGCTGCGCGCCGACGGCGGCATGAAGACCGGGCGGGACATCATGATGGCCGCGCTCTTTGGCGCCGAGGAGTTCGGGTTTGGCACGGCCGCCGTCGTGGCCACCGGCTGCGTGATGACGCGCCAATGCCACCTCAACACCTGTCCGGTCGGTGTGGCGACGCAGGATCCGAAATTGCGCGCGCGCTTCACCGGCACGCCGGAGATGGTCATCAATTACCTCCTCTTCGTCGCGCGGGAGGTGCGGGAAATCCTGGCGTCGATCGGCGCGCGCAGCCTGGATGAGGTTATCGGGCGCAGCGAGCTGCTCACGATGCGCCACGTGCCGCAGCTTCCAGAGAAAGCCAGGACGGTGGATTTGCGCGTCTTCCTGGAGCAGGTCGGCGAGGGGCCGCGCGTCCACCAGATCGAGCGCAATGAGCGGATCGGTGACCAACCGCTGGATGAACAGATCCTGAGAGACGCCCGGGACGCGATCGAGCAAAAAACCCCGGTGAAATTAGCGTATCCGATTTGCAATATCCATCGCACCGTCGGGGCGCGCGTGGCCGGTGTGATCGCCCTGCGGTATGGCGACAAGGGCTTGCCGACCGGGACGGTCGAGGTGACGCTCAAGGGGACCGCCGGGCAGAGCTTCGGGGCGTTCTGTCTCAACGGCATGCGCCTGGTCCTCATCGGCGAGGCGAACGACTATGTCGGCAAAGCGATGGCGGGCGGGGAGCTCATCATCCGGCCGCCGGATGAGGCCGGGTTCGTGTGGCACAAGAACGTCATCATGGGCAACACGTGCCTCTACGGGGCGACCGGCGGCTATCTCTTCGCGGCCGGCCGGGCGGGCGAGCGGTTTGCCGTGCGCAACTCCGGGGCGATCGCGGTCATCGAGGGGCTGGGGGATCACGGCTGCGAGTACATGACCGGCGGGATCGTCGTGATCCTGGGCGCCACGGGCCGTAATTTCGCCGCGGGGATGACCGGCGGGCGGGCCTACGTCCTGGACCAGGAGCGCAAGTTCGACAAACGGGTGAATCCGGAGCTGGTGGAGCTGCAGCCGTTGGAAGGCGCGGAGGACGTCGAAATCGTGCGCACGCTCATCGAGCGGCACTTCATCGCGACCAAAAGCGGATTGGCGATTGACATCCTCACCAACTGGGACGACTATCAGCCGCGGTTCTGGATGGTCGTCCCGCGAGGCGCCGGCGCCACGCTGGAGCAAGTGGTCATCGCCAAGGAAGGCTAACCCGCCTCGTTTCACTCGCCGAACCCCCACTGAAATACACTTCCATGAGTGTGCAGGTAAGCAGTAAATACATCATTCCAGTTGCCAGCGGCAAAGGCGGCGTGGGCAAGTCCACCGTCAGCGCGAACCTGGCCCTCGCGCTTCAGCAACTGGCCCGCGCCCGAGCTGGCACCATCCACGCTGGCGAGGAAGTGCCGCGCGCTGCGCAGCGCGCGGCCGTCGGGCTGATGGACGCGGACGTCTACGGCCCCAGCATCCCCACGATCCTCGGCATCAGCGAAGGGCCGCAGGTCACCGACGCACGCCGCATCATCCCGGTGACGCAGCACGGCTTGAAGGTCATCTCGATGGGCTTCTTCATGAAGCCGGATGAGGCCGTGATCTGGCGCGGGCCGATGCTGCACAAGACGATGGAGCAGTTCTTGGGCAACGTGGAATGGGGAGAGCTGGAGTACCTCATCGTGGACCTGCCTCCAGGGACTGGGGACGTGCAGTTGTCGCTGTGCCAGATCATCCCCATCACCGGCGCGGTGATCGTCTCGACGCCGCAGGACGTGGCGCTCAACGTGGCGCAGAAGGCGATCGCGATGTTCAAGAAGCTCAATGCCCCCATCCTGGGCATCATTGAAAACATGAGCGTGTATGTGTGTCCCCATTGCGGCAAGCGGGAGGATATTTTCGGAAGTGGTGGGGCACGCAAGACCGCCGAGCGCCTGAGCATTCCGTTTCTGGGGGAGATTCCGCTCGCCACGCGGATCCGCGCCACGTCCGACGCCGGCACGCCGATCGTCCTCACCGAACCCAGCTCGCCTGAGGCGAAAGCCTTCATCGCCGTTGCCGAGCGCCTCGTCGAGCAGGTGAATCTCCGCGCCGCGCAGGGCGAAACCACGCCGCCGGTCAACGTGACGTTCTGATGGTGAGGAGACGAGGGGCAAAGGGCGTGGGGCAAGGGAACTCGAAGACAAGGTTCAAGGTAGACACTGCCCAACGGGATTTCTTGCGGGCGTTTAGTGAACTGAGTCCCGACCAGCGCCTGACATTGAACTCGCTAATGTCCGAGCTCTTGTTGCGCGCTAGTCCCGAACTCCTCAAAGAGCGCCAACGAGCTGCAAGAGATCCTTCTTTGCCGTTTCCGAAGACCACCTGGATTCACAGGATGAGGAGAACTCGGCGAGGTCGACGACTTGAAATCATCGAGGTCACTGAGAGAGACAGCCGACCCGGATGGAAAGAGTAAAAACACAGATGCCGGTGCCGGTTGAAATCGGGCGGGCGAACCTATTTGACATCAAGGTCAAGTGGCAGGACGGGCATGAGAGCGTGTATCCTGCGAAATACCTGCGGCTCAATTGCCCCTGCGCGGGGTGTGTGGATGAGGTGACGGGCCAGCGCCGGCTCGCCGCCGCCGGCGTGCCGGAGGACGTGAAGCCGCTCGGGATTCAGCTCGTCGGCCGCTACGCGATCAGCATTCAGTGGTCCGACCGCCACCGCACCGGCATCTATGCCTTCGACTTGCTAAGAAAGCTGTGCCCTTGCGGGTCATGTAGACCAGAGACTTGAGACCTGAGACCAGAGCATGAAGGTGCGCTACGACGAAGACGTTGACGCAGCCTATATCCGACACTTTATTGTCCAGTTGTAATAGGTCGGGTTGCATAGGCTGTGTATTGTCATGTAGACGTGACAGCATTGTCTATTTAAACATGACACATATGTCATGTGCCTATATCTCTTTTTAAAGAAAGAAAGACATATAAATAAAGAAAGACATCGAGTTTGGGCTGTGCAAAACTCATAAAAAGAACACTGAGCGTCCAGCGGATAGGGAAAAGCTATGAAACGGAACCTGTTTGAGTTAGCCGTTGCCTACGTGAAAGTCATCGAACGGATTGAGCACACGGCTGATCCTGAACGGCTTCGCGAACTCGAAGAAGAACGGGTGATCTGCCATAACCGGCTCGCCGATGCCCTGAAAGCAGCGGGCATTCGATACAAAGATCGTGAGCACGTGACGCGCATCGCACTTCGCATCGCGAAGGAAGAGCTATGACCTTAAAAGAAGCGGCGCAGGTGTACGTGGATCTCATCCGTTTGGAAGAGTCGCTGGCGCCGGATCAGCACCAGGCAAGGCAGGAAGTGAGCGCCCTGCGATCCAAGTACCACGATCTGTTTGCTGAGGCGCTGAGGACAGCAGGCATCTCCTGCGCCGACCGCTTCGAAGCCACTACGAGAGCTTTCGAGCTGGTATCAGAAGAACGTCGCCCCGCAGACAGCGTGTAGGAAAACGCCAAGAGTTCGGTCTTGTGGCACCGGAATTCCCGTACCTAATGCGTGCGTTGCGAGGAGTTAGAGCGAAGGTGAAACGGGCCGATGCGCTGCGTGACTTCGTCGCGCTGGGACGGTCAGTCCACCAAAATATCGCCCAACGGCACGACGAGTATCTGTACGGAAAACCGGTGCGGTCCAAAACAGCACCGCCTAAGATCCGGGACCGTGTTACATAGTGTCGACGCCACGAGGCGAGCCTGGCACAGTTAGGACGGCACCGTTTTCTCTATAATCCCGCTATCGCAAGCCTCGCTCAAGACAGCAGGGTCAGCCGCCAGGAGGTAAAACCGAAACCATGCCCCAAGACCTGAGTGGAATCTTCAAGCCCGAAGCAAAAACGATCAAACAGGTGTTCAGCAATACCGACAGCTATTACCAAATACCTGATTACCAGAGGCCATATAGCTGGGCCGACGAACAAATCGAACAACTATGGGACGATCTCTACTCCGCAATGGAGTCGGGCGATGAAAGTTATTTCTTGGGGCCAATCATCCTGATCCGAACGCAGGACGGCTCTTTTGAAGTCGTAGATGGGCAACAGCGGTTGACGACCTTAACGATTTTGTTCTGTGTCCTGCGAGATTTGTATTTCCAGAAAGACAATACCATCACGAACGCCATCAAGAGCTTAGTCGATCAGAAGTACCGCTTAAACTTCAGGGACTTCAGGTTAACCACTCAGCCAAATCTTCAGAACCAATTCGAGCAAGAAATCTTAAACGGCATCGCATTTTCTCAACGGGAGCTTTCGAGAAGACAGAGAGCAGAAAGCAAGTTCTTCAACGCCGCTTTGATTTTTAGAGACCGTTTGCAAGCGATAGAGAGCAAGGACGGCGAGATTGCCAGGTTCGTTCAGTATCTGCTCGACAAGGTCATCCTCATTACGATTACCTGCTCCAATCAATCGTTTGCCATTAAGCTGTTTCAGGTGCTCAACGCAAGAGGACTGGACTTAAGCCCCGCAGACCTTATCAAGAGCTACTTGTACAGCCACGCCGAACATAAACGGGAGCAGTTCGTCTCCGACTGGCGGGCGATTGAGGCGATCTCAGAAAGGATTGGAGAATCGGTGACGGATCTGTTCACGTATTACGAATACTATCTGTTGGCTCGAAATCCAAAACGGTCATTATATGAGGAGCTAACTGACGAGTTCAAAAATAAAGACGCTAATCAAATCGTCTATGAGACCAAGCAATTCATCGAAGGATACGACCAAATCTACCAGGCCGAGTCGAAAGCAATCTACCCGCTGTGGTACTTGCCAAACCAGGTATTTTGGAAGGCCATCCTCACTACGGCAAGGTACGTCAACTTTGGGGAATATGACGATCTATGCACGCTGGTGAGAAACGTCTTTTATGCGTACTGGGTTGCGGGCTACACCACTTCCAAGATCAAACAAACATCATTCAACCTCATCGCCTGGGTGAAGGGCAAGCGCCCCCTGAGCGAGATTCAACAAGAAATCAGGGACAAAATGGCTGAGGATAGCGTTGTAAAACGGGCGTCAGATAACTTGCAAAACGATGCCTACGGAGAATCCTGGCTCAAGCCATTATTGGTGCTGCTTGAGTACGCACAAACAGACGATTCCAAGCTGGCCTACATCGAACTCGATACCAAACTCCATGTGGATCACATACTTCCGCAGGGGTGGCGTGAAGTGCCGGATTGGAGAAAGCGATGGTCTGAAGAACAAGCAGAGTTATGGTTGAACAGGTTGGGCAATCTGACGCTGCTCTCTGGGAAGAAGAACATCGCGGCAACGAACGATTCATTCACGCGAAAGAAGGATATTTACAGAAACGCTCATGGCCGAAAGGTTGCGTTTGAAATCTCAAAACCGATTCTGGATAAGGCCGAGTGGACAGAAGATGCTGTTCGAGAAAGGCAGGAATGGATGGTAGCACAGATCGAACAGCTCTTAGAACTAAGTCTGTCCAGAGACGAGTTGAAGTCGCCAGAGCCGATTTTGGAGTCAACGGAAGACGTTGCCAACGGTGTTTTGATCGGGAGTTCTCCCACAACGCGTGAATGGTTGGGCAAAATAAGGGCGCAGCTTGAACGGGAGTGTCCCGAATTACAATACAAGGAAGCTAAATATTGGGCGGGCTTCTTGGCGCCATCCATTGGACGGAAGATCGCTGACTTGAATCCACAGCCAAAACAGATACGGCTATTTTTGACATTACCACCGTCTTCGCATCCGTTGCTTGAGACGTCACCCGGTTCAAGAAGCTGGGCTGACTGGTATCGTTCAGTGTATAACATCAAATCAGGGCAACAGATAGAAGAAGCTGTGAAGCTAATAATTGAGTCCTACAAAACTACGTCCAAAGCTCGAACTGACCGACTGAGCAAAATCGAATTTATCTCACTGCCCGAGTTCAATAAGTAAGAAAGGTGCCAGGCACCGAGGGACAGGCAGTTCTGGAAAACCGCTGCCGTCAAAAATAATATCGGCAGCACAGGGTGGGTCTAGCACATTGAGGACGGCATCAGTTTTCTCGACTTGCCGCTTGAGGCTTGGGTCTTGCATCGAGCTGATGTCTGAGGTCTGTCGTCTGAAAAAAGGAGTACGGTCATGCGGACGAAAACGAAGAAAAACGGATCGGACATGCCAAAACGCTTTTGGGATGATCGGGAGTGGGGGTACGCCCACTACGGCGAGTTGGCCAAGCGGTACGGCAACCAGTGGGTTGTGATCGTCAACCGCAAGGCGGTGGCGGCGTCGCGCAACCTCAAGGAAGCGGAGGAGACGGCGCGTGCCAAAACGGGGGAGGCTCATGTGCCGGTGATCTTCGTGGAACGGGGCGGGCATGTCTACACGTCTTGCGCTCACCGTTAAGCGGCTTCCTGACGTGGGGCTGATCGATCAAGGCTTCTCGTTGGAGTTTCCATGAACCGTATTGATCTGGATAATGCTTCTTCGACGCCGCTGTTGCCGGAGGTGAGGCAGGCGATGGCGGCATGGCTGGAGAAATTCGGCAATCCGTCGTCGATTCATGCGGAGGGGCGGGAGGCGAAGCGGGCGCTGGAGCAGGCGCGCAGGCAGGTGGCGCTGCTGATCAACGCCAAGCCCGAAGAGATTTACTTCACTTCCTGCGGCAGCGAATCGAACAACTGGGTGCTGCGCGGGCTGTTGGCGGCGAACAAACGTAAGGGCAAACACCTCATCATCTCTTCCATCGAGCATCCCTCGATTCTCTTGGCAGCGAAGCGCCTCGAGCGGGAAGACTGGGACGTGACGTATCTGCCGGTGACCGGCGAAGGGATGGTCGAGCCGGCAACGTTGAAAGCCGCGCTCAAGCCGACGACGGTTCTGGTCTCCGTCATGCACGCCAACGGCGAGATCGGTACGATTGAGCCGATCGCCGAGCTGGCGGCTGTCGCGCGCGAGGCGGGCGCGTTATTCCATACCGATGCGATCGCCTCGGTGGGGCAGGTAGCGATCAATGTGCGCGAGCTGAAGGTGGATGCGTTGAGTCTGGCCGCCAATCAGTTCTACGGTCCAACAGGAGCGGCGGCGCTGTTCGTGCGCGAAGGGGTGCGGATCCTCCCGCTGATTGACGGTGGGGGGCAGGAGGTCGGCGCGCGCTCAGGAACGGAGAACGTGCCGGGTCTTATTGGCATGGGGGTTGCGGCGGAACTCGTCAGAACCCAGATGGCCTCGCGTGTCGCCCATGCGAGCCATCTGCGCGATCAGCTTAAAGACGGGTTGCTGGCGCGTCTTGAGCACCTGCGGTTGAATGGGTCGTGGACATCGAGGCTGCCGCACAACCTGCATGTGTGCGTCGAAGGCGTGTCGAGCGAATCGCTGGTGCTGGGGTTGGATCAGGAAGGGATTTCCGCGGGGATCGGTTCGGCGTGCAATTCCAAGGCGATGCGCCCTTCGCACGTGCTAAAAGCCATCGGACTGTCCGATGAGGAAACGCAAGGCGCATTGCTGTTGACGGTCGGTGTCCCCACGACCGAGGATGAGATCGATCGTGCGCTCGAAATTATCCCCCGAGTGGTGAATCAATTGCGCCACGTGACCGCGCTTACGAGTCGATGAAGTACATCGTGGTGTTGCCTGACGGAGTGGCGGATGTGCCCAATCCTGCGTTGGGCGGTAAGACGCCGCTTGAGGTCGCCAAGCATCCCAACATCGATTGGATCGCCCGCGAGGGGCTGACCGGCTGGGCGTACACGATTCCTTCCGGGTTCAGCCCCGGCTCCGACGTGGGCTGCATGAGCGTCTTCGGCTACGACCCCCGCAAATACTACACCGGCCGCGCGCCGCTGGAAGCCGCCGCGCAGGGGATTGCCTTGGGCGATGACGAGGTGGCGTTTCGCTGCAATACCGTCACGCTGCAGGACGGCCTGATGACGGATTATTCCGCCGGGCACATCGAGAGCGCCGAATCGCATGAGCTCATCAAGGCGATTGATGCGAAGCTGGGCGCCAACGGGGTGCGGTTTTACCCGGGGGTAAGCTACCGGCACCTCATGGTCGTCAAAGGCAGGGAATTTACCCAGGCGACCTGCACGCCGCCGCATGATATCTCCGGCAAGCCCACCGCGCCGTATCTGCCGGCGGGCCCGGGTTCGGAACTGTTGCGCAAGCTGATGTGCGAATCCGCCGGTGTGTTGAAGGATCATCCGGTCAACGCGCGGCGGCTCCAGCAGGGCAAGCACCCCGTCACGAGCGTCTGGTTCTGGGGGCAGGGCACGGCGGCGAAGTTCCCGCCGTTTCGGCAGCAGTATGGGCTGCGCGGCGCCTGCATCAGCGCGGTGGACATCGTGCGGGGGCTGGGACGGCTGGTCGGGTTCGACATCATCCAGGTCCCTGGTATCACCGGCTACTTCGATACCAACTACAAGGGCAAGGCCGACTACGCCCTCAAGGCGCTGGACGACCACGACTTCGTGCTGGTGCATATCGAGCCGACGGATGAAGCCGGCCACATGGGCGACTTGAAGCTGAAGATCCAGGCGATCGAGGACACCGACCGGCTGGTGGTGGGGACGCTGCTGGAGGGCCTGAAGCGGCGAGGCGAGCCGTTTGCGATCCTCATCGTGCCGGATCATCCGACGAGTTTGTTGCTGAAGACCCATATCGCGGATCCGGTGCCATTCGCGTGCTACGCGACCGGTGGTGCGAAAAATGGCGTGGGCGCGTACAATGAGGTCGCTGTCAAAGGCTCAACAACACGCTTCGAACAGGGATTCAAGCTGATGCCGTTTTTTCTGAGGGCCGGTCTGAAGTCTGATGTCTGACGTCTGAAGTCTGAGACAGGAGGATCGATGCGTGTTGACGTAAAAGTCGGTCGAGGGTCTTCAGGACGAGGAACCGTGCAGGTGTATGGCGCGTTTGAGGGTGACGCGCGGCCGGAGCGGCTGGTCCCGCGGGCGGCGGCGAATGACCGCGCGCTGGGCCAGTTGGTCGTCGGCGCCGGCTTTCGCGGCGCGCCGAATGAAACCGTCCTGGTGCCCAAGAACGGCGCCTGGTATCTGGTCGTCGGACTCGGCAAAGCCAAGGACCTCTCACTTGAGCGCGTGCGCCAACTGGCCGGGACAGCCGCCAAGGTTGCCCGCGCAAGAGGTTTCAGGCGAATGAACCTGCCGGTGCTCCATGAACGGCCGCTCGGCGCAGCAGGCGGCGTGGCTCAAGCGCTGATCGAGGGGGCGCTCTTAGGTCTGTACTGCTACGATACGCTGCGCCATCTCCCGAAACACGAGCGGGGCAAGCGTGTTGAGACGATCACGCTGGTGGTCGAACAGCGGCGCGAGATCGCTGAGTCTGCGGCGGCGGTGCGCAAAGCCCAGATCCTTGCCGAGGCGGTGTCGCTCTCGCGCGACCTCATCAACGGCCCCTCCAACATCGTGACGCCGACGTACCTTGCCAAGCAGGCGCGCAGTCTCGCGAAGCAGTTGCGGCTCAAGTGCACGGTGATCCCATTCGCGCAGCTCAAGCGTTTGGGCTTCGGAGGCATCGTGGGTGTCGCGCAGGGCAGCGCCCATCCGGCACAGTTCATCGTCCTGGAATACGCGCCATCCCGCGCCAAGCAGACGTTCGTGTTCTGCGGCAAGGGCATCACCTTTGACTCCGGCGGCATCAGCCTCAAGCCCGCGGAGAAAATGGAACAGATGAAGTACGACATGTCGGGCGCGGCCGCCGTGCTGGGAGCCTTGAAGGCCGCCGCGACCCTGAAGCTGCCGGTCCGCATCATCGGCATCATCGCGGCGACCGAGAACCTCCCCTCCGGCACCGCGCAGAAACCCGGCGACGTGCTCAAGACGCTCTCCGGCAAAACCGTCGAAGTGATCAATACGGACGCGGAGGGCCGGCTGGTGTTGTCGGATTGCCTGCACTACGCCAAACGCTACAAGCCCGACTGCGTGGTGGACCTGGCGACGCTGACCGGCGCGTGCGTCATCGCGCTGGGCGGCGAGGCCATTGGGCTCTTCTCGAAAGATGAGCGTCTGGTCGCGCGGTTGAACCGGGCCGGCAAATCGACGCACGAGCGGGTGTGGCGCCTGCCGCTCTGGGATGAGTATGCGCCGCTGATCAAGTCCGACATCGCGGACATCAAGAACGCGGGCAACCGCGAAGCCGGCGCGACGACCGCGGCGAAGTTCCTGGAGGAGTTCGCCGAGGGACTGCCCTGGGCGCACCTGGACATCGCCGGCACCGCCTGGACCGAGCGGGAGAAGCCGTACGTCCCGAAGGGCGCAGTCGGCGTCGGGGTGCGGCTGCTGGTCGCGTTGATGGAACAGTGGAAATGATTCAGATGCCGAATAGTGACGATGAATTAAGACGTCTCAAAGAGGTGCTTGAAATTCCCACAGGCCGGGAATGGGAGGCGACGATCCGGCTGCTGCTGCGCTTGATCGGCGAGGACCCCAACCGCCCCGGCATCCGCCGCACGCCGCTTCGGGTGAAGCAGTCGCTGCAGTTTTTGACCGGCGGCTACCGCCAGGACCCCGCCAAGCTCTTCAAGCGTGCGGTGGGTAACGCCAAGTCCGACGAGATGGTGATCGTCAAGGATATCGACTTTTTTTCGATTTGTGAACACCACCTGCTGCCGTTTTTCGGCAAGTGCCATGTCGCGTATCTGCCGGACAAAAAGATCATCGGCCTGAGCAAGATCCCTCGGGTCGTGGATCTCTTCGCGCGGCGGCTGCAGGTGCAGGAGCGCCTCACGGTTCAGATCGCTGAAGCGATCAGCGAATTCGTGCAGCCCCGCGGGGTGGCCTGCGTGATGGAGGCGCAGCACCTGTGCCTGATGATGCGCGGGGTGCAAAAGCAGAACACCCGCGCGGTGACCAGCGCGATGCTCGGAGCGTTTCGCACCAGCGAGAAGACCCGGGCGGAGTTCCTGACGCTGATCCGCTCCTCCTTGCTATGACGCGCGGGCTCGGCTTGGCGCTGGTGGCCTGGCTGGTGGCGACCCCGGTGGCCCCGACGGCCGTCGGGGCGGAACAGTGCGGCGTGCTGGTGATCGCGCACGGCGGCTCAGCACGCTGGAACCGCACGGTGCAGCAGACGCTGAAGGGCTCTGAGCTGGCGCTGCCGGCGGAAGCGGCGTTTGGGATGGGCATGCAGGCCGAGGAAGTGGAGCGCTTCCAACAGGCCGTCGCGAAGCTTGAAGCGCAGGGTGTGGGCCGCATTGCCGTGATCCCGCTGTTGGTGTCATCG
>Ga0209515_10007077_pt1 | contig 13644 bp, 12 predicted proteins | sample Subgroupgradi54m_FD_187454 | JGI IMG/M metagenome (GOLD analysis project Ga0209515, IMG submission 187454) | Subsurface groundwater microbial communities from S. Glens Falls, New York, USA - GMW60B uncontaminated upgradient, 5.4 m (SPAdes)... ...
GTGTGGATGGAAGGCCGGCTGCGGCCCCGCGCCCGCGCGGCGTTCGCCACGGCCTGCGCGCTCAGCGTCGGTATCGCGATGGCGGCGCACAGCGTGCTCCAGCAGCTGCCGCTGGGGCGGGCCGACTGGACCGTGGCCAAGGTCTACACCGTGGCGCCGGCCACCCGCGAGCTGCTGCGCGGGCTCGACGTTCCGGCGACGGTGCGGCTCTACCTGTCGCCGTCCGACAAGATGCCGACGGCGATGCGGACGCTGGAGCGCGACCTGCGCGACGCGCTGGAGGAACTGCGGCTGGCCTCCGGCAGCAAGCTCCAGTACACCGTCTCGCACATGGACGCGAGCGCCGCCCTCGCGGGGGCCGGTCCGCGCAGCGAGACGGACGCCTCGCTCGAGGAGAAGGTGGGCCGCAAGGGGATCCGCCCCTTCCAGGTCCAGTCCATCGAGGCGGATGAGCTCGGCGTCCGGCTGGTCTACGCGGCCGCGGCGGTCGCCTACAAAGACCGCCCGGAAGAGGTCATCCCGCAGATCGTGCCGGAGACACTCGACCAGTTCGAGTATCTGGTGATGTCCCGCATCTACCGGATGACGCTGGAGGAACCGCCGAAGATCGTCATTCTCGCTCCCTACGCCCAGCGGCACCTCGACCCCAACATGGTGAATCTCCTGCGCCAGCTCGGCATGAATCCGCAGGGGGCGTCCATGGAGGATGCCTACAAGTACCTGCCGGCGTCGCTCGAGCAGGAAGGGTATCCCGTCCAGCGCATCCGCCTCACCGAGCAGGAGCCGATCCCGCCGGGGACCCGCACCCTGGTGGTGGTGGATCCCGGCGAGCTGACGGATCGCCAGCTGTACGAGATCAACCGGTATCTCGTGGAGGGGGGCACGGTCTTCCTCGCCGCCCAGCGGTACCAATTCCAGTACGCCCAGCAGGGCCGCGGCATCGCTGCGACGCCCCGCACCCAGCCGGTCGGGGTGGACCCGCTCCTGGACGGGTGGGGGCTGGGCATCAACCGCGACATCCTCTTTGACGCCGAGTCGCGCATCATGAATCTGTCCGGCGGCGGGCCCTTTGCCCTGTCGCTGCCGGTCCAGGCCCCGATCCACGTCTTCGTGAGCCAGGCCCAGATGAACCAGTCGCTGAGCATGACCAGCCAGCTGCCGCCGCTGGTCTACCTGTGGGGCAGCGCCTTGACGGTCCAGGCCAGCGTGCTGCAGGCCCATGCCTTGACGAGCACGACGCTGTTCACCTCCAGCCTGCGGAGCTGGCTGGTCCCGCAGGCCGAGTACGACTCGTTCTCCCCCTCGAAACCGACGGCCGGCCCGCTCCCGCTGGGAGTGTGGGTCCGCGGGACCTTCCCGGATCACTACGCCGGCCAGCCGGTCCCCGCGTGGCCCGCGCCGACGGAATCGGGGGCTTCGGCGCCTCAGCCCCCGGCGCCGAAAATGCCGCCCGCCGCCAAGGGAGCGGCGCCCGCGCCGAAGCCGGCGGCCCCCTCGACGTCGGCCCCTGCGCTGACGCCGAAACCGGGCCAGCTGATCCTGACCGGCTGCAGCGAGATGTTCAAGGAATCGCTGATCACCCAGGAAGGCCACCTGCCGTTCTTCCTGAACGCCGTGGACACGCTGGTCTCCGGCGGGAAACTCGTGAGCATCCGGAACAAGCGCCCGACCGCCCGGGCCATGACCACCGTCTCCCCGGTGACAAAAGCGTGGTACCGGTTCTTCACGTTGGGCCTCATGCCGCTGGTCATTGTCGGCGCGGGGCTGACCCACGCCACGTGGCGCCGGCGCCGCCGGGACGCTGCGGCCCAACCCGCCGCCGCATGACCCGACACCTCCTTCCCCTCGCCGCGGCCCTGGCGGTCCTCCTCGGCGTCAGTTGGTGGTTGCAGCATCGCGAGCAGGTCGCCCCGCCGTCGGTGCCGCCGGTCGTCCTCGTCCCCGCCACGCTCACCATGGAGGGGCTCACCGCCCTCGAGCTCTCGACGGGGAAGTCCACAGCGCCCCAGGTGCGGCTGATGCACGCGCCCGGCCAGCCGTGGACCATCGCCACCCTCTCCAACGCCCCCGTGGATCCTGAGCGCCTGCGCCGGGTGGTGGACATGCTCCGCGGCTTGACCGGCGAAGTGCGCGCGACCGGGAATCGCTGGTTCCCGGAGTTCCGCGTCGACGAGGAGAAGGCCCTGCGCCTGGTCCTGCGGCAGGGGGATCTGGTCGTCTGTGATCTCCTGATCAATCGCAGTCCGAAAGCGTCATGGGTGAGCTTCGTCCGGCGGCGGGACGGCGACGTGATCTGCGCCGTCGAAGAGAATCTGCTGGGGAAGGTGGCAGACGTCTGGGGCGAGGTGTCGGCCGACGCCCTCGTGTCCACGCCGTGGGCCGACCTGCGTGTGTTCCCGCTGGACGCGTCGGCCGTCGAGAGCATTGAGCTCGCGGAGCGGATCAAAGAGGCGTGGATGGTCCGCAGCGAGCGGCACGTGCCGTTTGACGCCGACGCCCAAGGGGTGGTGAACACCCTCGTCGGCTGGCGTGCCCAGGCGGTGGTGGACCCGGCCACGAAGGCGGAGGCGTTCAAAACATCCCGCTGGCGATGGCTCGTGACCGAGCGCGGCGGCGGGCGATGGGAGATCGAAGAAGCCGTTGCCCCCCCGAAGCCCGCGAAAGACGCCCCCGCCCCAACCATCCCCCTCCGCCGTCTCCCGTCCGGCCCCGGCTTGACGATGGATTACGGCGCTATGCAGTCGCTCCGCGAGAAGCTCGTGTCGCCCCCCAAGAAGGCGACCGCCCCCGCAGCCGCCAAGAAGCCGTAACGCCTCTGAATGCGGTTGACCGCGCTCAACGACCTCGTCCACCCCGGTGAGCGCGTGGACGGGACGTGGGTGTTGACGCCGCGCCACGTCCTGCAGTACCGGTGCCGCGGCCCTGACGAAACCGTCGCGCTGACCGGCGACCTCGTTGGAACCGACGCCACCGGCCTGACGTTCCAGGTCACCGGCCAGCAGGCCGGCGAGGACCTGGTCGGTCACACGCTCACCCTCCGCGGGCGCTGGCAGGCCGACGCTAGGAACCGGCTCACGTTCCTCGTCGAGCGGGAGGGGGGCCGGCACGACCGCCTGACCCTGCGCGGCGGGTGGGACCTAGGCCCGCACCACGAGCTCCGCTATCAGTATCAGCAGGAGGGCCCCGACGGCCGGCACCGCACGCAGACCCTCACCTTCGCTGGGACGTGGGATTTGGCGGCCCGGCGGCAGCTCACCTACACGTTGGACGCCGCGTCCGACTCGACGTTCCGATTCCGCGGTACCATCCAGACCCCTTCGATCCTCGCGAAGACCGGGGAGCTCCGATACCAGCTCGGTGTGGAAGTGGCGGGCCGCCGCCGCGTGCAAACCCTCACGGTCTTCGGCGTCTGGCGGCTCTCGCGGACGCTGGGGGTGACGTTCGAAGTCCCGTACGCCGGCGGCCGCGTCGGGACCATGACGTTCGGGGCATCGTACCGCGCTGGCGACGGCGGGACGGTGACCGCCGCCTTGACGGCGCGCGACGGCCGGCCGCTCGGCGTGGAGGTGGTGTTCAGTTGGGAGATCCTGCGCGGGCAGGGGGAAGCGTTCGTCCGCCTGCGCCGCGCCCTCGACGAGACGGCGGTGGAGGGCGGGGTCCGGGTGCGCTGGTAGGGGCGGCGCCCCGGGACGCTACCTGCGCGGCCGGAACACGCCGAGCGACGACGTGAAGCCGTGGACGAAACAGCGGCCGCCGACCGGCCCGATTTCCCCGCTGCAGAAGAACCCGGCGATCGGGAGCGCCCCCAGCGCGGCGCGGATCGTCCGGGTGTCATAGTGCGGCTCTCCGTACAGCTCTTGGCCGCGCCCCAGGCAGCTGAAGAGCAGCGCGCCGGCCGCCGCCGGCTGCGTCAGCGAGGCCCGCCGCTCCGCCAGCAGCAGCTGCAGGTCCTCGCGCGAGGTGTCGGCATCCCGCACCTGGAATTGGACCGTCTGCCCGACCTGGATGTGATCCCCGACGGCCAGCGCCCCGGTCGCCGGATCGAGCCCGAGCAGGTTGCGGATCAGGAAATCGCCGCGGTGGAACTCCGCCTGCTGTTCGCGCATCACGACCCCGAGGGACAGCGCGGACTGGGCCAGCCGCTGGTCGCTCGGCGAGAGGCCGGCGAACAACTGCCGCAGCGCCTCGGTGGCCGGCATGCCGGCCAGCTCGAGCAGGAATTGGTCCTGCGCTTTGGTGACGATGAACGGCCGGCCGATCGGCCGGCAGCCCTGCGCCACCAGCGTGTCCATCCGCACGTTCCCCGTCAGGAACAGGCCGACGGCGCCGTCCTGGTGCACGGCGTCGTTGAGGAAGAGGGCGTGCTCGCCGGCCTGCCGGGCGCCGCTGGCCAAGCCGCCGACGAGCGGCAGGGCGGGGTAGGCGGCGTTGAGCGACGTCACGAGCGTCATCACGTTGCAGGAGAACGGCTCCGGCAGCAGGAGGCCGACCGGCTGGTCGGCCGGCGCCGTCCCGGTTTTCTCGCACCAGAATCCATCGCTGAGCGGTTCTTCCAACTCGTCGGGCGTGACGATGAATGGGTGGAGCGTCACGTCCGGCAGCGACGCGGCGGCGAGCGAGACGGCGGGGACCCCTTCCAGCTCTTGGTCTCCGCCGAGGACGCCGCCGCCCGTGCAGCCGATGAGCAGAGGATTCCCCAGGGCCTGGCGGATGTGTTGGAGCACCGGTTGCCAGTCGGTCCGGTAGCGGCTCGAGACGAAGAGGACGGCCAGGTGGCACGGCTGGCCCTCGAGTTGGGGCGCGACCTGCTGGACCACCGCCTTGGCGGCGGCGACCGGGTCATGGTGCTCCGAGACGGCGGCGGCGAATCGCACGAGGGGCATTGTACCACGCTGACGAAACCTGCTAGAATGTCCCGGTCATGGCCCGCCGGTCCCCCTTAGCGATCATCTTCGGCGTCGTCTTTATTGATCTGGTCGGGTTCGGCATCGTGATCCCGATCCTCCCGCTCTACGCCGAGCGGTTCGGCGCCTCGCCGATCGTCATCGGCCTCCTCCTGGCGGTCTACTCGGCGATGCAGATGCTCTGCGCCCCGCTCCTGGGCCGGCTCTCCGACCGCATCGGCCGCCGCCCGGTCCTGCTCGTCAGCGTCCTCGGGACCGCCGCCGGCTTCTTTCTGATGGGGACGGCGAACACCTTGACCCTCCTCTTCGTGGCCCGCATTATTGATGGGGCGACGGGGGGCAATCTCTCGACGGCGCTGGCCTACATCGCCGACGTGACGCCGCCGGAGGAGCGCTCCCGCGGCATGGGGTTGGTCGGCGCGGCGTTCGGGCTCGGGTTCATCGTCGGGCCGGCCCTCGGGGGAATCTTCAGCCGCGTCTCGCCGCAGGCCCCGTTCTTCGTCGCGGCGGCCCTGGCGACGCTCAATGCCGTCGCGCTGGCGGTCTGGCTGCCGGAGTCGCTGCCGCCGGAGCGCCGCGTGAGGACATTCCACGTTGCCGGTGCCAGGTCTTTAGACCTGGCACCGCCGGCCCGCCGGCGCCTGGCCCTGACGCTGGGCACCTATTTCCTCACCACCGTGGCCTTCTCGCTCCTGACCGCGACCTACCCGCTCTTCACCAACCGGCGCTTCGGGTACGGCCCGTCGGAGAACGGCTACCTCTTCGCGACCCAAGGCCTCCTGGCCGCCATCGTCCAGGGGGGCCTGCTCGGCTGGCTGATCCGGCGCTCGAGCGACAAGGCGATGGCGCTCGTCGGCGTCGTCGGGCTGGGTGTCAGTCTCTTCCTGTTGCCGCTGAGTCTCGCGATCCCGGTCCTGCTGGCGACGACGGCGGGGGTCGCGATCAGCCACGGCCTCGTCGCCTCGACGCTCAATGGCCTGGCCTCGAGGACCGTCAGCCCCGCCGCGCAGGGGCGGGTGATGGGGCTCATGCAGTCGGCCGCCTCGCTGGCCCGCATCGTCGGCCCCGTGCTCGGCGGCTGGCTGCTGCACCGCGACGCCGCCGCGCTGGCCGCCCGATTTGGCCAGACCGCGTACTGGGCCGGCGCCGGCCTCATGCTCGCCGCCCTCGGCCTCGCCCTCGCGCTCTGAGTAGTCCTGCACTACGCGATTTGTCTTGCGGGCGATCCAGAATTTGATATAACGTGATGAGTTGTTCTATGGATGTGATAACGAACCGGCAAGGGATTTGACATGGCCCCTGAACGGACAAGTCGGGAACCCAACATCATCCTGCCCGAACCCGTCGAGCGGCGCATCCATTCGATCCGAGGCCACCGGGTCATTCTGGATTCGGATCTGGCGAGTTTGTACGGGGTGGCGACGAAACGTCTCAACGAGCAGGTCAAGCGCAACGCGGAACGCTTTCCTGAAGATTTCATGTTCCGGCTGACGGAAGAGGAGGCAGAGGTTTTGAGGTCGCAATTTGCGACCTCAAGTGAAGGCCACGGCGGGCGGCGCTATCAGCCCTACGTGTTCACGGAGCACGGCGCGATCATGGCGGCGAATGTGCTCAACAACCCTCGGGCGGTGAAGGTCAGCATCTTGGTCGTCCGGGCATTCGTCCGGCTCCGGCAGGTGCTCGCGACGCACCGCGAACTGGCGCACAAGCTCGATGAGCTGGAACGGCGAGTTGGCACCCACGATGAGGCGATTCGCGAGCTCATGACCGCCGTCCGTCACTTGATGGAGCTCCCACAACCGGAGCGCCGCCAGATCGGGTTTCATGTGCGGGACGGTCGGGGACGATACGAAGCCCTCCGCGCCCTCCGAGGAAAGATTGAGTTGACGACCGACATCAGGAAGAGCCGGGGGCGGTGATCCACCAAGCTCCTCTCTGGGCGCTGACGACGACTTCCTCGCCATTCGGCACGCCCTGCCGTTCCCTCGCGACCTTCCCGAGTGGTAGACGGTTAGTCCTGGAAAATCTAGCGCGGCGATTTGCCGTAACGCCCCGTCATCAGATATAATTGTGGTATGAACCGACGCCTCTGGCGGTCCCTGAGCGCCGCCCTCATGCTGGCCATGAATCTTCCAAGCCCGGCCTATGCCCTTCGCAGAGAAGCCATCGGCCAGTCGGCCGGGTTGAAAGACCTCACCGGGGGGTTGGAGGAAGATACCCGCTCCGTCAGCGAGGGACGTGAGGAAGAGGTGTTCCTGCCCGGCGCGTCCACGCGGTATTCGTTTGGGTTGGTCTGGGATGATTTTCGTCGGTGGACGGAACAACAGCGCGGCGTCATGTCATTTCTCGCGGGGCCTCGCTACGGCCATGTCCCGGTTCGTTTGCACAACCACGAGATGGAAACCATCTCCAGGATCAGCGTGCTCCCGGATCCGGCCTGGGCAGCCCAATTTCATGAACTGACAAAGCTCCAGGGGAATACGGGGATGGGCCATCTGATACCAGGGGCCTTTGGGCAACTCGGAGTGAGAGTGTATCTGTTCGATGGCGGAAGAAGGAAGGCGGTCCTGATCGAAGAGGTCCAGCCGGGGGAGGGCTACCGGAAACAGACTGCCAAGCGACAACACCAAATAGACGGTTGGAGGCGATGGGCCGTCGAGCAGATCGTCCGGTGGGCCGAGGCACGCGGGCACGTGGTGTTTGGACCACAGCGGGCCATGTACGACCACCTGGCTCCGTACGAGATCAGGAAGAACTATACCGAGGTATTTCGCAGCGACCGGTGGAAGCCGGTGGCTTTTTCCGTCGGGTATGCCGCTGGCGGCCTCAGTGGGGCCCAGCACCGGTACGCCTATCTCGGGAATGAGGCGATCACAGCGCGCTGGAGCCGCGATCCTCACACGACTGGCGGCTTGGAGGAACAGATGCCGGGGTGGCTGCAGCAGATCGTCCCGGCCGACGAGTTTCCAGTGTTGATTCGGCAGGTCCACGAGCGGGCGATGGCGCAGACAGTTGTACTGTTCGAGTCAGGGCTCTTGCCGGAGGAGTCGCCGGGCGACCTGGCCGCCCAGCTCGCCGAGTTGTCCGGCACCGTGCCGGCCGCGCTCGGGATCGGGGATCTCGGGCCGTGGGAGTTTGATACGTGGGAGCGCCGCGGCCGCTATCCCACCGATCGGTACCATGTCATCCGCGTCAGTCGCCACCCCGAGAGCGCGCTGGGGCGGCTCGGCTCCTGGTCGGCGGTCCCGCTGATCGTGGCCCAGGCGATCGCCGCCGGGCGGACGACGTTCCATGTCAATCTGGATACCTACGCTCCGGTCGAGCAAGTCCCCCTCGCCGACGTCCTCGCCCAGTTCACCGACCTCTTCGCGTAAGCCCCCGCTTTCTAAGCCCAGAAAAATTTCCTTGACAGGGACCGACCTCCTGTTGATAATGAAACTCAGTTTCACTGAATGAATCTCACTTTCACTCAACACCCATACCCATGACGAAAACAGCCGAAGTCATCCTGTTCCCGCGCAACGCCCGGACGCCGGCGCAGTTCCAGCAGTGGCTGGCGACGGTCCTGCGGACGTTCCAGGACTACCTGGTGACGCGGGGGCTCACGCTGACCCACCAGCGGGAGGCGGTCCTGCGCTGCCTGATGGCGGCGGAGCGGCACCTGTCCTTGGAAGACGTCTACGCCGCGGCCAAACGGAAAGACCGAACGATCGGCCGCGCGACGGTATTCCGGACGCTGCGGCTGCTGCAAGGGTGTGGCCTGGTCGCCGAGGTCGGCTCCATGGACGGCCGGGCGCGGTTCGAGCTCAAGGCCGACCGGCCGCACCATGACCACATGATCTGCGTCGAGTGCGGCCGGATTCTCGAATTCGAAAGCCCGATGATGGAACGGTTTCAGAACGAGGCGATCAAGCGCCACGGGTTCGTCGCCCTCTGGCACCGGCACGAGATCTTCGGGCGGTGCCAGGCGTGCGCGCGAGGGAAGCGGTCATGACGCGTCCGTGGGCGCTGGGGTGGCTCCTCCTGCTGGCCGGCTGCGCGCACGCCGGGCCGCTGCGGCTGGCGCAGGCCGACGTCGTGGTCTGCAAGCACTGCAACTGTTACATGCCGGCCCCCACCCCGGCCACGGCCGATGCCCCCTGCACCGTGTGCAACTGCCGGTACCCGGCGTCGCGCTGCGAGCGGGGCCGCTGATGGACGCGCCGCTGACCACCGCCATCACGCACGCGTTGAAAGACCTTCGCTACGGCTCGGTCCACCTGGTGGTCCATGATGGTCGCCTGGTGCGGATTGAGCGCGTGGAGCGGATCCGCCTGCCGTCCGAGGAGCTCGGGCAGGCCGCGTCCACCGGATCCCCCGGAGACGTTCACACACCCCTTGGCTGACCGACCCGATTCGGGAGGCAGTCCGAATTCTCGAGGAGTCATCCATGACACGGGTTCGCATCATTGGGATTCTGGGATTGATCGTGGTCGCCATGCTGGCCGGCGACGGCGCGGCGTTCGCCCACCAGCGCGATTACGTCCTAAACCAGCAGTACTACACGACCCGCAAAGGGGAGTGGGAGCTGGAGCTGTACAGCGATTATAACCAGCCCGATTTCGACAACGGTGGGACGCATAATTTTAAGCAACAGTACGAGATCGAGTACGGGCTGACCGACCGCCTGCAATTGGCCTACTACGAGGTGGTCAAGTGGGACCGTCCCAAAGGTTGGCGGCGAGACGCCTTGAAGGTCGAGGCCAAGTACCGGTTCGCGGAGGCCGGCGAGTGGCCGATGGATGTCGCCCTGTACGGCGAGTACGAGGGCCCCAACGGCCGACAGGACCGCGACAGCGACGCGCTCGAAGGGAAGCTAATCCTCAGCAAAGACCTCGGGCCGTGGAACGTCGTCGGCAATCTGATCGCCGCACGGAAGATCAACGAGCACGATCTGTGGGCGCTGGAATACACGGCCGGCGTGAGTTATCCTGTGACGCAGCGGGTCCGGCTGGGGGTGGAGCTGCGGGAATCGCTCGGGGCGCCGGAAGGAGAGTTCGGCATTCGCCGCAAGGGCCACGAGATCCAGCTCATGCCGGGGCTCTACGCGAGTCTGACACCGCACGTCCGCGTGCTGGTCGGCCCCGCCTTCGGCCTGACCAAAGCCGCGGATGATTTTCAGATCCGCAGCATCGTGGAGATCGAATTCTGATGACCGCCACACCAGGACTACTGGGACTGCTGGCCGGAGGCACCATCCTCCTCGGGCTTCCCATTGCCCGGCTCCGCCGCGTCACCACGACGACCAAGGCGTTCCTCAACGCCATCTCCACCGGCATCCTCATCTTCCTGCTGGTGGAGATCACCGGCCACCTCATCAAGGAGATCGAAGAGCTGGTGGACTCGGCCGTCGTCAGCCACGGCCCGATCGCCGGCGTCGTCCAGTACGGCGGGTTGTTCGTCGCCGGGTTCTCCCTCGGGCTGCTGGGGCTGGTGATGTTCGAGCGCCGGTTCCTCGGCGCCGCGAAGGACGTGGCCGCTGCCCCGGCCCGGCAGGCGAAACGGCTGGCCCTCCTGATCGCCGTCGGGCTGGGGCTCCACAACCTCAGCGAGGGGTTGGCGATCGGCCAGGGGTACTCAGCCGGCGCCATGCAACTGGCGTGGCTCTTGGCGATCGGCTTCGCCCTGCACAACGCGACGGAAGGGTTCGGGATCGCCGCCCCCCTCTCCGGCCATCGCGCGAGCTGGCGGTTCCTGGGGTTGATGGCGCTCATCGCCGGCGGCCCGACGTTCCTCGGCGCCGTCGTCGGCAGCTGGTGGGTCAACAAGCCGGTTGAAATCTTCTGTCTGGCGCTGGCGGCCGGGACCATCCTCTACATCATCGGCGAGCTGCTGCACCTCGGGCGGGTCCTCAAGGGGGAGGCGATCGTCGAGATCGGCCTGCTGATCGGGTTCTTCGTCGCGATGGCCACCGATTTCACCCTCTCCTCGGCGATGGAGGCGACCGCCGTGCACGGCCCGCGCCACGGCGGGTCGTTCGGCGACGCGAACGACCTCTACCATTACGAGCTGATGTCGCCGACGACCGGCGAGCTGGCGCTTTACGTCAACGATCACCTCAATCGTCCGCTCGATGTCCGGACGCTGGAGGGGCGCTGGGTGCTGGACCCTGACACCGCGTCGCCGGTGACCGGTCCGTTCGTCCCGTCGGCGGACGGCACGCACTTCGTCGCGTCGCTGCCGAAACGGCCCCGCACAGGACCGCTCCACGTCAAAGTCGAAGTGCTCAAAGGGGCGCAATGGGTCGGCATGGAGTTCTATCTGCCGGTGTCGGGGCCGGGCGCGGCATGAATCGGCTGCTCACCTGCGGGGCAGCGTCACTCGCCCTGCATACCGGCCTGTTGACGGCCGGTGGGTGGGGGGGCGGCCGCGTCCCGCGCGCCGTGGAGGTCACCGGCGGGCTGACGAGCGTCGCCCTCGTGGTCTACGCCCCGGGGCGCGTGTCGGCGCTCGATCCCTCCGATCCGACGCTGCCGCACGACTCGGCCGCACGACCGCCGCGCGCGCCGTCGGTGTCGGTCCGCCTCGAAGGGGCGGAGCAGGCCGCCCCCCGCCACGCGCGGAACCAGTCGCCCCCCTACCCATTGGCGGCGTTCGTCCACCGCCAGCAGGGCCGCGTGGAGCTGCTCGTGCACGTGGATGAGCAGGGGAGGTCTCAGCGCGTGGTGGTCGAGCGCTCCTCCGGCTCGCCGTTCCTCGACGAGGCCGCCCGCACCGCCGTGCTCGGGTGGGTCTTTGTCCCCGCCCGCCGCGGCGCCCGGCCCGTCACCAGCGTCTGCCGCGTCCCGATCCACTTCCGTCTCGAGGACGCGCCGTGATGGATCGGTCCATCACCTCCGTCCTCCACGAGACCCGCACCTTCCCCCCGCCCGATGCCCTTCGCCGCACCGCGCACATCACTCCCGAGCGCTACGCGCAGTGGTACCGGGAATCGGTCGAGCAGCCGGAGGCGTTCTGGGGCCACCTGGCGAAGGAGCACCTCGAGTGGATCCGGCCATGGACGACGGTGCTGCGGGCCGACTGGTCCCGCATCGGCGAGACGGAGCAGCCGTATGTCCAGTGGTTCGACGGCGGCGCGCTCAATGTCTCGGTCAACTGCCTCGACCGGCACGTGCGCGCCGGCCGCGGTGACACGGTCGCCCTCCTCTGGCGCGGCGAGGAAGAGGCGGCCCGCCGCACGCTGACCTACCGCCAGCTCCTCACCGACGTCTGCCGCTTCGCGAACGTCCTCAAACGCCACGGCGTCCGGCGCGGTGACCGGGTCACGATCTTCCTCCCGATGATCCCGGAACTGCCGATCGCCATGCTCGCCTGCGCCAGGATCGGCGCCATCCACTCGGTCGTCTTCTCGGCGTTCAGCGCGGCGGCCCTGCGCGACCGTGTCGGCGACTGCGACTCCTCGCTCGTCATCACGGCCGACACCGCCGTCCACGGCGGCAAGATCGTCGAGCTCAAGCGCAAGACCGACGAGGCGCTGGCGGCCTGCCCGGGCGTCCAGACCGTCGTGGTCTACCGCCGCGGCGACGGCCAGGTCCCGATGACCGTCGGCCGCGACGTCTGGTGGCACGAGGCGATGCAGGACCCGACGATCTCCGATCGGTGCGACCCGGAACCGATGCCGTCGGAGGCGCCGCTCTTCATCCTCTACACGAGCGGCAGCACCGGCAAGCCGAAAGGGGTTCTCCACACGACGGCCGGCTACCTCCTCTACGCGCACGTCACCGCCCGCTGGGTCTTCGACCTCCACGACGATGACCGCTTCTGGTGCACCGCCGACCTCGGCTGGGTGACCGGGCACTCGTACGTCGTCTACGGCCCCCTCTCCAACGGCGCGACCGTCCTGATGTTCGAGGGGATCCCGACCTACCCGCAGCCGGACCGGTTCTGGCAGCTCATCGCCGAGGAGCGTGTGACGATCTTCTACACCGCCCCGACGGCGATCCGGGCGCTGATGCGGCTGGGCGAGGCGTGGCCGGACCGGCACGATCTGTCGAGCCTGCGCATCCTCGGGACCGTCGGCGAGCCGATCAACCCGGAGGCCTGGATCTGGTACCACCGGGTCATCGGGAAAGGGCGCTGTCCTGTCGTGGACACCTGGTGGCAGACGGAGACCGGCGGCATCCTGATCACGCCGCTGCCCGGTGCGACGACGACCAAACCGGGCGCCGCGACCAAACCATTCTTCGGCATCGTCCCGAAAGTCCTGCGGGACGACGGCACCGAGGCCGGCCCCGATGAAGGGGGCTCCCTCGTCATCACAAGGCCGTGGCCCGGCATGCTCCGCGGCGTCTACGGCGATCCCCGCCACGCGCGGATCAAGGAGGTCTACTTCTCGAAGTTCCCCGGTGTCTACTTCACCGGCGACGGCTGCCGCGTGGACGCCGACGGCGACCACTGGCTGCTCGGCCGCGTGGACGATGTCATCAACGTCTCCGGGCATCGGATCAGCACCGCGGAGATCGAGAGCGCCCTCGTCTCGCACGCGAGCGTGGCCGAGGCGGCGGTCGTCGGCGTCCCGCATGAGATCAAAGGGCAGGGGATCTACGGGTTCGTGACGCTCAAGCAGGGGCAGCAACCGTCGGACGCGCTGCGCCAGGCGCTGGTGGCGCACGTGCGCGCGGCGATCGGCCCGATGGCCACGCCGGAGAAGCTCCAGTTCACGGACGCCCTGCTGAAAACCCGCTCCGGTAAAATCGTGCGG
>Ga0209515_10007078_pt1 | contig 13641 bp, 10 predicted proteins | sample Subgroupgradi54m_FD_187454 | JGI IMG/M metagenome (GOLD analysis project Ga0209515, IMG submission 187454) | Subsurface groundwater microbial communities from S. Glens Falls, New York, USA - GMW60B uncontaminated upgradient, 5.4 m (SPAdes)... ...
TGGCGGATCGTTAGGGGTCGAAAGGCCCGCGAGGGTTCGAATCCCTCCCTCTCCGCCAGATTTTTTATTTGATTTGCCTTTAGATGAGAATGTGTTAAGATGAATCCTTAACCACTTTCTTATGAGCGTAAGAGCCGCTGTCATGGACGGGCCTAATAGATCACTTCATGTAGAAAGCTTCGACGACCCCCAACTGGGCGATGGCGAAGCATTACTGCGAACCATCGCTTCTGAAGTGTGCGGTACTGATGTGCATATATTTCACGGGCGATTGACCGGGAATATTCGTTTTCCTCTTATCCCGGGGCATATTTCTGTAGGTGAAATAGAGGATACGCGAGGCCAAATAGTAGATGTCTATGGCCAACCATTCAATCGCGGTGATGTGGTGGCTTTTAACGATGTAGTCAGGACGTGTGGCCATTGCGCGATGTGTTTGAAATATCAAGCGGCAACCCGTTGCCCTGATCGCCGGGTTTATGGAATTACTTTGGACACCAAAGATGGTCTTCGCGGTGGTTGGAGCGAAAAAATTGTGCTTGAAAAAGGGGTTCAGGTTTTGCGTTTGCCAGAGGGGCTCGATGCTGATACCTATATTGGCGGGGGATGCGGTTTGAATACAGCCGCTCATGCCATTGATGAAGCCGGTATTCGCATGGGGGATACCGTTACTGTATTGGGCGCCGGACCCGTGGGCCAAAGTCTTACTGCTTTTTCAAAACTATCAGGGGCGGAACAGGTTTTAAATATTGGAGCTCCTCAAGATCGTCTTGATTACGCGCGCCGGATGGGCGCTGACGATACTTGTAATATTGAAACTATAACCGATCCTAGGGAGCGCGTTGAATGGGTTCTGCAACATACCCATGGCTTTGGAGCCGATGTTGTTATTGAAGCCACTGGGGTTCCCGATGCAGTAACACAAGCCATGGAGATGGTACGTGATGACGGTACGGTTGTGGTGGTGGGTCAGTACACTGACAATGGAACTACACCACTTGATCCCTATAGACACGTTAATAAAAAGAGCCTTAGGTTGAGAGGTTCATGGGGGAGTCGTTCCAGGGATTTCATCACCGCCCTGGCCATGATGGGGAGACATCATAAACAATTTCCATGGAAAGAGATGGCGGCACGTAGTTTTTCCTTAGATCAGGTCAACGACGCGCTTGGTGTCGTGCATCGTCGTGAGGCAGTCAAAGCAGTGATTCGTCCGAATGGGATACCGGCTTAAAGCTGAATTGTTTTCTTCGGTTCCATCACAATGGCCTCGACTTTGAGCGAGTTGCGGATGCGCTGGGCTAGTTCGCGGGACTGGTCTTGTTCGCCGTGGACCAGCATCACTTTTTTAAGGCCTTTGATGTGGCTCACGTATTCATCCAGGTCGCTCATGTCGGCGTGGGCGCTGAAGGCCTCCAAAATGACGATTTCCGCATTCACCTTGTACATCTGGTCGAAAATTTTCACCATTTGCGCCCCGTCCACGATTTTGCGGCCGAGCGTGTGTTCGGCCTGGTAACCCACGATCACGATGCTGTTTTTGGGGTCTTCAATCTGGTTCCTCAAATGGTGGCGGATGCGGCCGGCTTCGCACATGCCGCTGGCGGCGATGATGACGCAGGGGCCGATAAAATAATTCAGTTTTTTGGAATCGTCCACCGAGCCGGTTTGCTTGAGCTGTTTCATTTCAAACGGGTTTTGCACGCCCTTGAATAGCGCGCGCGTTTCCTCGTCATATAGGCTGATATAATGCTTGAAAATACTCGTGATGTTCTGAGCCAGGGGGCTGTCCAGAAAAATGGTCAGATTCTGGGGGATTTCTTTTTGGTTCATCAGTGTGTGCAGGCCGTAAATCAGCTCCTGTGTGCGCTCGAGCGCGAAGGCCGGAATGATGATTTTGCCGCCGCGTTTCACCGTCCGATTAATGACGCGGGCCAGAGCGGGAATCCCTTCCTCTATCGGCGGATGGGTGCGGTTGCCGTACGTGCTTTCCGTAATCACAAAGTCCGCCTCCTCCACCTGATACGGGTCGCGGATGATGGGCATGCGGGAGCGCCCCAAATCTCCGGTGTACGCCAGGCGCTTATTCACCCCATTTTCTTTGATATCCAAAACGATGACGGCAGAGCCGAGCACGTGGCCCGCTTCCCGGAAGGTGACTTCCACCCCCTCAAACAGTTTGAATTTTTTGTCATAAGCTTTGCCTTTGAATTGCTGCAACGCCAGTCCCGCGTCCTCCTGCGTGTACAGGGGTTCGATGGGTTTAAGGGCGGTGGCGGCGACGCGTTTGGCAAAATACTCCGCGTCCATTTCCTGGATGTAGGCGCTGTCGATGAGCATCACTTCGCACAGGCTTTTGGTCGCTTCCGTGCAGTAAATCACCCCCTTAAATCCGCGTTTCACGAGCGTCGGGATGTTGCCGCTGTGGTCGATGTGGGCATGCGAAAGGAGCACGGCGTCGATGGTGGTCGGGTCGAAACCAAATTGGGCGTTTTTCTCAAACGCCTCTTTCCGGTGCCCCTGGAACATACCGCAATCCAGCAGGATTTTTTTGCCGTTCACTTCCAGCAGATGCTGGGAACCCGTGACCTCCAGGGCCGCGCCGTAACTAGTTATGTGCATATTTGTTTTGGGTCGTGGGTAGATGCTTCCCCGCCTAAGGCGGGTCAGCATGACAAGCCGACATATTCCGCTAACTCCACCAGCCGGTTACTGTAGCCCCATTCGTTATCGTACCAGCCGAAGATTTTGACCATGTTCCCTCCGATCACTTTGGTCAGGCCCGCGTCCAGAATACAGCTGTGAGGGTCTTGCACAAAGTCTTTCAGAACCAGCGGCCGCGTTTCATATTTCAAAATTCCTTTCATCGGGCCGTTGGCGGCTTTTTCGAACGCGGCATTCACCGCCTCCACCGTTGTCGGCCTTTTGGTCACCACCGTGAGGTCCGTGATACTGCCTGTGGGCGTGGGGACGCGAATAGATAATCCGTGCAGCTTCCCCTCCAGCTCGGGAATCACGAGGCCGATGGCCTTGGCCGCTCCCGTGCTCGTGGGCACCAGATTAATGGCCGCCGCGCGGGCCCGTCGCAAATCTTTGTGGGGCAGGTCGAGCAAATTCTGGTCGTTGGTGTAGCTGTGAATCGTCGTCATTAGGCCGTGCTCCACTCCGAACGCGTCGTTCAGCACCTTGGCCATGGGCGCCAGGCAGTTGGTGGTGCAGCTGGCGTTCGAAATCACATGCATGGTTTTCGGATTGTAGGTCTCGTGGTTGATGCCGATGCAAAACGTCCCGTCGGCCTGGTCTTTGCACGGGGCGGAAAGGATCACTTTTTTGGCGCCCGCTTTTAAATGCAGGGCCGCATCTTCCCGTTTGGTAAAACGGCCGGTGCATTCCAAAACCACATCCACCTTCAGTTCTTTGTGGGGCAGAGTGGCGGGGTCTTTGCTCGCCGTGATGCGGATTTTGCCGTGCTTGGTCGCCAGTACGCCATCTTTGTAGCACGCGCCTCCGCAATCGTAATGGCCGTACGTCGAGTCAAATTCAAAAAGATGGGCGAGCGTTTCTCCGTCCGTCAGATCATTGATCAGCACCACTTCCGTGTCGGGGTGGCTTTCCTGGATGATGCGAAGGGCCTGGCGGCCGATCCGGCCGAAGCCATTGATGGCGAGTTTCATAGAGTGAGGAATTAGTGTGTTACTAGTGTCATCCTGAGCCCGTGAGGGCGAAGGATCCCCTCTATTACTCATTGATTCAGTAAATGGGGAGATCCTTCGCTTTGCTCAGGATGACATGGAGTGTCTAATAGAATAGGTCGCTCACGGATTTGTGGAGCGTTATGCTTTCAATCACGCCCGCGATCAGGGGGGCGACGGATATCTGGCGCAATCCGGGGAATTGTTTGGCCTTGGGAATCGGGATGGAGTTAGACACCACCACCTCTTTAAAACCCGCTTTGCGGAGGTTTTGAGGGGCGCGGCCGGAAAAAATCGCGTGGGTGGCGCACAAATACATTTCTTTTTTCGCCCCCGCTTTCAGCAGCGCTTTACGGGCGTTGATCATGCTTCCTCCCGTGTCGATCATGTCGTCGTACAGGATGGCGATTTTGTCTTTCACATCACCCACGACGTGCGTCACCGCGGACACGTTATGTTCGGGGCGGGTTTTGTGCAGAATGGCAATCGGCGCATTCAGGTAATCCGCAAACTTTTTGACATTCTTCGCTCCTCCCGCGTCGGGGGAAACCACCACCACGTCCTGTAATTTTTTCCCTTTGAAATATTCAGCGAAAAGTTTTTTGATGTTCAGATTATCCACCGGGACATCAAAGAATGCCTGAGCTTGGTCGGTGTGGAGCTGTAGCGTTACCACGTGATCCGCGCCGCTGGCCACGAGCAAATTAGCCATGACCCGGGCAGAAATCGGCTCGCGCGGCACATGCACTTTATCCTGCCGGGAATAGCCAAAATACGGGATGACGACATGCACCCGGCTGGCAAACGACCGTTTGGCTGCGTCGCACATCAAAAACAATTCCAGGTAATCTTCATTCACGAACTGGTCGCGGCAGGTTTGGATGATGAACACCTCGTGGCCGCGCACCGTTTCGCCCAGCGCGATGTATTTTTCACCGCTGGAAAAAGTGGACAGGGCGATCTCTCCGAGTGGTTTTTTAAGATGGTCGGCGACTTCCTGCGCGAGTTTTGGATGCGAGGATCCCGCGAAAATTTTGTATTTATTGTCAGGCATGGCTCCAGTTTAGCACATTTTTAAATCCCGCAAAAATAGTGATGAATGCTTGTGTTATCCGTCAATTCGGGATGGAAAGAGCTGGCGAGGATATTTTTTTGTTGAACCAGCACGGGATCACGCCCGTGGATGGCGAGGGTTTTGACTCGGGGGCCGGTTAAAGTTATCCGGGGAGCGCGAATGAAAATACCGGGAATAGATTCCCGACTACTCGGGAATGACAAAGTGACTTCATCTTCAAAACTGTAGAGCTGGGGGCCGTAGGCGTTGCGGTCTATTTGGACGTCAAGCAGTCCCAGATTCGCCAGGACGATGAGGCCGGCGCAGGTGCCGTACAGGGGCATTCCCTTTTTGGCGGCAGTGATGAGCCATTGGTCGAGCCTGGTGGATTTGAGTAGTTTCATCATCACGGTGCTTTCTCCGCCGGGGAGAATGCAGGCGGTGACGCCTTTGGTATCCGCGAGCGATCGGATGAGCTTCGTCTTTTTGCCGAGCCGCTCGCACATGACTACATGCTCCGCAAAGGAGCCTTGTAGCGCTAAAATTCCAATGACGAGAGGGGTGGGGGCGGTAGGTTTTTTCATGAAGGGGGTCAAAGGGGTTGCACTTCAGATCCCCCTCCACTATCTAGAACTTTAAATCCTAGTTTGGCGATTTCATCGCGCAGTCCATCTGATTTCTTCCAGTTTTTGTTTTTGCGCGCCTCGTTTCTCTCGATCACGAGCTGGCTCACCGCCTCGGGGATTTCAAACTCAAAGGGTTCATCCAGCTTGAGGCCTAGCACGGAGTCAAATTTTTTGATCGTGGCCAATTTTGCGGGAGAAGCGACCATGTTGTCATCCATCAGATCCCACGCCACGGCCAGCGCCTGTGGGATGTTGAGATCATCCTCCAGCGTGGCGGCAAACCGGTCCAAATATTTTTGATCCGCATCGCCCTCTTTTTCCCCGAGGTCTTGCATGCGGGCGCCCAGGCGGCGGCGGGCGGATTTGGCGGCATCTAAACTTTCCCAGCTAAAGGTCAGTTCTTTGCGGTAATGGGCTTGCAGGCAGAAGTAACGATAATCCAATGGGTCGTAGCCACGATCAATCAGCGTTTGCAAAGTGATGAAATTGTCGTCGGACTTGGCCATTTTGGCGCTGTCGCTCATTGTTAAAAAATTCCCATGCAGCCAAAACTTCACCCACGGTTTCTTTTTCAGCGCGCCTTCGGCCTGGGCAATTTCGTTGGTGTGATGCACGGAGATGTGATCGATGCCGCCGCAGTGAATGTCGAATTGTTTGCCGAGGTATTTCACGCTCATCGCGGAACATTCAATATGCCAGCCGGGGAAGCCGCGGCCCCAGGGGGAATCCCATTGCATGTCCTGGTTGCCGTGTTTGCTTTGAGTGAACCACAGCACAAAGTCGTAGGGGTTTTTTTTGGCGGCATCCACCTCTATTCGCGCACCGGCTTTCAGCTCCTGACGGTCCAATTGAGCGAGCTTGCCGTAATCCTCCAGCTTGCTCGTATCAAAATACACGTTGCCGTTGCTCGTGTACGTGTATCCGTTTTTCTCCAGCAGACGGATTTGCGCGACCATTTCTGGAATGTGATCAGTCGCTTTGCACGTCCGCGTCGGATGCAATAAATTCAGCCGCTTCATGTCATCCATGAATGCTTTGGTGTAATGCTCCGCGATCTCCCACACGGTTTTCTTTTCCCGTCGGGCGCCTTTCAGCATTTTGTCTTCTCCTTCGTCCGCATCCGAAGTCAGATGCCCCACATCGGTGATGTTCATCACGTGATTCACCTGGTAACCTTCAAATTCCAACGCGCGCCGGAGCAGGTCTTCAAAAACATACGTCCTCAAGTTCCCGATATGGGCGAAGTTATAAACCGTGGGGCCGCAGCAATACAGCTTCACCTCCGCGGGGTCTATCGGCTCGAATTCCTGTTTTTTACGGGTGAGTGTGTTGTATAATTGCATAGCTAAATACTAACACATGCAACTTTCCGTTGTCATTCCCACTCATAACCGGGCGGAAATTCTTAAAACTTGCCTTGAAAAGCTGATGGTTCAGGAGGGCGTTGAATTTGAGGTGATTGTGGTGGATGATGGGTCGACGGATGGGACGTCGCAGGTTATGGGGGAGATTCTTCGCTCCGCTCAGAATGACTCATTACGCTACATCCAACAGCCCGCTTCCCAGCAGGGAGTGGCGCGGAATCGGGGGGTGGCGGAGGCGAAGGGCGACCTCATTTTGTTCATTGGCGATGATATTTTTGTCCCGCCCAATTTTCTCAAAACTCATTGGGACGCCCACCAACGCATGTCCGCCGAGAACGTCGTCGTTTTGGGTTACACCACGTGGGATCCCCTCCTGGAAATCAATGATTACATGCGGTTCCTGGAAAATTCCGGCTGGCAATTCGGCTACGGATTTTTAAAACCGGGTTTTGTGGAGCGGCCGGATCTTTATAAATTTTTCTACACGTCGAACATTTCGATGAAGAAGAGTTTTTTTGAAAAAGAGAAATTCAATGAGTCCTTCCGCGGTTATGGCTGGGAAGACATCGAACTCGGTTACCGGTTGGCCAAAAACCACGGCATGCGTCTTTTTTACGAACCCCAGGCACGGGCGTACCACCATCACCTGGTTCTAGAATCCGACTTACCCAAAAAAATGCAGGCCGTTGGCCACTCCGCCCGGCTTTTTGAAGAACTCCATCCCGATGTTCACGTGGTGCCCCGCGGGTGGAAGCGACTCCTGATCCGCCTGGCTACAAATCCAGTGGGTCTCTTCATCGGACGGCTGCTCGGCGGCGATCTCAACTACAAACTGCGCTCGTGGGCGGCCTTTTTTTAGAATTGCTTTTTGCACCCTTTTTTCCTAAGATGATTTGCAGTTATGCAAAAACAAAAATCTGTCAAAATTCTTCTGGTCGTTTTGGCCCTGGTACTGCCTCTCTTTTTGGGTGGCTGTACCAAAAAATGTCCTAAACCCGAGGCGAATATTCCGGGGACTAGCACGTTCCGGAGTGATTGTCCGTACTCGGACGCGGGGATCGACACGAGCAAGCTCAAAGAACTCAATTTTTATTTCGTGTACGACGACACGGATGCTTTCAAAGAACAAATCCAGGCTTTTCAGAGCAAAAACCCCGGCATCGTGGTGCGGCCCAAAAAGTTTGCGGATCTCAAAGATTATGAAGACACGGTGGTCAACGAGATTGCCCAGGGCGAGGGGCCGGATGTGTTCATGATCCAGAATTCATGGATGACCAAGCATTGGAAAAAATTGTTGCCCATGCCGCTGGGGCTCCCGGTGGCAATGACGCCGGAACTGTTCCGCCAGACTTTTTTCCAGGCCGCCGCCGATGACCTCATCCTCGATGAAAAAATTTACGGCATGCCGATGAGCCTGGACAACCTGGCCGTGTTTTTCAACAAACAGGTGTTCAAAGACCAACTCGCTACCACGGACAATCCGGGCATTTTGTGGGAAGACATCAAGAATGAAGTGTTTGAGCTGACCAAGCGCGACAATTCGCCCGAACGGTTCGCGTTGGCGGGTTTGGCCATGGGTCGGGCGGACAACATCTCCAGCGCGGTCGACGCCCTGTACGCGCTCATGGTCCAGTTCGGGGTGAAATTCTATGATGATAAAGGAGAGCGGGCGGTGTTCGCGGAAACCCAGCCTGGCTCCGTTCAAAAACCCGGAGTGGCCGCTCTGGAACTTTTGACCAGCTTCGCCCTGCCGAGTTACAAAAATTTCAGCTGGAACGAAACGATCACCGGCCGCGTGCCGGAGGACAAAGATGTGGGTGCATTTGTGCGCGGCAAGGTCGCTATGATCCTGGGGTACCCCTACCTTTACAGCCGCATCGACCAACTCATCCAAAACCAGCAAAAACTCGGGCAGGAGCACATCGACCTCAAAAATGTCGGCATCGCGCCTTTCCCGCAGCTCGTCGACCCCACGCAGAGCGCTCGGCGCGACACGCTGGCCAGCTATTTCCCTCTCGTCGTTTCCCGGAACACACATTTGCCTAAAGAGGCGTGGTCCTTTGTCCAATTCATGACCGGCGCGGAGACTTTGCAGACGTATTATAAAAAAACCCATCGTCCCACGTCCCGCAAAGACATGGTGACGGAACAGCAAACCGATCCTGTGTTTGGCGCTTTCGCCTTCCAGGCGCCGTTTGCCAAAACACTCAAAATCTACGACGCGCAGGCTTACGCCCAAATTTTTGGGGATGCCATCCAGGCCGTCGTCCGCAACCTCTCTTCTCCCGAACAAGCGCTCCAGGATGCCCAACAAAAAGTCACGTGCGTGATGCACAAGCAAAAAGGGGTGGGGAATGAGGATTGCGGGGTGAGCAGTCCAAGCCATTAACGCTCCATTCTCGTGACCCGTGTCCTGCAAATTCTCTTCAGTATTTTCCTCTTTGTTTTTCCTTTTTCCTTCCGTTTTTTAGTCTACGAGCAGAACGCGTACCGGTTTGGGCATTTTAGCCCGTGGGTGAGCGAGTTTGTGTATTTGCCGGAAATCCTTCTCGTCATTTTATTTGGGCTGTGGGTTTATGAGAAGAGGAGGAGGTTCTTCGCTAGCGCTCAGAACGACAAATGGACATTAATCTTGCTCACCCTCTTTGTCCTCAACGCGCTCCTCGTCACCTTTTGGCGCGGGGATGTGGCGCTCGGGTTGTTTTGGATTTGGCGTGTACTGGAGATTTTTATGCTTTATTCGCTCATCGTCGGGCGGGTGCTGGAGCCGCCAAAAATGATTCGCCTTCTCCTGTGGGGAGCCGTGTTTCAGTTGGCGCTGGGGCTGGTGCAGTGGAAGCTCAACCACTCGCTGGGGCTGACACTTTTGGGTGAGCCAATGATCGGGCCGCAGGTGCTGAATGTGGCTAAAATGGATTTGGCCGATGGGTTCAAACAAATCCGGCCGTATGGGACGTTTTTGCACCCCAATATCCTGGCGGCTTATTTTCTCGTCATCCTTTTTGCGGCGTTGGATATTCTGAAACCCACCCAAAAACTCCCGTGGCTTCTCATCCTGGGGTTTGGGATTTACTTCACTCAAAGTCTGGCGGCATTGGGTGTGGCGGTGGTGGCGCTGGGCTTGTGGATCCTTTTCGCGTTTCTTCGCAACGCGTGGGCGCGGCGTGGGCTGGTGACTGTCGGATTTTTGGCTTTGGCCCTCGTGAACGTGTGGTTTTTTTGGAACAGCGACCAGCTGAGCCTGGCCATTCCCTCCTTTGAACAGCGCCTCGAACAGAACGTCATCAGCCAGGCGATGCTCAAGGCTCATCCGCTCGGCGTGGGGGTGCGAAACTTCACCCTGGTGATGGAAAAAGCCAGCTCACGCGCGCTCCAGCCCTGGGAATTCCAGCCTGTGCACAACACTTATTTTCTCATCCTCAATGAAGTTGGCCCGCAGGGGCTTTTGATTCTCCTCGCCATGATCGCCATCACTTTCTACTCGTGGCGGTACGGCAAAGCCCTGCCTCTCCTCTTACTACTCCTGATCGCTCCTTTCGATCACTTTTTGTGGGACAGCTGGGCGGGGATGATGCTGGTGGGGCTTGCGGTTGGATTTTTTGTTCTTCATAATAAAATGCCTCAAGAATCATGAAATCCACCTACTACACCCAAACCCCGGTCGATACGATCACGCTTGGCGCGCGGTTGGGCGGAACCTTGAAAGGCGGGGACGTTGTACTTCTTTTTGGCGATTTGGGCGCGGGCAAAACCCATTTCACCAAAGGCATTGCTGAGGGGCTTGGGATTACACAGCTCGTCAAAAGTCCCACGTTTGCGTATGTGAATACTTATCCGATCAAAAGTGGCCTTACACTTTATCATTACGATTTGTATCGGATGAACAGAGATCCCCGCCTTCGCGGGGATGACAAAAATGAACACGGGAATGACTTGGAGTCGCTGGGCTATGAAGAAACGTTAAATGATCCCAATGCCATCAACGTGGTGGAATGGGCGGATCGGTTGGGTGATCGTCTGCCGTTCCGTTACATCCGGGTGGATATTTTGGCGGAAGGGGATACCCGTAGCATCGCGATCGATTTCATTTATCCCACGCGGCTGCGGGCGGAAGCCGTCGAATCGTATTGGGAGGAGTGGGCCACGCCGCTCCATGTCCGCGAACACTGCAAACAGGTGGCGAATGTGGGTCGGCAGGTGGCAGAAGCGTACATCCAAAAACTCCAGATCGTTGACCTCAATCTTGTGGTCACATCCTGCCTGCTCCACGACATGTGCCGGGTCTGTGATTTCCGGACATTGGATCGGGATAAATTCTTTGAACCCGTGACGGAAACCAAATGGAAAAAATGGGTTACACTCCGCGAACAATACGCGGGACGCCATCACGGGGATATTGCCCATGAGGCTCTATCGGCGCGTGGATTTACGGAGACGGCGGAGTGCATTCGCCTGCACAAATCTCTGAACCTGGTCACGGAGCCCGCGGCGTACGACACCCTTGAAAAACAAATTGTTTATTACGCAGATAAGCGCGTGAAGCACACGGAGATTGTCTCCCTGGCAGAACGCTTTAGCGATGGACGGGAGCGTTATGGCAAATACAGCACTCCCGAGAAAGAAGCGCCTTTTGTGGTCGCCGAAAAAGCGGCTGAGGAGCTCGAAGCGCTCCTTTTTGAACCCTTAGAAATGGAGCCGACTAATATTCTCTGAGTTGCCGTCTAAACTTCCTCTTGCCTTTCCCTCCCAAAATCATATAATATAAGCGGTTTCAGTTATTGACCTTTCAGAGCGAAGCAGTATTGACACAAATACAAAAATAGTGTACATTTTAAACCTTTGTTTTTTCAGCGACTATGAAACCTGTTTCCGTTCCCATCACAGGCTCTGTTCCCCCTCCTGGGGTCGCCAGCCGGGAAAGTTTCGCGTCCCGGTTTGAAGCCTTGAAAGAGTCGGCCCGGGGAATGGTTCTTAATTCCCGTGCTCAGATCCGCGCGCTGACCGTCCGTTTCAATGAACTCATGGACTCTTTCCGCATTCCAAAGATGTTCCGCCCCCGCCTGTGGAAATTCTTTGCTCTGGGGCTGGCGGCCGCCGCCTGCGGCGGCTCCGGCCCGGATTCCCGCCTCCGCGGGAATGACATGGGGCGCGGTGACATGGGGGACACCGAAACGGACATGCAACCCCGGGGCAGTGATGCGGAAACCCCCGATGGCGGAACGGATGCCGGAGATGCGGGAACGTCCCCCTTTTCCTGTGACAACGCCGAAGGACTCTACTTTGACACGGCCCTCATCTCCCCCTCAGACCCGGACACCCATGTCACCGTCCCCGCCAACCGGGATTTCCCGGAGTATGCCGGTTATGATCTCCTGGTTCCCTCAGGCACCTTTTCTGAACCCGTGTGCATCGAACTCAATGCGGCTACCAGCAAAGGCCCCGCCCCCGGGGGAACCCGCTGGGTGGCAGCTTCCGGAATAGAAGCCTCAGCGGTTCCCATGGCGAATCCGGTAACCAGTGAAGGACAGGAGAACCGGGCTGAACCCCTGCCAGGCCATTCCGTTACCGTGTCTATCCCCGGACGGCGTGACCGGGTGTGGACCAATACATCGGATGGTTCCCTCGAAGAAGTGCCCACTGAATTTACCGACACCGCTACTCTGGCGAGTACGGAACGCCTCGGCCCCTTCCTCCCCAGTGACAGCCCCCCCTCTATCCCCGAAGCGCCGGACGTGACGGCCAATCCCGACGGCTCAGCCACAATCACTCTGGGAGCGGAAGATGAAGGCTCGGACACCCTGCACATGCTGGCGCTCACGCTCTCCCTCCCGGACGGAACCCCTGTTCCCATGGCGGAACGCACGGAAACTTCAGCCCGCTTCAGCGTCCCCGCCGGTATCCTTGCCCCCGGAACACACTCGCTGACCGCCAGCCTCACCGACACCAACGGGAACACGGTCACAAGGCCGGTCACCGTGAATGTCCCCGACCTCTCCCCGCCTCCCGCTCCGGATGTTTCCCCTCTGGCGGGAATCGTTGCCCCTCCGGGAACCGTCACGGTCGGGCCTTCTTATGTGCCCGCGGGCGTCCCCGTCAGGGTCAGCGTTCCCCCTGGCACCGATCCCGCCACGATCATCGGGATGCGGATCCGGGAAGCTCCCGGCGCCGTTCCCCGTCCACTCGCTTACACTCCCGGCTCTCCGTCCACAGACACTTCGGTGCCGGATCCCTCGTCCTGCGAGTTCCAGCTTATTAAAACCGGTGGCATTGAGGGCTCCTGGGGATCAGTTCTGAATGTACTCCTCGACGATGTTCCTCCCGGAGCGGCCCTCTTTGACCCCCCCGGCCCCCGCACCGTTGGTCCGGGCGGAGCTTTGGTATCCGAAACGGTCACCATGCCTGCGACCGCTGATTTAGCTTCAGCCACCCTGCGGCGGAGCGACGGGGTCACCACCCCCCTCGACGCAACCCCGGGAGCCGCTATTCCCCTTTCCCTCGACCCCGGGTTTACCTACAGCATAGAGACCGTGGATGCCACCGGAGAAAACAGGAGTGAATCTGCCCCCCTGGAAATTGACGTGGACTCTGTTGCCCCCGGAGCGGCGGTCTTCTCTGAGTCCGGACCGGTCACGGTGGGACTGGCGGAAGCTTCTACCCCCTACCCGGAGACGGTCACCCTGCCTGCGGATTTGGATCTGGCTTCGGCTTCACTCGCCGACCTGACTACGGGGGAAGTGACCCCCCTTGAAGGAGCCGCTCCCGGAGCCACCCTCCCGCTGGAACTCCTGCCAGGCCATTCCTACGAAGTCCGTCTGACAGACGGAGTCGGGAATACTTCTGTCTTTGCTCCCCCGCCCGTTCTGGTGGACTCTCTCGTTCCCGCCACTCCCATTCTTGCCGATGGC
>Ga0209515_10007079_pt1 | contig 13640 bp, 15 predicted proteins | sample Subgroupgradi54m_FD_187454 | JGI IMG/M metagenome (GOLD analysis project Ga0209515, IMG submission 187454) | Subsurface groundwater microbial communities from S. Glens Falls, New York, USA - GMW60B uncontaminated upgradient, 5.4 m (SPAdes)... ...
AATCTGTCCGGGTTGAACCTTTACCTGACGAGTCAAAAGCTCACTCGAGAAATAACGGTTCCCCTCCACCTTGATCTGGCCCACCTTGCCTTCGATCACCCGGATCCGAACCAGTCCCTGCTCTATCCTTTGAGCAGGAACAAAGGCCCTCGAGGTCACATAACCCTTGCGTCGATACCACCGGGTGATGGCCTGGGTTTGGCCTCGGATCTCCTCGAGGGAAACCGTCCGGTCCACGAGGGATGCGACCAGGGGCGCTAATTCTTTATCCGGAAGAAGGGTAGAACCTTCTACGGCAACTCGTGTCACCTGGATCTGGGCTGCGGCCAGAGGTGGAGCAGGCAGGGGTAGCTCAGGGGGCAGCTCGATGGGAGCAAGAGTCCGAGGGGGACCCTCGCGCTCCTTGGTTCGACGCAGGCGCTCCTCTTCTGATCCGACTTCTGTCTGGCGGGGCGTGGCGGCGAAGACGGGCCTGGCCAAGACAGGAATAAGGCACAAGCCCACCCCGATCGCTACCCGCTGGAAAGAGCGGACCATATTGGAAACTACTGTACCACACGAGGAGCCTCAGGGCTTCTTGATCTTCGATAAGGCCTTGTCGATCCGTGCCTTCAACTCCTCCATCTGGATCGGTTTTTCAATGTAACCCTCGTCGTATAACCTGACCGCCTTCTCTTTCGTTTCGCTGTCCTTCACCGCGGTGAGCATGAGGACAGGAATGTGAAGGGTGCCCAGATTCTGTTTAAGCCTTTTCAAGACTTCAAGGCCATCCATCCCCGGCATCATAATATCCAGGAGTACCAGGTCTGGTCTATCTGCAGAGGCTGCCTGAAGTCCCGCCGGACCACTGTTGGCCACCCTCACCTCGTAGTCCCCCAGCCCTTGTAGATTCACCTTGACCATATGGCAGAAATCTTTTTCATCATCGATGATAAGAATCCTTTTCATGATCCCCTCCTCTTGGCCATCGGGAGAACGACCTTGACGGTGGTACCCTCCCCAAGTTCACTCTCGACCGTCAGATCACCGGAATGGTTCTGGGCGATCCTCTTGGAGATCGACAACCCCAGGCCGGTCCCTTTGCGCTCCCTCTTGGTGGTAAAGAATGGCTCAAAGACTCTATTCAAATCCTTCTTGGATATCCCCTCGCCGGTATCGGAAATCTCGATGACACAGAAAAGCTTGTCAGGGGGGTGGACGGGATAGGTCTTTACCGCAATCCTCCCCCCTTGAGGCATCGCCTCCACCGCGTTCATGAGGACGTTAAACAACACCTGCAAGATTTGGTTTTTGTCGACGCTGATCCAGAGATCGTCTTCCTGAGAAAAATCTGTTTCGATGGCGATGTCCTCCAATAGCGCTCTGTACTTCATGAGGCTCAAGGCCTCGCGGGCCAGCACATCGGGTTGGGTCCTTTCGATCTTCAGTTGCGAAGGGCTGGCAAAACGCAGCAGGTTCTTCACCGTCGTATCCGCTCTCTCTACAGAATTCTTGATCATCTCAATGACGGTCTGGGTATCCGTATCCGTCTTGGAAACCTTTCGTTCGAGATACTCCACCCCGCCCAGGATGATCCCTAAGGGATTCTTCACCTCATGCGCCAGGCCAATGGAGAATCTGCCAAGGGCTTCCAGTTTTTCAGCCTGAATCAACTGTCTTTGTGTCTCCTTGAGCTCCCGATAGGCCTTGCCCAGCTCCTCCTGCGCTTTCTTGCGCGCAATGGCATAGCGCAGAACACGCGAAAGCATGGCACCCCCCGCCTGTCCCACCTTCGCCTTTATCAGATAGTCTTGGGCACCCTTGCGCACTGCTCCCAAGGCAAGCGATTCATCCTCCAGGCCACTTAAGACGACGATGGGCACTCCAGGAAACCGGGTATACACGCGGGCGAAGGTCTCCATCCCTTGGCTGTCGGGCAAACCTAAGTCCAACAAAACCACCTCCACACTCCCTTTGGCCAAATACTCCAGCCCCCTCTGGATGGTGCCCACCTGCTCTATCTCGAAGGAGGGATCCCTCTGATCAGACAGGACCACCCGCAGAAGATCGGCGTCTCCAGGATCGTCCTCGATCAGCAAGACCCTCACCTTTCCATCTTGTCCCCCAGGCTCCAGGCTCATTTCGGTGGCGCCCCCTTCTGGCTCGACTTCTGCAGATACTTCAGGAATTCATCGATCGTGTGACCGGCCTCGGTCGCCAAGGCAAACAGCCGATCAAGGCTCACCTTGCTCAGGTGGCCTCGGTCGACCGCCGCATAGAGTTGGGTTCGGATCTCGCCCACCGCCTTGGTGGCCTGCGAGAGAAACCGTACCGCCTCGTCCGACCCAACCTGTTCAAAACCTTGAGCGATGCTAGAGAGCGCTAAAACCGCGGCCCCGCGAATCTGATCGCGAGCCCCGGCATCCTTGAAGAACGAGCCCTGACCTGAAATGGTGTAGATCTCCATGGTCAGCTGCCTGGCCTTCTGCCAGGCCTCACTCTCTTCAAGACTCTGAAAGGTCGTCATGACACTCCCTTAGGTACCGTTGCGAGGGGGCAGTTTCACGAGCGCAAACCAGAAATCCTCAAGCGATCTCAAAAGCCTGATGAACCGACTCAACTCGACCGGCTTGGTGATGTAACAATTCGCACCCCCTTGGTAGGCCTGCACAATGTCTTCCTCGGAGTCGGAGGTGGTCAGGACAACCACCGGAATACATTTCAGGGCCTTGTCCCCTTTGATGTCGAGGAGAACTTCTCGGCCGTTCTTTTTGGGTAGATTGAGGTCCAACAGGATCAGATCCGGTCGAGGGGCATCCGCATAGGATCCCTCCTTGTGCAGGTATTGAAGCGCCTGGGCACCATCCCGGACCACGTGGAGGTTAACGACAAAGCGTCGTCTACCCCTCAGGGCCTCTGTCATCAGATCCACATCCCCGGGGTCATCCTCGACCAGGAGAACCTCTATCTTTTTTCCCGCCATCGATCTCCTCTACCGGATCGGAAGGGTAAACCTAAACGTCGAACCCTTCTCTGCCTCCGACTCTACCCAGATCCGACCTCCGTGGTGTTCCACGATCTTCTTGCAAATCGCCAGGCCAATCCCGGTGCCTGGATACTCCTGCCTGGTGTGCAGCCGCTGAAAGATGACGAAGATGCGCTCGGAATACTGGGGATCGATTCCGATGCCGTTGTCCTTGACCGAAAAGAGCCATTCGCTGCTTCTTTGCTCAGCCCAAAGGTGAATCTCGGGTGGATTGGAACCGCGGTACTTGATGGCATTGCCGATCAAGTTTTGGAGTAACTGCCCGATCAAGAGGGGATTGGCCATGATGGTCGGCAAGGAATCCACGGTGATCTTCGCCTTGCTTTCCTGGATCCCTACCTCTAAGTTGGACAGGGCCTGACTCACCACAGCCCCCATGTCCGTTTTCTCCAGGGTCAACTCTCCCCGTCCAGTTCGCGAATACACCAACAGATCCCGAATAAGCCCTTGCATTCGGGTCGCCCCATCCACAATGTAGCCGATGAATTTGTCGGCATTCGGATCCAGCTTTCCCTTGTAGCGCTGCTCCAACAGTTGCGTGTAGCTGGCGATCTTGCGCAGCGGCTCCTGCAGATCGTGGGAGGCTGCGTAGGCAAACTGCTCCAGCTCCTTGTTGGAGCGGGCCAGGTCGTCGGCTGCCTTTCTGACCCCTTCCTCCGCCTTCTTTAAGTCGGTGATGTCATGGATGTTGACGACAACGCCCCCCACCGCTGGGTTATCGATGAGATTCTTGATCAAGGATTCCAGCACGCGCCATGAGCCGTTTTCATGTCGAAAACGAAACTCCACAGGCTCAGTTACGCCAGGGTGTAGAATCGCCTCGTTAAAGACACCCAGGGCCTTGGGTAGATCGTGAGGATAAATGAGATCAAATAGATTCCTGCCCACCAGGCTCTGTGCCTTATATCCCAGCACCCGCTCAACAGAAGGACCCAAGAAACGCACGGTTCCATCGGTATCCAGCACCGCGATCACCTCCAGTGAATCTTCGATGAGCAGTCGAAAGTGCTCTTCGCTGCGCCGCAGCGCCTCTTGAACACGCTCAAAACCTGTTTGTGCCTCGTTGGAGGGCAGGGGGTGCGGAATCATGCGGTATATCTCCCCACCAAATCCAACAGCTCCTGGGTATCAAATGGCTTGATCAGATAATCATCCGCCCTTAACTCTTGCGATCGAAAGATCGATCCGGATTCACTCTTGGCGGTCAGCATCACGATCGGTACGTGCCTGGTTTGATCTTCGTTTTTTAATCGAAGCAACACCTGATATCCATCCATCTTGGGCATCACGATATCGAGGATAATGAGATCGGGTCCTTCCTTAAGCGCTTTGTCTACCCCTTCGGCTCCATCCGCGGCCGTGATCACTTCATAACGGTTTGCCTCCAGTCTCATCTTCAGCATATCCACGAATTCAGTCTCGTCATCGATGACCAATATCTTCTTTCTGTTCATTGAAGCCACTCCTTTCTCCGCCTGAAAAGGGCCCGTGCAGGACAACAGGTCGCTTAAGTTCGGGTCAGTGTGTGAATCATCGACAACAGTTCCTCTGTCTCATAGGGTTTTCGTAGACAGGCATCTGCTCCACTGATGACCCGCAGATCCTCTATGTCCTTTGCGCCAGATGCGGTGAATAAGATCACGGGGATGTGTTTGGTCTGGGGAGCCTGCTTTAAGCGTCTGCAGACCTCCATCCCATCGATCTTTGGCATCAACAAGTCCAGCAAAACGACATCTGGCCTCTCCTTATGAACCATCCCCAAACCAATCTCTCCATCAGGTGCCGAGATGACTTGAAACCCGTCGGCCTGTAGACGCATCTCTACCAATAAGACCTGATCAGGCTCGTCATCAATGATGAGAATCTTTTGGGGCATGAACGCCTCCCTCTTCACGGTTTGCGACCTGGATGAGCCCTTCATCGTCTTTTGCATCTTCAGGATAAGTCGCACATCCAAATCGAAAGGTAACGCTGGGGGATAAGTTGCCCTTGGCCCGATACTCCTTAAAGGCCTCTTCCAATCTCATTCTGACTCCTTGCGCATCCTTCTTGTCGCATCCTGCCAGAAGCATCGCCAAGCCGTTGGGTGCTTGAATCACCACATCGCCTTGCCGGCATAGACCGTTTTTAAGGATGCCCTGCGTCCATTCAATGAATCCCGGCAAGCCTTCGGGGAAGAGACCCTGCCAAGAGGTCTGCCCTTGGGAAAAGGTCAGCAGGATCAGGGACATCTTGGAGTCCCTCTCCTGCATCTCTTTGATTCCATCCTTAACAAGGACCTTCAATACGTTCTCGACCGTGTACTTAGGTAAAGTAAAGATAAACTGGGTCCCCTTGCCCAATGTACTTTGAAACCGAATCGTTCCATAGTGGAGTTCGACGAGCCCCTTGGCAATGGCCAATCCCAAACCGGTCCCCTTCTCTCCTCCACCTGCGGTGCGTCCAAACTGTTGAAACCGGTCAAAGACCTTGGGCAGGTTCTCCTTGGAGATACCGATCCCGGTGTCCGCAACCGTACACTCCACCTCATTGCCCTTTTCCGCAGCAGAGATCTTGATGTAACCCTCTTGGGTAAACTTCATGGCATTTCCCACCAGGTTGGTGAAAACCTGGGTGATCTTGTCTGCATCGGCGTAGACCCCACATCCCTCTTGAGGAACCTCCACCTTAAGCTCCAGGGTCTTCTCTGCCATCTTGACCTGAAAGGTCTCCGCAACCTGCTGGATCAAATGGGCAATGTCCAACCGCTCTCTTCTCAACCCCACCCTTCCCGATTCGATCTTGGAAACGTCCAAGAGGCTGTTGATGATTCGGGCCAATCGGTCGATGTTGTCCTTTGCGATCGTCAAAATCTTCTCCTGCTTTTCGCCTAGGCTACCGGGAATCTTATCCAGCAGGAGGCTTAAGCCCTGCTTGACAATCGACAGGGGGGTCCTCAGTTCGTGAGAAACGGTGCTTACAAAATCGTCCTTGAGCTGGTCCACTCGTTTGCGCTCGGTGATGTCGAGCAAGTAACTGCGGATGACGTCTTTGCCTGGGAGATAAGACAGATGCTGTTCATACACCTGCTCGCCTATGGCAACCTCACGTACGAAGGACTTTTGATTTCCCTCCTGGAGCTTCCCGATCACCCACTTCAAATCCGCCAAGAGGGGGTGCTTGAGCCCCAGCTCATCCAAATCAGAAAATCGCGCCCGAGCCACCGGGTTGAGGTAGGTCACCTTTCCGTTCCCATCGGCCTCGATGATCGGGTTCGGGTTGAGCTCGGCGAATGAAGCCAGATGGGCGAGTTCCTTCTCCACCCGTTTGCGCTCGATGGCATAGCGCAGAATGCGGGAGATGAATCTTCCGTCCACCTGTCCCTTCACCAGATAATCCTGCGCCCCGCGCCGGACCGCCTCCAGGGCGAGGGATCCCCCATCATCGAATCCAGAGAGAATCACAATCGGCAGGGTGGGTGCCTGGGCATGCACCTTCAGAAACGTCTCCAGCCCTTGACTGTCGGGTACCGTCAGGTCCGATACGATGACATCGGACTCCTTCTTGGACAAGTATTCCAGTCCCGCCCGGACGGTGCCCACATGCTCTATCTCGAAGGAGGGATTCTTCTGATCAGACAGGGCCTCCCGCAGAAGGTCTGCGTCTCCAGGATCATCCTCAATCAATAGGACTCTGATTCTCTTATCTTCCATCTCATGAACCGACTTTTTCGTTACGCCTTCGTCTCATTTGGGACTCCGGTGAGGAGATTGCGATCCTCTTCTAGAAACTTGGTCAGGGTATCCGCTGGCACAGCGGGGCTAAACAAGTAGCCTTGCATCTCGTCACACTGTCGCGAACGTAAGAATCCCAGTTGCTCTTCGGTTTCTACCCCTTCGGCGATGACCTTCAGCTTCAGGCTGTGTGCCAGTGCAATCACCGCTGTGGCGATCGTCGCATGATCTGGATCCCTCACGACGTTGCGGACAAAGGAACGATCGATCTTAATCACATCGAATGGAAAACGGCTTAGATAGCTCAGAGAAGAATAACCTGTCCCGAAATCATCCATCGAAAGCTGAATTCCAAGCTTCTTCAACTCATGCAACACCACAATGGATTTCTGCGCGTTCTCGATGACGATGCTCTCTGTCAATTCGAGTCCCAGGCAGGAGGGAGGGAGCCTCGTTTCCTTCAAGATCTGACCGACGACCAGGGTCAGATCCTCTTGTAACTGACGCCCCGAGAGATTAACGGTCACGCACAAAGGGGGAAGGTCCATCTTCTGCCAAACCTTGTTCTGCGCGCAGGCAGTGCGCAACACCCATTCTCCGATCGGCACGATAAGTCCCGTTTCCTCCGCTACGGGGATAAAATCCACCGGAGAAATCAGCCCATGCCGTGGGTGCTGCCAGCGGAGGAGCGCCTCGCAACCGGTCATCTTGCCCGTCTGAAGCGACACAATGGGCTGATAGTGAACGGCTAGCTCCTGACGGTCCATGGCTCGGCGTAGATCGGCCTCCAGCCGCAAAAGGGCCACGGCGTGAGTGTGCATCTTTACGTCAAACATCTCATAGCGGGCCTTGCCATGGGCCTTGGCACGATACATCGCCGTTTCGGCGTCGCGCAGAAGATCCTCGGGCCGGTCATACCCTCGGTTGCTTAAGGCGATTCCGATGCTCACCGCGATGAACACCTCCTGTCCGTTTAAGTCGAAGGGCGAGGTAAATTCCTTTTGGATTCGGTCTGCCACGCGTGTTGCGTCACTCCCATCGGTCATATCCTCCAGAAGGATGGCAAACTCATCTCCACCCAGACGAGCCAGGGTGTCGCTGGGACGTAGACACATCTCGAGCCTCCGGGCGATCGCGATCAACAGCTGATCCCCTACCGCGTGGCCGAGGCTTTCGTTGACGATCTTGAAGCGATCAAAATCTAAAAAGAGGGCGGCAAACAAATAGTCCTTACGACGCTTCGCACGCTCAATCGAGCGCCCCAGCCGGTCCATAAACAAGACCCGGTTGGGGAGGGAGGTCAACCCGTCATGAAAGGCATTGCGCAGCAGTTGCTCCTCAGCACGCTTACGCTCGGAGATGTCCAACATCGCACCGATCATGCGGATGGGTTTCTTCTCTTCGTTGTACATGACATAACCGCGGTCAAAGACGTAGGCGTAAGAACCGTCGCACCGCAGATACCGGTATTCATCCGACCAGAATTGCCCTCCGCTGTTGATGACCTGGTGAGCGTTGGTGACAACCCTTTCCCGATCCTCCGGATGGATGCGCTCCACCCACCAGGTGGCATTGGGTCCTACGTCTTCGATGGAGTAGCCAAACAGGGTCTTCACCCCCTCCCCCCACCAGATCTTGTTGGTCGTAAGATCCCAATCCCACAATGCATCGTTCGTCGCCCGGGCAACGAGTTGAAAGCGTTCCTCACTCTTGCGGATGGTCTTCTCCGCATACCTGGCGACCAGCAGGCTTCCGCCAAACCAGACCGTGGCCAGCACCCCCACCGTGAGCGGCCCCATGACCACAAGGTTCTGGAATAGGATGAAGCTCAAGCCCACCCCCCACAGGACAGAAAGAAGGATCAGGAGGATGAGACGAGTTCGAAGACTAAAGAAAGGCTTCGCCATGTCCTACCTTCCGAATTTAGACAAGGTACTCTCGATCTTCGATTTCAAGGTCTCTACCTCGATGGGCTTTTCGAGATAATCCTCATCATACAAGGTTGCCGCCAGTTCCTTAGAGTCCTGATCTGTGACCGCCGTAAGCATGAGGACCGGGATACGGATGGTCTTTGGATTCTCTTTGAGGCGCTTCAAGACCTCCAGGCCGTTTATCCCTGGCATGAGGATATCCAAGAGGATAAGATCCGGCTGACTTGCCTTGGCCATCTCGAGCCCCTTTTGGCCGCTGCCAGCCACCGTCACCTCGTAGGTGCCCAGCATCTCCAGATTGGCCTTGACGAAATGACAAAGGTCCGCTTCGTCATCGATGAGGAGAATCCTTGTTTTTCTAAGGGGCATCTGCCCCTCCTCTTTGTGCGAGTGCCACCTCGATGACACGGATCAACTCTTTGATCTGAACCGGCTTGGCGATCATGTACTGGCCACCCACCCGGTTCTTTCTATCAGCGGTTTCTTCTCCTGTCACCACCGCAGTCAAGAAGACGAGCGGAATGGCTTGGGTCTCTTGGCTTCCCTTGAGCTCCTCAGCAATCTCCGGACCCGATTTACCGGGCATCAGGACATCCAGCAGGATCAGGTCCGGGTGATGCTCTTTCACCCGGGAGACGGCCACGGCACTGTCTGAACAGACCAGGACCTTAAAATCTCCAGAGGCCTCTAGGTTCTGCTTGATGAAAAAACAAAAATCGGCCTCGTCATCCACGATCAGAATCTTCTTCATCATCTGTTACACCTTTCCGGCCAATGGCAAGAGGATCTTGACCTTCGTCCCTTGGCCTACTTGGCTTTCGATCATCAAGTCGCCCCCATGGCTTTGAACGATTTTTTGAGAGATGGAAAGCCCCAGCCCCGTTCCCTTTTGGTCTCTCTTGGTGGTAAAGAACGGCTCAAAAAGCCTGCTTAAGTTTTCCATGGAGATCCCTCCTCCCGTATCGGTCACCTCAATGACACACCACTGGGATTTCGATTTCGAGGTCTGAATCGTAATCTTCCCCCCCTGGGGCATCGCCTCCACCGCGTTCATCAGCACATTAAAAAGTACTTGTTGTATCTGATTCTTATCGACCTCAATCCAAAGCTTCTCCTGCCCAGAAAACAGTGTTTCAAGGGCGATGTCCTTTAAGGGGGTTCTGTACTTGAGCAGCGACAGGGTCTCGTTGACGACCACCTCTGGGGTTACCCTTTCTACCTTCATCTCGGAGGGCCTTGAGAATTGCAGAAGGGTCTGGATGATCGCGTCGGCCCTCTTGACCGAATCCTTCATCTTCGTCAGGGCCATTTGTACATCGGCATCTCCATTGGTGGACACCTTGTGCTCGAGGAACTCGACGCCCCCTAAGATAATCCCCAAAGGGTTTTTGACCTCATGGGCCAGGCCAGAGGAAAATCGCCCCAAGGCGGCCAGCTTTTCGTACTGGATCAGCTCTCGCTGGGTTTGTCTTAATCTCTCATAGGCCTGCCGAAGCTCCTGCGTTCGTTCTGTCACCTTCTTATCCAGGGTCTGGTTCAATTCGGCCAGCTGCTGGGACCGCAGTAGCAGTTGACGGTAGCTATCCTCCAGTACCCTGCGCCATCGGTGCAGGGTGCGGTAGACAGCCAACCAAGCAAAGAAGAGCAGTGGAATAGAAATGATAGCGAGGCCTGCGGACAAGAAGATCCTATTCCGTTGTGAATTCAGCAGGAGCCTTGAGCGAGCCTCAATCTGGTCGTCGAACTTCTTCATCCCCTCGGCATAGATCCGTTTCTGCAGGCCGTACTCCTCGCCAAAGAGGATGCCCTGCGCCTCTTTCAAGCGACTCTGGCGAACGTGGTCAAAGGACTGATGTTCCATCTCCACCAACCTGAGGTTGGCCACATTCGTCTGGATGGCGGCCTTTCCGCTGTAGGACCCGGGTGCCAATCGGATGGTTTCTTTAATCTCGGCATCCAATATCGGTTCGAAATGTCGGTAGCGTTTTTCCCATGAAAGGTCCCCGGTCACCGCCGCCATGCGGGCCGACATGGTCAACACCTCCTCCAGATGGAGGAGGGAACCCCTGAGCTCCTTTAGTCTTAGCTCCCGATCGACGGTCACCTTGGCCAGCTTGTACGATTCGTAGACGTGCCATCCCAACACCAGGAACACCGCTCCTGTCAGGATCAGGACAAGGGCATAGAGGACCAGCGGGAGACGCTCTCTGCCCATCCTCCTTGGATTGTCACTCACCTCGTCACTCATGCAAGTTTATGGATTCTCCTCTCCTTCACCCAATGCTCGCCGAACCTCATGGATCAGCTCCCGCGGATCGTAGGGCTTGCCCAGGATCGCATATCTCTGGTTGAGTTTCAGGTTGTGCTTGGTGGCAGCGATCAGTTCCAGGCCTTGATCGGAAAGTTGGTCATCCGGCGAGAGCCCGGTCAAGAAGATAACGGGAATCTCTTTCGTGTCGGGATCCCCTTTTAAGGCATGGAAGGTTTCGATCCCATCCTTGCCAGGCATCATGATATCCAGCAGGATAAGGTCAGGCCGTTCCTCTTTGGCCACCGCGATCCCGGACATTCCATCGGGTGCCTCCAGCACCTGAAATTTGTGAGCAGACAATCGCTTCTTCAAGATCAGCCGCACATCTGCTTCATCATCCACCACCAAGATCTTCTTTAGCTCCGACATCGGTCTTATCCTTTCTCCGCTTCTTTGCGGGCTACCTGGGCTCGATCCGTCATCCAGGCATCCAAGTCGTTTTGGCGGAATCGCCAGCGGCCCCCCACCTTAAAACCGGGAAGCTTGCCCTGTTTGGCCAACCGATAAACGGTCATGACATGCAGGTGCAATAACTTGGCTACATGTTCAACCGTTAAGATCTCTCTGCTATTCATTAATTTTCAATACTCCTTACCATTTTTAAGCATGGCTTATCCAAGCTAGAAAAGAAAGGGGGGTTCAAAATTTAGTAGTAACGCTAAATCTAGATAGGAGCGGGTGTACCTAACTTATCTATTTATATTGAGTAATAGGAATGATACGGACTTACGGGGTAACTTTATGGCTGGATCTTAAGATCCAGCTTATCAACAAGGCCAGGAAAAGGAACCCAAACGGGGTGGGAGTCCAGGCACCCCCGACCAAGGCCTTAGCCCCCCCAATGAGGGTCGTCAACCAGACAAAACTTAGGAAAATGATTTTAAGTTGGTGCGGCAACCAGGAGGTGACAAAGGTGCGTCCGCGTCGAATCTCAGACCAGCCCCAAAAGCCCAGTCCAAGTAAGGTAAGAAGAAGCAGGCTCCAAACCAGGTTGGCTACCCAGACCGGCAGGACCGAGCGCTCCACGATCCAGTAGTCCAGATTGTTGGCAATGAGCCATGAAGGCAAGGCCCAAAGCAGCCAGATAATGGCCAGCCAGCGCTCCAAGGGCCGTACCGCCAAAGGCAAGAGCCAGGCTGGCTCTAAAGTGAGGGCTGCCATCCCTAAGCTTAAACCCCCGCAGAAACCGATCAGGTGCTCAGCCACCTTCCACCAGTCCACCGGAATCCCGGTCATGTGCCCAACCCCCTGCACCCAAGCGGCCAGCGGAAACCCGAACCCAAACCCGATGGCCCCGGCTATGGCCAGCTTGAGAGAAGTTCGATCCTGCCGCCAGACTCCCACGTAGGCGCACAGCAGGATCCATACCCCTAAGAGCACCACCGCCATCATCTCCCGAGTCGCCAGATCTTGGGGTCCTTTCAGACGACCCCAGATGAGACGATCCACCAAGAACCAGATAAGAAAGAGGCTCCCCGCGATGGTCACCCTCTCCCAAAAGCGATACTTGGGAAGTGCCAGACCTAACCCCAGGCCTAAGGAACCTAAGCCGCCCCAAGCAAATCCGATCAGGCCCAGAGACAGAATCGCCTCCCATGAACCCTGGTAGGCCAGGCCCACAAAGCGACCGTAGCTTAAAGAGCCTCCGATGGCGAAGCTTAAGGATCCAATGACCGCTGCCCCGATCCACCGCGGACCCCCAATGACGGCAGCCAGACTTAAACCAGCCATCGCCCCGGCAATGGCGGATCCCCTTTCATGACCATGCTCGCCCCGCAGACCCCAAGCCAAGGCCACGCTTAAGGCAACAATCGCCACCTCGCGTACTTTAAGGCGCATCCCAGGCACTGTTTGAGGCATGAAGTCACCCTAGCAGAGTGGAGGCCACCGGTCAAGGGTATGTGTAGGGTAGGTAAATGGAAACGGGCACCTCAGAAAGGAGACTTCTTCCTTCCCGCGGCGCCCGTCGTGACCGGCTACTGGCCGTCACCGGTGCCTTGCAAGCGGTAAGCTTTTTTTGCCTCTAAGCCGATCTGGCACGAGCAAGAGCAGCGTTCATCTCCTGTGCCAGTTGATCCGTTATCCCACCGCTGGGCGGCTCCAACGAGCGAAGCTCTTGTTGAAGTACCACAGCCTTCCCCATGGGCGCCGTCGGTGGTAAAGCGGGCGGGCTTATAAGGACAATCAGTAATGCAGCTAATTTATCGACTGGTAACCCTGCAGCCATCCTGAGATCTCCTTTAAGATTTTCCAGGTTCAGGCCAGCGGCTTTGCGTCCCCGCCTTTCGGCGCACGCCACATTGCTTGGCGCGTCCGCCACGGTTTGTGGCGGAGGTTTGCCATTTTCAGCCAGATACACTCCAAGTATAGCTGGCCTTTTCCTACAATTCAAGGGGGAGAGCCACATTTGTTTTGACAGACGAGGAAAGACATGGTATTGTTGCAGGGTTATGGAAACTGCGGCGATAGAGCAACTTCGCGTCAAATGGGGCAGTGTGGTGGGATTTGCTCTCATCCACTTGGTAGCCCTCGGGGCCTTGTTTACCTTTAGCTGGCGTGCCTTCTGGGTCTTCTTTGTCCTTCAGTGGGTGACCGGTGGCTTGGGGATCTGTCTTTGTTACCATCGCCTCCTCACTCACCGATCCTTCCATCTGTGGAAA
>Ga0209515_10007080_pt1 | contig 13638 bp, 10 predicted proteins | sample Subgroupgradi54m_FD_187454 | JGI IMG/M metagenome (GOLD analysis project Ga0209515, IMG submission 187454) | Subsurface groundwater microbial communities from S. Glens Falls, New York, USA - GMW60B uncontaminated upgradient, 5.4 m (SPAdes)... ...
CTGCGGTGTATGCCTTCGTATCCAACCCGCAAAATCTGCCACTCTGGGCCACTGCATTCTGCCAGTCGGTGCGCCGATTGGATAATGGCTGGGTGATTGAAACACCGCTGGGTGAAATGAAGCTGCGCTTTGCACCACAGAACGCGTTCGGCATTCTGGATCACTACCTCAACCCTTCGCCCGAAACAGAAATTTACGTCCCCATGCGCGTCGTCACACAAGGCCACACCAGCCAGGTGCTATTCACCCTGATGCGGCAGGCCGGCATCTCCGACACTGCGTTTGAGGAAGATGCAGCGATGGTGGAACGCGATTTGAATCATTTGAAAGCAGTACTGGAACAGCAAGCGCCCGCGTAAGTTCAATGCGCCGCTTGGCTGCGATTGATCGGCAAGTGAATTCTGAAGGTCGTGCCTTTGCCCAGTGCGCTTTCAACCTCGATCCGTCCGCCATGTTTGTGGACAATATCGTAGGACACCGATAACCCCAGTCCGGTACCTTTACCGATCGGCTTGGTGGTGTAGAAGGGATCGAAGATCCGCTTGAGCTCGGCGGCGCTGATACCGCTGCCGGTGTCACTGATGTCCACCCAGACCTCGACCGCGTCGCAACCGCTACTGACCGTAATCTTGCCCTGCTCTGCAATGGCGTCGGCCGCATTGACCAGCAGGTTCATGAAGACCTGGTTCAACTGTGAAGGAATGCATTCCACCGGCGGCAGACTGCCATAGTTCCTGACCAGTTCGGCCTTGTACTTGATTTCGTTGCTGACGATATTCAAGGTGCTCTCCAGGCAGCGATGCAGGTCGGCGTGTTCCCATTGCGTGTCACCGGCCCGCGAAAAATCCTTGAGATCGCCGACGATCTGCTGCACGCGGTGCAGCCCATCCTTGCTCTCTTCCAGCAATTTGCCCAGGTCAGTTTTCAGGTAATCGAAATCAATCTCGCTTTTCAGGGTCTGCAATTCCTCGTGTGCCGATGGCGGGATGATCCCATCGTGTTTCTCATAGATCGCCAGCAAACGCAGCAGGCCTTCGATGTAACGGTGCAGGCTGCCAAGATTGGATTTGACGAAGCCGACCGGGTTATTGATTTCGTGCGCGACCCCGGCCGCAAGTTTACCGATCGAAGCCATTTTGTCCGACTGCAATAAACGGCCACGCGTTCTGACCAACTCGGTAATATCGGTGGCGGTGCCGCGATAACCCAGGAAATGCGCTGCTGCGTCGTAGAACGGTTTGCCACTGACGCTGATATACATGGTGTGATCAAGCGCGCTGGTTTCGTACTCGAAATCGCGAAACGATCGCTGGTGTTCCATGTCTTCCCGATGCTTGCGCCATTTCTCCGGCGCACGTGCAACGTCCCCTGTACTGGGGGCTTCCCAGTAGCGCCGACCGATCATCTGCGCTGGCTGGATCTGCATCGCTTCATAAAAGCGCTCGGAGAAATGGGTAAAACGCAACTCGGCATCAGTTTCCCAAAACCAGTCGGCGGCCGATTCGGCGATGTCGTGCAGCCGTTGCCTGCTCTGCACCAGCTGCATCTGCGTCGTGCGAACAGCAATATGCATTTTGACGCGCGCCAGGACTTCGACAATATCGAAGGGCTTGGTGATGTAGTCCACACCACCCACTTCAAAACCATACAGTTTGTCGCTGGTGTCGGCCAGCGCGGTCATGAAGATGACCGGGATATCCTTCAAATGCACATCCGCTTTCAGACGCCGACAGGCTTCAAAGCCATTCATTCCCGGCATCATGATGTCGAGCAGAATCAGATCGGGATGGACGAACCCAGCCCGTTCGAGGCATTCTTCGCCATCCTGTGCGACCACCACGCGCAAACCGTTATCTTCCAGTTGATTGACCATCAGGCTGAGATTGGCGGTGGTGTCATCAACTATCAATACCGTATTTTGCATTACCGGATCTTCATGTTCGTTCAGGGTTTTTTGTCAGGAAAAACAATATAGGCACAGGTGCCTTGATTGACGGCACTTTCCAGCCAAACCTTACCGCCCAGACGTTCCATGGCGCGGCGCACAATCGCCAGGCCGATCCCGTTGCCCTCGAACTCTTCACTCCCGTGCAGCCGTTGAAACGGAACAAACAGCTTGTCGGCATAGGTCATGTCAAAACCAGCACCATTGTCGCGCACACAATAGACCGAACCACCCGCTTGTTGCTGTATGCCAATCGAGATAGAGGCCTGCGTCATCTTGCCGGTGTATTTCCAGGCGTTGCGCAGCAGATTGTCGAGCACAATCCCGATCAGATTGGCATCGCTCTGCAGATGCATATTTTGCGCAATGTCGATTTCAACGCTGCGCATCGGCTCCGCCTGCCGCAAGCGTTCGACAATCTCCCCGGCTAGCGCGCTCAGACTGACAGCCTGGTATCGCAATTCACCGTGTCCAGTGCGTGACAGCGCCAGCATCGCCTCAATCAACTGCTCCAACTGGCGGCTGGCGCGACGAATCCGCTGTGCACAGTCGAGCCCATCTTGTTCCAGACTGGAAGCATGTTCACGCAGCAGAATTTCGCTATAGCCTTCAATGCTGCGCAAAGGAGAGCGCAAATCGTGCGCCACCGAATAGGCGAAAGCTTCCAGTTCCCGGTTGCTGCGCTCCAGTCGCAACTCAGCCTGCTTGCGCGCAGTAATGTCGGTGGCCACGCCCAGTACTTGATGCGCTCGGCCATCCTTGCCGATGATTGGCCGCTTGACGGTGTGCAGCCAGTGTTGGCAGCCTTCGGAATCGGTAATCAGCTCTTCTGCAATCACTTTTTCGCGCAGGCTGTGAATCACTTCCAGATCGTCACGGCGGAAGTTCTCCGCTTGCTGGGCATCCGGCTTCATCTCGGCATCGGTCTTGCCGATGAAGGCGTCCACCGTGGTGTGGAAAGCATCGGCCAGCGCCTGGTTGACGAGGGTGTAGCGCCCTTCTCGATCCTTGGCAAAAATGAAATGCGGGTTGATGTCGATCACCTGGCGCAGAAAAGCATGCTGCTGTTCCAGGGCATCTTCGGCCAGGCGGCGTTCGACAATCTCCAGTTGCAACATCATGTTTTGTTCGAGCATCTGTTTTTGCAGCGCACGCAACGCCAGATGGGTGTTGATGCGCATCAGTACTTCCTCGACCTGAAACGGCTTGGTCACGTAGTCGATACCACCCGCTTCGAAACCCGTCACCTTGCTGCTCAAATCGGACAGCGCGGTCATGAATACCACCGGAATCTGGTTGGTTTCGGCACTTTCCTTCAGACGCCGGCAGGTTTCAAAACCATCCATGGCCGGCATCATGATATCGAGCAGAATAATGTCCGGCCGCATGAATTGCGCGCGCCGCAAACCCTCCACCCCGTCTTGCGCCACCAGCACGCGAAACCCGGCTTCTTCCAGGCAATCGACCAGCACCCGCAGATTGGAGGGCGTGTCGTCGATAATCAGCACGGTCTGGCTGGATGAGGGCGGAGAGGCGGGCGAAGAGGAGGACGAAGACGCAGACGGTGGCGTCGGCAAAACGTCATTCATGATGATTTTCCTGTAGTTCTGAACTCCTCCACCAAGCCCAGAATGGCCTTGGACTGGTAGGTTTCGGCAAGGCGACGTAAACGTTCGGCGAAGGGGTGATAGCGGGTATCGAGCGTTGTCAGATGCGTCGCATGCGCGCGGATATCGCGCATGCTGCCGGTCATCGCCAGATGGTGAAGAATTTCCAGCTCTTCCGGCGGCGGCGGTTCCAGCGGTTCATTCGACCCGCTGCTGCGTTGCACTGGCTCGTAGGCCGCCCCCTCAACCCATTGCAAATTCAACAAGCTGCCAATCTGCCGCAGCAAGGCATTGAGCTGAATCGGTTTGGACAGAAACGCCGTCGCACCAAATGCCAATCCCTGCTCTTCATCGGCTTTTGATGCGCTGGCCGATAGGGCAACGATCGGCACATTTTTGAAATCTTCGAGCCGACGCAGCCGGTGCGTCGCCATCAAGCCATCGAGCACCGGCATGACGATATCCATCAGAATCAAGTCGGGCCGGTGCTGCGTAGCCAGCTCGATCGCCTGCTGCCCATTTTCGGCTTCAATCAGTTCAAAACCCAGCGGCTCCAACAGATCCTTCGCCAATCCACGATTTTCGGCAATGTCGTCGGCGACCAGAATCTTCCGGCGCGGGCCCCGATAGCCGATCACATTGTGCGCCAACGGCGTTGGCGCAAGCGCCGTTTCGGCCACGGGAAGATTGAGGTCAAACCAGAAGCGACTGCCTTTGCCTGCTTCGCTGGCGACATGAATCTCGCTCCCCATCGCGCGAATCAACTGGCGGCTGATCGCCAGCCCCAATCCGGTGCCGCCGACACGATGCCGGTTCTCGCCTGTCTGTTCAAACGGCTGAAAAATTTTCTCATGGTGGCTGGTGTCGATGCCCACGCCACTGTCTTCAACTTCAAAACGCAGGCATGCGTGCCCCGCACTCTGCTCCAGCAACGACACTCGAAACCACACCTGTCCACGGTCAGTGAATGTGACCGCATTGCCCAGCAGATTGAGCAAAATCTGACGCAAGCGTTTTTCATCGGCACGCACCACCGGCGGCAGATTCGGCCCCGGCTCACAGGAAAACAGCAATTCTTTTTCGTCGGCACGTACCTGTACCGAATCCGTGAGGGTCATGAGAAAAGCATGCAGGTCGATCAAGTCAGGATGCAGCTCCAGCTTGCCTGCTTCGACTTTCGATAAATCGAGGATGTCATTGATCAGCATCAGCAAATGCTCGCCACCCTGCTGGATCGTGTTCACGCCAGCCGCCTGGCGTTCGCTCAATGTGTTGTCGCGCCTGAGAATCTGGGCATAGCCGAGAATCGCATTGAGCGGCGTACGCAATTCATGGCTCATATTGGCGAGAAACACACTTTTCGCGCGGTTGGCCGCTTCCGCCACTTCCTTGGCAGTGTTCAATGCAAGGGTGCGATCCTTCACCAGTTCGTCCAGATGATCGCGATGGCGTTTCAACTCGACTTCGGTACGCTTGCGTTCGGTCAGGTCGAGCACAAAAGCCACCCCTTTGTCTTGCGACCCGTCCAGCAGTGCCCCGCCGATCATGACCGGCACCCGCGTACCATTCCAGTGAAAATATTCCTTGTCATAGGCGTTGCAACTACCCTTCGACTTCAATTCATCAATCGCATACAGATCCGCCGCACGGTATTCCGGCGGGGTCAGTTTTTCCCAATTGATCGAGCCCGCCAGCAAATCTTCTCGTGTGCAACCGATCAAGTGCAGGAAAGCATCGTTGGCATCGGTGATGCCGCCGCTGATGTCCCAGAAAAAAATACCGATGATGTTGGACTCCATCACCCGCCGAATCCGTGCCTCTTCCTCACGCAGGGCTTGCTCACGATCCTGCAATTGACGCGCCATTTCGTTGAATGCGCTGCCCAGGTATTCAATTTCATCGCCGGTACGAATATCAACCCGCTGATTCAGATCACCCCGGCCCAGCGCCAATGCTGCCTGCTTCAAGCGCAGGAACGGCTGCACCAAACGGCGCGCCAGCAACGATGCCAGTACAGCGCACAGCAGAAAGATGCCGGCACACACCCATAACTGCTGGCGCAGCAACGCATACACGGGTGCCAGCGCCACCGCATGCGACATCGTCACGCCCACCGCCCAGCGATAATGTGGCGTCGGGACAAACGCAGCCAGCAGCAATTCGCCATTGCCCGGATGCGTGAAGGCGTTGGTGCTGTTCGGGATCCCTGCCAACGCGGTGCGCAAGGGTTCCAGTTCAGCGAGCCGCGTACTTTTTTCATAGGTCAGATTGCGCTGTAGCGAATGAAACGCCAGATGGCCGGTGCGATCGGTCAGCATGATCGCCTGACCGGGCAGCAGACGCGCCTCCTCGTAGCGTTTGGCAAGCTGATCGGCGCTCATCACCACGGTCACAACGCCGATCACCTGACCGGCATCGTTACGCAAAGGCACCGCCGCCACCATCCCAACGACTCCGGCCGGACGCCGGAGTTGAATCACCTTGGAAATCACTGGCGCATTGGTGGCCATCACCGCCTGGAAATGCGCGAAATCGGCAATGTTGAAACGCGGTTCGGGCGCGAGCGTCAAATGGCCGTAACCCCGGTTGTTGCCCTTGGCATCGAACACACTGATCGCATGGTAAAAAGGATGCCGTTGCAGCAGCCGCTTCAGATGGCCGTCCAAGCGCCGTGCGTCGAGGGTCTGCGTCACCGGATCGTTAGCCACGGCCCAGCCGATGCCCAGCGCGGCATCGAACGCACCATCGATTTGCACAGCCACCGCTTGCGCTGTCAAACGCTGGTCTTCGAGAATCAAGGCTTCGCGTGCTGCCAGATTGGAGCGAAACCCCATGATCACCAGCACCAGCACCGGCAACAGGACAATACCGAAAGCGATAAAGAGTTTTACACGCAAATTCAAGTGCCGCATTTTCCTGCCTCCTGCCCAACCGACAGCCTCTGATCGCTGCCTGATTTTTATCTTAATTCTGCTTCTGCGCTGCCATTCTCGTATCGAACAACGAACGACTTGCGCCGGGCCGCTGCAAAAAGGCTTCGTACGCAGCACGCTGACGCCGGCGGCCATAACGCTCGGTCACCCCTTCCCACTCTGTGGCCATGCGCGCCATCGCAAGCTCAACCGATACCCCCAGACGGATGTTGCTCGCCGCCTGATAAAACGCTTCTTCGTATTCCGGCGCCCCGGGAATGGTCAGGTCGTGGAATGCCTTGTCAGCGGCCTCTTTCAAGGTACCCAGATACTCAGGTGCCGTCGGCCAGAGCGTCCGGTACGCGGGTGAATCAATGTGCGAATGGCGGTACGGATCCCGCAGGGAATAAGGCAGCATGACACGCTGCAGGCTGATCTCCGGGCTACTCAGCCATTGCAGAAACAGATAGGCGGCTTCTTTCTGGCGACTGTGCGAAAACACGCCCAGCAACCAGCCCAATGCCATCTCGGTGTGCCCACCCGGTAACAAGGCGTAGCCACTCTTGCCTTTGATTTCGGTCGTTGGTAAAGCGCCAATGCGTGCATCGCTATAGGCCTCGGTCCAGCGCCCCAGCGGTGGCCAGAAACTCGCCATCGCCGCCTTGCCAGACAGGTAGGTAGAAAACAGCGAGGAGGGATCGGGAGCATCGGCGGTGCCCGGCGGCATATACCGATCCAGCGACATCAGATTGCGCATCGTGCGGATGCCGGGCTCGGCATTCACGCCCGGCCGCATCGTCACAGGATCGAAGAACTGCCCGCCATTGACGCGCAACTGGCCCTGGAACCAGCCCCAACTCAGCCATTTGTTGAACGGCGCAAGACCATATAGCTGAGGTGCAAATTTTTCGGTAAAAAACTGGGCCGCATCGGAGAATTGCTGCCAGTCGTAACTGCGCGGATCACCCAGCGGACGACCAAAGCGGGCGGCAAAATCGCGCTGGTTTTGTGCATCCTCGAACAGATCGCGCCGGTAGTAGAGCAGCAAGGGATCGCCATCGTCGAACAGGCCGTAGCGATGACCGTCCCACAGTCCCAGCGAACGATAGAGCGGCAGGAAATCGTCCAGATCGCTGCGCACCATGTAGTGATCGACATAATCGTCCAGTGGTTCGAGTGCGCCCGCATTCAGCAGGCTGGGCATCCACGGCGGTGCCAGCATGGCGCAGTCCAGCGCCCCGGTCTTGGCGCGATGCTCGTCCATGACGCGCCGGAACAGCTCGGTCGGAATGCCCAGCTCGACCACATTGATGCGGATGCCAGTCAGCTTCTGCCACAGCGGCCCGGAAAAGCGCAAGGGATCCTGCGCTTGATCACCGCTCTCCCAACCGATGTTCAGGGTCATGCCGGAAAAACGCTGGGCGGCGTTCACCGCCCGCTCCGCGCTGGTGGTGCCGGTCACCGGCGGGAACGTCGGCCGCTCAGGTGCGCAGCCGGATACCAGACCGCCGGCAATCAGCCCCGAGCCGGCATAAAGAAACTGCCGTCTCGAGAAAGTACGGTTCTGCGGGTTTTGCGGGTCCTGCCCTGCCTTGCTATCGTTGCCCATGGTTGTCCCAGAGTGGCTATCACTGACACTTCCCGCGAGCGTCGTTTTTTCCGCATGGTAAGCGATTTTTACAAAAACTTAAACTCCTGAACCAGTTCTCACACAATCTGTCGGCGCTTGCAACAGCCGCACCGGGAACACCTTTTTATTCTTAATTTGGGTGGCATTGCGCCGATAAACCTGCGATCACTCCTGTTTTCAGGATTTGTGCAAGGCTGGCGCACCCTCCATCAGGCCGTCACCTGAGGAAGCGCAGTTCAGATCACAACCCTTCGAATCGAATATGAATACATGTGTCTTGTCATCCTCGCCGTCCGCCACGCTTGCCGCCGCTGAAAAAGTGCTTCTGCTGGTGGATGATGAGCCGAACATTCTGGCGGCGCTGACCCGCCTGTTCCGGCGTGACGGCTACAAGATACTGACCGCCACCAACGGCGCCGAAGGATTGGCCGTGCTGAAACAACAGCCCGCCCATGTGATCGTCTCCGACCAGCGCATGCCGGAAATGGTGGGCTCCGAATTTCTGGCGCTCGCCAAGGAAATGCTGCCCGACACGATCCGCATCATTCTGTCCGGCTATACCGAACTCAGCTCGGTCACCGATGCGATCAACCAGGGCGCGGTCTTCAAGTTCCTGACCAAGCCGTGGGACGACGAGTTATTGCGCAGTCACGTGCGCGAAGCCTTTGCCCAGCATCAGATGCGGGAAGAAAACCTGCGCCTCACCGCCGAGTTGCAAATCACCAACAAGACCTTGCATCACCTGGTCGATGAACTGGATGTGCTGGTAGAACAACGCACCCAGGAATTGAAGAACAACCTCGTCACCTTGCAGGTGGACCAGGAAATACTCGATCGCATGCCGATCGGCGTGATCGGCATGGACGAAGACGGTTTGATCGTAGCCACCAATCAGTTGGCGCGCGAGTTGTTCAACGCCGTCCCGCTGATTGCCAATGACGCCCGCGCAGTGCTTCCTTCCGGCTGGTTTCCGCCACCCGAGGGGCAAGCGCCACAGTGTGTGCTGAATCAGCAAGCCGTCGAAGTACGTTTCTCAAAACTAGGTCAGGGCTCAAGAGGCCGTGGCTGGCTGGTGATCCTGATTCCGGAGGCAGCTCATGGAAGTTAAGGAACAGAAAGTGAATGCAGAGGACACCTCGATCCGACGCGAGACGGGGCTCCAGCAGATGTTGGAGAGTGTGGCCCAGTTCCCGCCCTGGCCCAGTGCACTGGGCAAGATCCTGGCCGAGTTCGAGCGTGACGATCTGGACACTTCACGCCTGGCGCAAATGATTTCTCGTGAAGTGGCCATTCTCAGCAAACTGCTGCGCGTCGCCAATTCGCCCTTCTATGGTGTCTCCGGCAATATCGCCAATGCCCTGCAAGCGATCAATACGATCGGTCTGAGTAATACGCGCTCGATCGTACTGGCGGTCGCTGTGATGTCCACCATGCCGCCCAATATCCCCAGGGAATTCGATCAACAAGCGTTCTGGCAGGAAGCCATCGGGGTCGCAGTAGCGGCCGAATGGCTAGGCAGGCGGTTTGCGCTGAAAGATTGCGACCCCTTCACGGCGGGCATGTTGCACGATATTGGCAAGATTCTGATTGTCTTCAAGTTTCCAAAACAGTACGAAGCGATCCAGCAGGCGGTGGCCCTCGACCCGCAGACCAAGGCGTTCGACCTGGAACAGGATCAACTCGGATTTACCCATGCCGAAGCCGGCGCAGCGATTGCTGAACAGTGGAACTTTCCCGCTGCGCTGATCGAAGGAATTCGCTGGCACCACACCCCCAACCCCTACTACCACCCGCTGACCTACGTGCTGGCCATCAGCAACAAGATGGCGCGTCTGTGTCATACGGAGGGTTTGAGCAGCGATGCCATCCGTGCCGCCGTCAACGAACTCGCGGGCGAATTCACCTTGAAAGATAGCGAATGGCAAGCGCTGCTGAACCACACCCGCACCCAAAGCAACGCGCTGGGAGCCATGCTATGACCACCCCCGTGATCCAGGATCAACTGCTCGACCAACTGCTGGATCAGACGCAGTCCGAAGCGGCACCGGTGCCAGCAGAAGCCTCAGCGACTCCCGCAGTGCCAGAAAAAAACGAGGCTCAGCCATCCCCAGGCACGGTATTGCTGGTCGATGATGAAGCCAATATTCTCACCTCGCTCAAGCGTCTGTTCCGTCCTAGCGGCTACACCGTGTTCACCGCCGAGAGCGGTCAGGCCGGCCTGGAGATCGTGGAAACGGAAAAAATTGATCTGATCATCTCCGACATGCGCATGCCCAACATGTCGGGGGCCGAATTCCTTCAGCATGTGCGAGCGCGCGATCCGAATATCGTGCGCATTCTGCTGACCGGCTTTTCCGATATGAACGCCACGGTCGAAGCAATCAACAAGGGTGAAATATTCCGCTACCTGTCCAAACCCTGGGACGACCGCGAAGTCTTGATGATCGTCAAACAAGGCCTGGAAACCAAGCGCCTGCTGGAAGACAAGCGCCGCCTTGAAGAAAAGGTACAGGAACAAAATGCCCAGTTGCGCGAGTGGAACAGCAAGCTGGAAAACAAGGTGCATGCACGCACCATGGAATTGCATCAAACCATGCAGTTTCTGGAAACGGCGCATACCGAATTGAAGAAAAGCTTCATCACCTCGATCAAGGTATTTTCCAATCTGATCGACATGCGCGAAGGCACCATGGCCGGCCATTCGCGCCGGGTCGCCGATCTGGCACGCACGATCGCCACCAAGATGAAGATCGCAGACAATGAAATTCAGGATATCTTCCTGGCTGCCCTGCTGCACGACATCGGCAAGATCGGACTGCCCGACAGCGTCCTGCGCAAACCCTACGCCGCCCTCACCTTTGAAGAGCGCGAAGAGGTGAACAAGCATCCGGTCAAGGGACAAACCGTGTTGATGGCGCTGGAACAACTGACCCAGGCCGCGCTCTTGATTCGTCACCATCACGAACGCTTTGATGGTCAAGGCTTTCCCGATGGTTTGCCGGGCTTGTCGATCCCGCTCGGCGCACGCATTCTCGCTGTCGCCAATGACTATGACGCCTTGATGTCGGGCTCGATGCAGATGCGCAAGCTATCGAAAGAAGAAGCCTTGCTGGAAATTCGCCAACACTTGGGCAAACGTTATGACCCCACCGTGGTACTGGCACTGAATCAGTTGATGGGTGTCGGCACCGGCAACACCCGCGGGGCCTCCAGCAGAGAGCTGGAAATCGTCACCGACAAGCTGACGCCCGGTATGGCGCTATCGCGCGATCTGATTACCCGCGACGGCGTACTGCTGCTGTCCAAAGAACACCCCCTGGATGAACGCATCATCACCCAGATCCGCCACTACGAAAAAATCGACGGCCGTGCCCTGTCGGTTTTCATCTCTGTCAGGTAATAAAAATGAACCCAGCCCGTCTGATGATTGTTGACAATGAGCCACTGATTCTGTCCGCGCTGCAACGCAGCCTGCACTGGAAACAGGGACAGGCCTATGCCCACTGGACCATCGAAACCTTTCGATCACCACTGGCTGGGCTGGAGCGGGCGCGCCAGCAGGAATTCAATCTGGTGATCTCCGATTTCCGCATGCCGGAGATGGATGGCATCACCTTCCTGTCGGAATTTCGCACTTTGCAGCCCAATGCAGTCCGTTTGATTCTGTCCGGACATGCCGATCTGGAGGCGCTGGTCAAGGCCATCAACGACGCTGAAATTTATCGCTTCATCGCCAAACCCTGGATCGACTACGAACTGAAAACGACGCTCGCCCATGCCCTGCGATTCCAGTCGTTGCAAATCGAAAATGAAAAACTGGTTGAACAACTGGTCGGCGAACGCACCCAGCGCATGCGTCTGGAACAGGAACTGCGCCGCCTGGAACACGCCAGCCCCGGCATCACGCAGGTGAACTTCGGAACCCACGGCGTCGTACTGAGTGATGCCGCGATCGTAAATCAACCATAGCCCAGTACACCCAAGGGAGACCCCTATGCATCCAACATTGGCGCAGCAAATCGCACAGCACTTATCCGCTGCACAGGCGGAACATCTGACCGGTTTACTGACGGCCGTGAGTGACACTTACGCCCACTACGACGCCACCCATCAGGCCGATCTGGAAGCGATGCAGCAACATTTAAAGGAAGCGGTCAGCAAACTGGATGCCGCTCAGGGCCAACTGCTGCAAGCCGACAAGATGGCGTCGATCGGCCAGCTCGCTGCCGGTGTCGCGCATGAGATCAACAATCCGATCGGTTACGTCTATTCCAACCTGACCACGCTGGATCGCTACGTCAGCGATCTGATGCAATTGCTGAATCGTTACGAACAACTGGAAGCAGCCCAGCCCGACACCCCCAACCTGGAGGACGTGCGTCAATACAAAACCGCAATCGACCTGAACTACCTGCGTAGCGATCTGCCAGCGCTGATGTCCGAATCGCAGGAAGGCATTTCCCGGGTCAAGAAAATCGTTCAGGATCTGAAGGATTTTTCGCATGTCGATGAAGCCGAGTGGCTCTGGACCGATTTGCGGCACGGACTGGACAGCACGCTCAACATCGTCCACAACGAACTGAAAACCAAGGTCGAGATCGTGCGCCAGTACGGCAACATCCCCGAGGTGCAATGCATCGCCTCGCAAATCAACCAGGTGTTCATGAATCTACTGGTCAACGCCAGTCACGCGATTGAAACCAAAGGCACCATCACGATCGAGACCGGTAGTCAAAACGATGAAGTTTGGGTTAAAATTTCCGACACCGGATGCGGCATTTCCAAGGAGAATTTGTTGCGCATCTTCGATGCCTTCTTTACCACCAAGCCGGTGGGCAAAGGCACCGGCCTGGGACTCTCGCTGTCCTACAGCATCGTCAAGCGACACCATGGCCGTATCGAAGTGGATAGTGAAGTCGGCAAGGGCACCAGTTTTACCGTGCACCTGCCCGTCATGCAGCCCGCCACTCGGGCTGCGGAAGAAGCGGCGCTATCCGGTGAAGTCAGGGAGTAGCTGGAACAAGATCGACAACAGATATGTTCCGCACATCCGCAAAGAATAGAAGATGACTGACTTTACCATTGACGCCACCCTGTTTGCCGGTTTGCAAGCCCTGGCAGAGAGCGCCTTTCCGAAACGTTGTTCCACCTGTGGCCGGGTGTTCGAATCGGCACGGCAATTCATGCTCGAAACAGAAGAAATCCGGCGTGGGCAAACCGGCCTGAAACAAAGCCTCGACGACAACGACCGAACCATTGTCGAAGTCTTCAGAAACTGTCCCTGCGGTTCAACGCTGATGGATTTTTTCTCCGACCGGCGTGATCTCTCCGAGGCGGGGTTGAAACGGCGTGAGAAATTCGGCCAGTTACTCGATCAACTGGTCGCCCGTGGCCTGGACGGCGCAGTGGCGCGCACCGAGTTGCTCAAGGTGCTGCGCGGCGAAGGCAGCGAGTTGCTCAGCCAATATGCCAGCCGCACATCCAATGCCACCAAAAAATAGCGCCGCAAACTCCATTACACTGCGCGCATGCATGCGCCGCTCA
>Ga0209515_10007083_pt1 | contig 13635 bp, 11 predicted proteins | sample Subgroupgradi54m_FD_187454 | JGI IMG/M metagenome (GOLD analysis project Ga0209515, IMG submission 187454) | Subsurface groundwater microbial communities from S. Glens Falls, New York, USA - GMW60B uncontaminated upgradient, 5.4 m (SPAdes)... ...
AAACGGTTTTACCAGGTAGTCGTCGGCGCCCGCCTCTAAGCCTTCTACTTTTTCTGCCCAGCTGCCACGTGCAGTGAGAATAATGATGGGAGTTTTTTTGCCCGCTTTGCGAATTTGTTTGATGACTTCAATGCCGGTGAGTTCAGGCAGGCCTATATCTACAATAGCGATATCATACTCGTACTCAATCAAGGCAAAACGCCCTTCTCTACCATTGCTGTAAGCGTCAATGCTGTAACCCAGTTTAGCCAGATTTTCTCGAAGTTGTTGTTGCAGGGTGGCTTCATCTTCGAGTACCAGGACACGCATTATTTACCTCGCTTGCCGCGATGATCATTGCCGTTTTCAGCGTCGACTATAACCGTCTTAACGTGGCCATCTTTAAATAAGAGTTTTAGACGATAGGCTGCATGGCCGTTATTATTAATCGTTTCAGCGTTGAGCACTTTGGCGTGATAGGTTGTTTTTGCGCGAGCAATCGCTGCTTGAAGGTCGGCGGGTTTTGCAAAGGCCGGTGCTGCGAATAGAAGCGCGAATAACAGGGCTGTGGTTGTCGCGACCATAAAAACCAACATATAAACTGTCACCCCTAAACGAGAACGAGTCCGCCATTGCCAATATAGCCTCATTACCTGTTTTCCTCATTATGTCTTTTTGCACAATTATTTCGTTATGTGCAATTTTACCCTTGGTAGAAATTTGGTTTTCTATTCAAAAACCATAATAACTTTTATTGCGTGTCGGCAAAAGGACATAGTCATAACAGGCTTGAGAGGATTCGGGCGTTAATAGCAATCTCCAGTATCACCCATATCAATGAATGATGCTTTAGCTGATTAAACACGCTTAATAAAAAGACACTATCGATGAGTCAATTCTGATTTGGCGACCAGGGTGGCGGTCGGAAAAGGTGGTATAGTTTCGTCCATTGTAAAAGTAAGTAACGTTGTAGCCGCTGAGCTCCTGTTCTGCATAATTATCATAAGAGACTTCACAGCGCTCCTCGGTTCCATAACGGGTGCTAGTTACTTGCCCGCCTCTACTCAGGTCGCTTCCCACAGAAGCTCCCAGTACCGCACCGGCGACCGCACCAACCTTTTTATTTATCTGATGGTGTCCCAATTCATTACCAATCGCAGCACCCACTAAACTGCCGACAATTGTGCCTGTTGAGGAACCGCCAGAGCTGGTTTGGTAGGTCACGTCCTCTTGCCAGCACTGTCGTTGTGGTACAGATCGCTCGATCATTCGATAGATTGGTTGTACTGAAACGACCACCGCATAAAAATCATTGTTCCAATGATTTCTTTCATGTCCATGGTTGCAGTGACGGTGATCGCCACGATCATGTTCACTGTAATAATTATTCACTACAAAATGACTTCCATGTTGCTGATCGTCCTGATGACCGTCATGATGATTTCCATGATGACGATTTTCCTGGTGATGGCCATTGTGATGGTTGTCTTGATGCTTACCATGATTATTGTTGTCATGATGTTCACGATCGGCATTGGCGGCAACTGATACCAGACTAATCGCTACGGCTGCTACAATCGATTTGATAAACATACCAACTCTCCTTCTCCATAATCATAATGATTTGGTATTTGATGGTATAAGTTTAGGATTTGTTTGCTGAACGCAGGCTGAATGGAAAGCGAGAAATGCTGCAATTAAGGCAGATGTGAAATATTACCCAAATGGAGGGGATAATTATCTGAGTGGAGGTTCTGTTTTTTAGGAATGTCTTACAAAAAATCTCTACAAAACCGGTGCGATTAACCGCGTAGAATTGGAGATGAATAAATAAAGCGGATTTAAGTGTGTTTCATAGTGCACACATTTTTGCGCGATGCTTTGCATCCAATGATCAAGGGTTGCAATCGATTGCTGATCGTAACTAATCGTGGCGACCTCAAAATTCAGCAGTAAGCTACGCGCATCAATGTTGGCGGAACCAACGATAGTTAGCTGATCATCCATTAATAATGCTTTGGCGTGCAGCATGCGCCCTTCGAGACAGAGTACATTCACCCCCAACTTGGCCAATTCAACTAAATAAGTTGTCCGCGCGAAATCTGCCAGCAGATGATTGGAGCGTTTGGGCACAATAATCGTGATATCGATTTTTCTTCTTGCCGCCATGGATAACGCAGTCAACAGCAATTCGTCGGGGATAAAATAAGGTGTCATTATCCACAGTTTTTTTTGCGCGTAAAATGTGGCTGCCAACAGCGCATGATAAAGCGGATCGCCTGCTACATCGGGACCCGAGGGCACAACCTGTAAAATATTTTGCCGTACCTTGGGGAAAAGTTGTTGTCGCTGCTGAAAAGATCTTGGTTCAAACTGGTCATGTTTAAGGGTTGCAAACTCCCAGTCGGAGCGAAATATTTCAAGATAAATTTCAACGGCGGGTCCTTGGATAATATACGAGAGTTCAACCCATTGCTTCGGGTCTTCACCTGGCCCTAGATATTCTGCGGCAAGATTGGCGCCGCCCGTCCACACGGTTTCACCATCAAACACGGCGATCTTGCGATGATTTCGCAGATTAGTGCGGCCGCGAAAGGGCATACGTATCATCGGCATGAAAAGCTCGACCGCGCCGCCAGATTTTATGATCGGACGCATCGTCCAAAAGCGCAGAGCCCAGGAACCAAAGCGATCAACCAATATTTTTACTTCAATACCTGCTTCCGCCCGTTCAGCCAACAGTTTTATCAATGCTCTGCCGACCTTATCATTTTTAAATACATAGGTAGCGATATAAATGCTGTATTTGGCCTTGCTGATGAGTTCCACCAAGCGGTGATAGGTCTCGTCACCAGTGGTGAGAAAGTCAATTTGATTGTCGCCACAAGCGCCAGGAATATCATAGCCGCGTAACATCAGGTCGATAGGATGGGTGTTTGCCACCGACGAGTAATGCGCCTCCAATAGTTGAGCGGTTTTTTTCGTATCGATAATACGGCGTAATTTTCTGCCATGAAAAATCAGATAGAGAGGAACACCAATATAGGGTGCGAAAATAATTATTAGAATCCAAGCAGACATACCAGAAGGTGTGCCTTTTTGGCGGAGAATATTGATGACGAGCAATACTGCCAGCAAAAAACCGGCGATGACAAAAATGTGTCCTTCCGCTAGAAACAGATAAAATCGATCAGTATCAGCATGCATGGTTTTGCGCCAGAGTTTTACCGCAATGTTTTACAAAAAAGTTTGTAACTGTTCAGTACAATCCTAGAGATTTGTTGAACCTAGAAAACGCAAGCATTCCCATGTTCCTGATGGTGTCGTAGAAGTAACTTGCAAATCCCCTCTCCCTTTGGGAGAGGGTTAGGGTGAGGGAAAACTAGCTGCTTTAGGTAAAAAAAGCCCTGATTAAGTGCTATTTACCCACTTTTACCCTCACCCCTGCCCTCTCCCAAAGGGAGAGGGAGAATACTTTCACAGTCTCAGGAGCATGGAAATGTTGAAAGAACTCGCTTTATTGAAATGAAATCGCGATTCAGTTCTTAATGCAACTGATTTTTTGGATGAAGGATCGACCAGAGTCTACCATGACCCGATCAGCCAAAAATCTGCGTCCGAGTAACAGCGGGTAGTTTAATCCAGTGCGATCGACGAGGTTAACCTCTGTCGATTGAACTATGTTGCCAATTTGTATCGTTAACAATACGACTGGCCGAGAATTTTTCTCGCCGCGATGTTCTTTAATCGTGGCTTTTCTAAACACGGCTTTACTGTATTTGTGCACCACTCCCGTTTTATCGAGTACATCAAAATCAACCCATTGCTCGCCATTTTGCGCGCGATAAGTAATATTTTGTGCGCTGAGCGATGAAGTCTTTGCGCCACTGTCCAGTCTGGCACGCAGTGCTTGCTGCGTCGGTTGGATGCAGGCTACTTCCACCCAGCCCATTAATTCCAGTTGATCAGCGCGCTCTTGTTTGGCTTTATCATCTAATTCTTGTTCATTCTTGGCAACTGGCGGTGTTTTGGCTTTTTTGGTTTTTTTAACATTTTCAGCTTTTTTAACTTGGTTCTCAGCTGCTGGATTTCCCGTCGGTAGGTTTGCAGCACTAGGAGCACCGCCACCGATGAGGCCCTCGCCTAAAGGTCTACCGCCGAGTTGCGTTTCATTGGTTTCACTGACTTCTTCGCTAAAAGCTGTGCAGGGGATCAGGATTAATAGAATATTCAATAATACGAATGCCCATTGATGGAGTGGAAAAAACTTCATGATTCCTGTACCTAGTCCAAATATTTAATTTTTATTAACCCGCACTTAATTAAACAGCTTAATTAACCTGTGATTCACTGAATTGAATTCTGTCATTGAAATAGGTCTGGCAAAATTGAATTCTATTTTCTACTGTGCTGAGTTGATTAGCGTGTTTCTGAATGAGTTCTAATCTCTCTCTTAAGCCGCTTTGATTGGCGATTTGGATATTGAGACCAGGACGGGCATTAAGCTCGAGAATCAGCGGGCCTCTGTTTTCATCCAACACTATATCTACACCTATATACCCTAGTTTGGTTAGCTCAAAACATCTGGCTGACATATGCAATAGTGTCGACCAGTGTGGCATGAGGCGACCAGCAAGCTCCACGCCCGTGTCGGGATGTTGCGAGATAATTTTATTTTGCCATACGCCTTTAAGTGTTTTACCCGTCGACATGTTAATACCAGCGGCTATAGCTCCCTGATGCAGATTGGCTTTACCGTCAGACTGTTTGGTGGGTAGACGGATCATCGCCATGGTCGGCACACCTAAAAAAACGATAATGCGAATATCTGGCACGCCCTGGAAGGCAATATCTTTAAAACAATGATCGAAGTTGACGCGGTATTGAATAATGACTTTATCGTCAACGCCACCCAGACTAAACATACCGCTAAGAATATTCGCACAATGATATGTTAGATCTTCTTGGGACAAAACTTTGCCGCCAATTCTAATGTAATCGTCGCCCTTTCTATCCGTCACCACAATAATGCCATCACCGCCACTGCCGCGCGCGGGTTTCACGACGAATTCTTTGTGCTGTTTTACCCGATCATGCAATTGATGTATTTCGCCGACACTGTCGATAACGGTGTAAATCTCTGGGATAGGGATGTTCATTTCTTTTGCCAGCAGCGCAGTTTTGAGTTTGTCGTCTGCCAGCGGGTAATATTTACGATCGTTGTACTTTAATGTGTACTCACCATTGCGGCTATTAATTCCCAGCACACCTGCTGCATGCAATTTCTTAGCTAACTTAAACATCTTTTGCTTCCAGAGTGAGATCTCGGAAGCGTATTAATTCACTGAGACGATAACCGCGATATCGACCGGAGAGAATGAGAATTGCCGAAACACATAACACCAATTCTGGGAAGACAAAAAACAGGTGGCCCAAATAAGGTGCTGAAATAACCCAAATGGTGATGGCTGATATCGCCAGGCTGCCGAATAATTGTTGAATCGCATCCGTTGCACCTCGCTCTTCCCAGACAATGGACATCCGCTCGATTGTCATGGCGATAATGATCATTGGAAAAATAGATACCGCCAAGCCGGAATCGAATCCTGACTGGAAGAACAGGAAACTCAATAACATCATGAGTACAATAATGGTAACCACGATAGTTGCTTGGCGAGGAACCAACAATAAGTGAAGTCCAGAAAGATAAAAACGGATAAGCAGGCCAACGCTAATCAACACTAATAGCAACACTGTACCCAACATAACACCGGATTCACGAAAGGCCAACGCTATTAACACGGGCATAAAGGTGCCGAAGGACTTAAAGCCGATAAAGTTCCGCATAACCACCAGGACCAGTAAGCCCAAGGGAATCATAATCAAGACTTTGTAAACGTTTTGAACCTGTAACGGCAGGCTCATGAGCGAGAGTTTCCAGGCGACCGGGCTCAATAACATGGCCCCTTCCAAGTGGGTTTGATCATAATGCGCGTGACTGAGTTCGGTCTGGTAATTAATTTGCTCCAACTTCGCGCCTGAAATTGACACCAGGCTGTCAGTGCCACGCCACAACACAATATCATTACTCAGTTCAACTTGGTCGCCGCCCACCGAATAGAGCTGCCGTTCTTCGCCGTCCCAGACTTCTAACCATTGATTTATTTTTCCTGAGCTGCCGCTGTTCAAAGATAATGTATTGAGAATGTGGGCATTGATATTGATTTGTTGTAGTAGCGTTTGCGCGATACTGAGTTTTCGCAGTTTAGAAGTCTTCTTGCCCAATATCGCCCTGACTTCGGGGCTGGGTGTGGTTGTGTCTAAAGCACGCAGTAGAATCGGTATCATGGTTTCTTTATCGGCTGAGAGCGAAGATGCATGCTCGAGAACCGTGCGCGCGGCCTCTTGCTGAGCTGGCGATAAATTGATGGGGTGTTTGTCTTGTTCCGGCGGTTCAACTTCAGGCTGTTGGGTGGCATTTACTCGCTGCAAGCGAGCGCGATAATAAAGCGTGTGTCTGCCATCGGCATCACGTGCGCTCCAAACTACGCGTCGATTGCTATAACTCTTCTTGGTGCTGGCGCCAAAACCGCGCGAGATCAGCTGTTCGTCCAAAATAAGAAAGGGTAATTGAGAGGTTGGTATGTAGGTTTGTATTTTTATCGGCCCACCTTCGGCCTGAATTTTTAGCGCGATTTCGAGATCCCATACAGTGGGCGTTTGCTGCGGAGTTAACGGATAATCAAGAAATATCCATTTAAAGATAAATATGCCTGTTCCAGTAAGAAAAAGTAATACAACCAAGGTGGCGAGCTGGCTGGGACGCTTCATCAAATAGCCTACAAATTCAGTTTATAAAAACAGAAAATAAACGCATGTCTTATAAGTGCTGGCATATATTATCGTCAAGTCCAATAGTTACACCAGAAGCATTTATTTGATTACTTCTAAGATATTAGTGGTTTGCTGTGCATTGAACCTATTCAGCGTTCAAGTACGTAACGCCCCGGTGCGTTATCAAGCAAATGTTCACTAGCAATAGTAGCTGGTGGTTTAACTTTTTGCTTACTTGTGCGTTGAACAATCCATTGCTGCCATTCAGGCCACCATGAACCTGGCTGCTGTGGTGTTTTTTCAACCCAGGTATCAGGATCTGTATATCTTTCTTCGGGTCTGCGGGTACGCACCTGATAACTGCGGCGCGGATGGTCTGGAGGGCTCACAATACCGGCATTATGTCCGCCACTGGTAAGTAAAAAAGTAATCTCGCTCGAGCAGAGATGGTGTATTTTATAGACGGATTTCCAGGGAGCGACGTGATCAGTCTGTGTGCCAATGCAGAATAGTGGACAGCGAATATCATCAATTAAAATAGGTTTGCCTTCAATTTTATATTGACCCCGTGCCAGCCGATTATGCAAATAAAGCCGGCGTAAGTATTGGGAATGCATCTTGTACGGCATACGGGTGAGGTCAGTATTCCAGGCCATCAGTTCATTCATAACATAACGATGGCCGAGCAGATATTCACGCACCCAGCGCGACCACAGCAGATCATTACTGCGCAACAACTGAAATGCGCCGATCATCTGCTTAGTGTCCAGATAGCCTTGCAGCTCCATCATACATTCGAGATAGTGAATTTCACTTTCACCGATAAATAAACCTAATTCTCCAGGTTCACTGTAATCAACCAGCGCTGCCAATAACGTTATGGTAGCGAGCTGCTCATCATTCTGACGTGCCAAGTATGCGGCAGTAATCGCTAATAGGGTGCCGCCAAGGCAGTAACCCACGGTGTGAATTTTTTCACCCTGGCAAACTCTATTCACCTGTTCGAGGGCGGGTAACAAGCCTTTTGTCCGGTAATCGTCAAACGACACATTCTTATCTGCAGCGGTCGGATTTTTCCACGAGATCATGAACACCGTGTGGCCTTGCGCGACCAGATAACGCACCAATGAATTGCGTGGCGATAAATCCAAAATATAATATTTCATGATCCAGGCGGGTACAATTAACACCGGTTCTTTATATACCGTTTCTGTCAGCGGCGAGTATTGAATTACCTCCATTAAATTGTTGCGATAGATGACCTTACCTGGGGTAATCGCGACATGGATGCCGACCTGGTAATTTTCGGTACCACGCGGCGGCAATCCCCAGAAGGTCCGTTTAGCGTCGTCCTGCCAATTTAAAAAACCGTTAATTAAATTTTTGCCCTTTTGATTGAAGGTAGTTCTGAGAACCTCTGGATTTGTCCAGAACACATTGGAGGGTGAGTGGGCATCTAACACTTGGCGGCTAACAAAACCTACAATGCGGTTTTCTCTTTCCGACACGCCACGCACATCGGAGACACTGACATGCAACCATTGCTGTATCAGCAGAAAGTTTTGGTAAAATGTATTAAAGGGCCACTGTTGCCATTCTTTGCTATTAAATCGCTTATCCTGCGCCAGTGGTGTAATGCACTCTGGGCATCCTCCGGGTATAGCGGCTCTTAATGAATACTCGAGCGCATTACCGGATTTTTTTATGGCTTTAGTCGCCGACTCCAGCTGTTTACCCGGCGATAACAGCCAATGCCCCCACCAATCGAAATACACTTTGGCCAAGCCCGCAGGCGAGACGCCCAGTGTGACCCTTGCCAGCAGGCCGTTGAACAGTCGATCAACAGCGTTAAAGGGATTCTCTGGATTTTTATAATCCGTGGCTTCTTGCCCTTCTCTACTCAAGATAGGTTTTTTTACTGCAGCATCACCATCTTTAATAGCAATGTACTTATCGTGACTCTTATCAATGGCGGGACGCGATGGTTCGCGCTTTTCCATCGATGGTGGCGTTTTTGTTTTGTGCGGTTTGTTGGCAGGCTCCAGCGTAGCTTTGAGTGTATCCGTAGTCTCATCTTGCATGATTTCTATCCCTATAAAAATCTACTGAAGGCTAGTTACCTCTCAGTTCTGCAAAATTTGCGCTAGATCGTTACATGGAATTATTACTGATCGTTGCATAAAGAACCAAACCTTCCTCGTTCCCATGCTCCTGCGTGGGAATGCCGCACCACTGCATTCCCACGCAGGAGCATGGGAACGAGAAGCTAAAAATGTTTACTTCTTTATGCAACAATCAGTAGTTGCATGAATTATTAAAAATGTTGACTGCTCGCGAGCCGCCAAGGCTTTAAGAATTGGTCAGGAGCATCATTCGTTAATAGCTGGCCTTTTTCGAGACTGGGATTTATATCAGCAAAGGATTTTGAAGTGCCATCGTCCATCCGCTGAAAAAGGTGTTCAGGTGACAAGAGTTCTGGACTGTCTAAGCCTAGGGCGCCAAGCAAATCCCAAAAACTTTTCACTGTCGCTTTATGATAGTTATAGACACGCACAGATTTTAATTTCACATCCAAGGCACGGCTGCGCGCGGGATCTTGGGTCGCCACTCCGGTGGGGCATTTATTGGTGTTACAGGTCAATGACTGAACGCAACCGAGAGCGAACATCATGGTTCTTGCTGCATTCACCATATCGGCACCCACGGCTATCTTTTCCAGCACTTCGTAACCACTCGCTGTTTTACCGGATGAAATTATTTTAACTTTATCGCGCAGCCCGGCGCCGACCAGCGAGTTATGCACGAAATGCGTCGCTTCAATACACAGCATGCCCAACCGATTGGTGAATTCCATGGGCGCAGCGCCCGTGCCACCTTCGCCGCCGTCAATAGTAATAAAATCGGGATAAATTCCGGTTTCCAGCATGGCTTTGCAGATCGCCATAAATTCCCCTGGTTTTCCAATACATAATTTAAACCCAATCGGCTTACCCGTACTTAATTGCCTAAGCTGTTGGACAAATTCCAGTAGACCAATGGGCGTGGAAAAAGCGCTGTGCCTAGATGGTGAGATACAATCTTCCTCTGTCGAAACGCCTCGAATAGCGGCAATCTCTTGGGTAATTTTCACGGCGGGTAAAATACCGCCGTGTGAAGGTTTCGCGCCCTGGCTGATTTTTATTTCAATCATCTTGATAGCGTCGGCTGCGGCTTTTTGCTCGAATTGCTTGGGGTCAAACATGCCTTCATCACTGCGACAGCCAAAATAACCAGTGCCGATTTGCCAAATAAGGTGGCCGCCCTGCTGATGATAGATGCTGATCCCACCCTCGCCAGTGTTATGCGCGAAGTCTCCGAGTTTTGCACCGATATTGAGGGCCTTAATGGCGTTAGCACTAAGGGCGCCAAAACTCAGGGCCGAGACATTTAGCCGCGAGGCGCTGTATGGCTTGGAACATTGTTCATTGCCGACAATGACCCGCGCGGAATCTTCTTTTGCTTCTACTGGCAAGATCGAATGTTGCAGGCTCATAAAACCAGTTTCCAACATATCCAGCTCCGAACCAAAGGCCAGCGTATCTTGCTGTCCTTTCGCGCGCGAATAAACCAGATTACGCATCTCTCGATTAAAAGGGCGTTCATCGGTATTGCTAGCAATAAAATACTGGCGAATTTCAGGACGAATATACTCAAGCGCATAACGCAGGTAAGCCACAACCGGATAAAGACGATTTAAGGTATGTGGGCTCCTGAAAAGATCGTACAAACCAATGGCCGTAAAGGGGAGCATAAATAAACAGATACAAAGTGCACCAGGGAGATTAAAGGCCCACAGCAAAATCCAGAGCAAATTACCCGGTACTGCAATACGCCAAAATACTCTCTGCATGACTGTCATACGATCAATAATCCTCGACATATTGGAATGTTATATTGTTTGTCATTGTATCTGATTAAAAGCATCATTTAGCGACGCTATTTAAAGTATCATCAGCTAAAATACAAACTATATGCCTAATAAACTTTGATCATAAAAATGAAACAGTCCGTATTAAAGCAATTCCCGGCAAAATCTTTGGCGTTATCGACGGGTAAAAGCCTGCTGTTTTATTTTGGTGATTTGTCATTATGCGTGAGCCATCATAATTATGAATGGCGTACCGAATACAGCTATTGCAAACCCGTAGTCGGTTCAGCCATAGGCCAGTACGGTAAATTAATCATGGAGCGATACGCCATCAACGCGCCTGGCGCTCGCATTAGCCTTGCGCCCCGGCTCGCTGATCGAGCTATTGTGTCGCGCCCCTTGGCACCGATTACTCTACTGCCCAACAGCGAGACCACGGTTTATGTCGGCACGCCGCTTTGGCTCGACCTTAAAATCGATGACATTCTTATCAAAGAGTTGTCCTGTGTTATCTTGTCGGATACCTGGTTCGGTCGCGACACACTACAAGGTGAATTGTGCTACTCCACATCAACCCGCGCGCGGCTGGATGCAAAACAATTAGTGCGAGATTCACATAAGGCAATAACGCCGATCGTAATCTCAAACCAGGGGATTAAAAGCATTACCCTAGAACGCATCAATGTACCTGTACCCTTTCTCTCGCTCTATCAAGAAAAAGATGGCCAATTCACTACCTCGACTCTGGCCATCGTGCTTGAGCACAATGTTATAGACGCTAAGTTGGAAATAAAGCCACCGTTACAGGCTGACAGTTTAAAAAAAGTTGCCGATTCGTCGAAGCCCATTAAAAAGGCCTTTGTATATCGCACGCTTGATTTGTTGTTCGCCTAAAAAAGAGTGAGTGGAAAAACATTATGAATTCTCAGCTCAACTCACCAACCGCTTTACCGCAAGCGTTAGAGGATTTATTAAGTGGATTACTCGATCACGCCTGGTTAGCTAACGCTTGGCGAGCATTTATCATTTTGCTTGCCGGCTGGTTTATTGCCAAATTGATCACCAAGCTGACGAGTCGTTTTACCGCTGAGATATTGAGTAAACATCACCAGATCTTGATAAAACGCAGCCTTTTTTGGTTGATATTTTCGTTATTCTTGATTAGCGCACTGCACCAGATGGGTTTTGATTTAGGTGTTTTAGTCGGCGCTGCGGGGATCGTGTCAGTTGCTATCGGCTTTGCCTCACAAACCTCAGCGTCCAACCTGATCTCAGGTTTATTTGTACTCAGTGAGCGATGTTTTGAAGTGGGCGATATTATCCGGGTAGGCTCAAGCACCGGTGAGGTTCTTTCGATTGATTTGCTGTCGGTAAAATTGCGCACTTACGATAATCTTTTTGTCCGAATTCCCAACGAAACCATTATCAAGTCAGAAGTGATAAACTTGACCAAGTTTCCCATTCGCCGTTTCGATTTACACTTCGGGATAGCATATAAAACAGACATTGATCAGGCTCGCCGTGTATTGTTACAAGTTGCTGAAGAAAATCCCTTGTGTTTGGATGATCCTCTGCCACTGATATTATTGCAGGGCTTCAACAGCTCTTCAGTAGATGTGCAATTTTCTGTTTGGTCGACGCGACAAAATTATATCGCGCTAAAAAACAGTATTCAGGAGGATGTTAAACGTGCTTTTGATCGCGAGGGTATAGAATTTCCTTTCCCGCACATTACTTTTTATGCAGGCTCGACTTTTTATACAGGCGCAGATAGTGCACCCCTACCAATAAAACATGTTGGGGATAGCGCAAAGGCATGATGGAAAAGATCATTATAGGACGTTGTGAACGAGTCGGCCTACCCGCACTGGGTATTCCCATGATTGAAGCAAAAGTCGACACTGGAGCAAAAACCTGTTGTTTGCATGCTTTCGTTATTGAGCCTTTCACCAAAAACGATGAGATTTGGGTTAGATTTTCGATGCATCCGCATCGCGCTAATACCAAGACCATTCTTGATTGTGAAGCTCGAGTGATTGATCGACGTGATGTAACAGATTCTGGCGGCAAATCGGAATTGCGCTACGTTATTGAAACCGACATAGTCATTGGCAACGAAACCTACACGGAACAAATTAACCTTTCGGACCGAGAAAATTTGCGCTTTCGGATGCTGCTCGGTAGAAATTTGTTACGCGATCGTTTTCTGGTTGATACAGGGTTACATTTTTATACGGGTTATCCTTCCTCGTTACCCGAAGAAGAAAGAAAGCGGATCAAGCAAAGAAAGAGACAGGCGAAAAAATAGCGCTGCAGGGCAATTTGACTAATTAAAATAATCCATCTTTTATGAAATGGATTTGATATTGATTTACATGGTGTAGTTTTATGCGAATTATAGTTTTATCACGTAACCCCAATTTATATTCTACCAAGCGTTTGATAGAAGCTGGCGAGATCCGGGGTCACGAAATGCGGATTATCGACACACTCCACTGCTACATGGATATCACCTCGGCAAAACCAGCCGTTTGGTACAAGGGAGAAAAAATTGACACGGCAGACGCGGTTATTCCCCGCATCGGCGCGTCGATTACCAATTATGGTCTCGCCGTTATTCGGCAATTCGAAATGATGGGCGTTTATTGTTTAACGGAATCACAAGCCTTAGGTCGTTCACGCGATAAGTTAAGAGCCCTACAACTGCTCTCACGCAAAGAGATCGGCATGCCGATCACCGGTTTTGCCCACGATTTAGATAATACCAAGGAGTTGATCAACCTCGTTGGTGGCGCGCCGCTGGTGGTAAAACTACTCAGTGGCACACAAGGCCGTGGTGTTGTTTTGGCCGAGACATCTAAAGCAGCCGAGAGTGTGATCGATGCCTTTAGAGAATTAAAGGCCGACTTTCTGGT